>Ga0310345_10001435_pt1 | contig 26508 bp, 24 predicted proteins | sample HC15DNA20500_MG_FD_204667 | JGI IMG/M metagenome (GOLD analysis project Ga0310345, IMG submission 204667) | Marine microbial communities from station ALOHA, North Pacific Subtropical Gyre - HC15-DNA-20-500_MG | ecosystem: Environmental > Aquatic > Marine > Oceanic | place: Pacific Ocean: North... | reverse complement strand
ATCAGTGCCCATCAGCGTCATCGCTGAAGCAGACAATTTCCAACCACCGAATTTTAGGCGGCCCGCGTTTCTCGCGGGTCTTTTCATATGGAGACCACACAAATGCATATTACCCAAAACAGCTTCGAGGAAATCCTCGAGCGCGAGGCCAGACTGTTCGCAGCGAGAAGCAGCGGCGATGGACAATCGGATCGGCCAATAAGGCTCATCATTGCGGACTTCGAATACCGCTGGGATCGGCTTCGCTACGATGCCTATCGCGTTGAAGAAGGATGCGATGCAGAGCCCCTGATCCGGTGGCCATTCCATCGCATTGCAGCTGCATCTTGGTTGCAGCTTCGCATCGATCCCGGTGAGGACATCCCGGTGATCGAGGACGTGGTGGTCGTTACCGAAAACGAGGCCACAGAAACCGAGATGGCAGAGCAATTTTTCAACGCACTGTGCCAGGCGGGTGACGCGTGCCTTGTGACATGGGGCGGGGAAACGAAAGACCTGGCTGTGCTCCGCCGCTGCGCCAACGAGTTCGGGCTTCGGCTTCCTCCGCAATTGATCGATGGATCGCCGCATGCGCGCGAGCGCGTCGACCTCTGCCGCGCGGTTACCGTTCAGGCGAAGTCGCCGCATTTACCCGAGTACGCCGCTGCGACTTCGATTCCTGCCAAGCCCTCGCCGAGCAAGAAGATCGGTACGCTCGTCGAAGCCGGCGCGTGGGAAAAGGTACGCGAACAGGTACTGGCCGATGTGATGACAACCAGCGTGATCGCGCTGCGTCATTTCTGCTCCCATGGGGTCGTCAAAATCGACCGCGCGTGCGCCAATGTTGCGATCGGCAAAGCGGTAGAGGCTGCCATTCCTGAAAGCGCATTTGCAGTGAAAGTCTTTCGCCCTTGGGCCCGCGACGCTGAGCGCGCATCGCGGCTTCGCGGCAAAGTCTACCGGCCCGACTGACAGCGATGCCGTACGACCATACCGAAGGAGAATATCGATGACATAACGAACCGACAGAAACGGCGATCGGTACCGCCACCCTTCTCTCGTACCGAACTGCACCTGCGATCCTGCAGGTCATCCGCAAGCCGCTTTCCCATCAGGGATCAGCGGCATTTTTTATGCTTAAAGGAAACTAACCAATGTCACGTATTAATTCGAATAGGGGCAAACAGCTGGCAGAGGCTGCAGCCACCAATCTTCCTGCCCTCCCTGACCGGTTCGCAATCGCCGGCACCGAGGTGAGACCTCTCCAGCTTTACACCATCGCGACGCGCCATCCCAAAAGTCCAGGGCCATGGAATGGAGAACCCGACAAGCTTGCCTGGAAAGATCCAGCATCGGGCCTCGACTGCATTCTCCTGCGCCAGCCAAGCGGCGTATGGGGAGCCTTCGTAGCCGTCTCACCATCGCATCCGCTGTGGGGGTTTGAATGCGATGCGATCCCCTCGTCGCTCGACTTCAAGGGCCATGGAGAGATAGACTATGCTGAAACCTGCGCAGTCTATGAGCCGGAAGAAACCCGGGTCTGCCACGTGAGCGCGCATCGGCAAAACGGTGCCCATGTCCCGAACGAAGAGCACGATCATACTGGCGATGCATGGTGGTTTGGCTGCTCGGCCGACAAGCCCGGCGATTACGTGCCGCATTCCCCGAAGCCGATCCTCGCGCGCGAGCACGGCGAGACCTACCGCGATATCGATTACATGTACGAGGTCGCCGTCGAGCTGGCTGGTCAACTAGCGGCTATCGAAAGGCGAACTTCGCAATCCGCGCTCGGTCACGATCCAGTCGGTGCTTCGCCGGCCCGTCTCGGCAAGTCGTGAGGAGGACAGACCATGGATGAACGTCTTTACGAAGAACGCCGCAACGCAAACCTGCCCTTCGGCTATTGGCTCGTGGTCGACGACGAAGAGCCTCCCCATCTCATCGACGAGCAGGGCCAACGTTGGAAATCCCTTCGCGATTACATCTGGCGGGGAAGGCTTGGCATGGCGACAAACAATCCCGTGCAATGCGAGAACCAGATCGAGTTCCTACTGTCGATCCTTGCCGCAATGGATCGGCGCACCGTCCCTATCGAAGAGCACGTCACGGATTTCTTCGTTGGCTCGTGGGATATTGCCCGCCACTATGGCTCGTGGCTCGAAGGCCACGGTCTTATCGAAGATGGGTTGAGTGGAGCCCTGACACCCGAGGGTCAGGCGATCCTGGTTGCTTTAGCCAGCACGCGCTCAGCAGGGGCTGCAACCATCCCGATTGGACTTGCTACCATCGAACCCCATCGCGGTCCTGACGGTGGCAAGACGCGTGAGGCTTTTGAGCAAATACTCGCCGCGAACGAGCGATTTGCACATGGGCTTCCCCATCGCTTTCTTCGCGAGACGATCGCCGAGCTGCCCGCCATCAAGCTGATCGGTATGCCCCAAGGCGAGAATGTTCCCCTCGGACGTGTCGTATGGAGCATCACCTGTTCCGACACGCATGCGCGGGATCGTTTATACGGTTGGCTCCTTCACCGCATCGATCGTTGGGAAGCGTGGGCGGACTTGGCTTGCAAACGCGGTGCTCGAGCGCTGAGTGAGCAGTTGTTGCAATTGAAGTAGGTCGACGAGCACCCTGCGGACATTCGCAGAAATTTCATGTCGAACCGGGGTGCGCCGCTTTTGCAGCTGTAGTGGTGCTGTCGAAGGCGTCGCACCCGAATTTTCCAACTGGGTTGCATTAGCAAGGCCTGCCCGAAGCATGCGACCTATAGGGGCGAGCGCCGATGGAACTGACTTTCGCACGGGCTAAGACTGGCAGGGTGCCTTTTAGTGCTTAGCGCAGTCGGCAAACGAGCAAACCGAGAACGTAGCCTGCGCCGGACCCTTATGACCTAATCTTCCCTCTCACCGATAAGCATCATGTGACGATCCAAGCGAGCGCTAGGCCAGCGGCGATGATGTGCAGTCCGAGCAGAATCACGAACTCGATCTTCAACCCGAATCCATGCCGCTCTCGCTCAGGCACCGGGGCACCATGGCTCGCGTCGCCCAGACCAGGTCCGTGCAAGCCCCTCTGCGACCAGCTGATCGCCAATGGAGCGCCCCGAGCGGTGCAGGGTTGCAAGGGTGCGGCCGTAACGATCTTGGCCTTTCCGGGCGATCTGAAAGGCTCCTGCTTTAAGAAGCTGCACCAGTCGGTTCCTCGCCCGGAGCGCGAGCTCTTGCTCATACTCGCACGCGCCGTTCAACTCGGGCGTGTCGATGTCGGCGATGCGGATCTTCTCGCCCTCCCACCACACGGTGTCGCCGTCATGGACACAATGGTCACGAGGTCCGGGGCCCCAGACGGCGAGCGCGGCAGCGAGCAAAAGCATGGGGTCATCCTACCGCGAACATCATCATTTTCCTACTTGGAACAAATGTGGAACATGCGAAACCATCGAGTCGGAGGTTCCCATGATCGTTCTAAGCCCGTCAATGCTCGCTGCGATCGCGTGCATCATCACAGCCTGCGCTGCCCTCGTCTGGTCGGTGCGCCGAAAGCCATGAGTTCCAAGCGTCTCGACAGCATCGCCGACTATTCGCGGCATGGCTATGCACTTCGTGTGGACTGTCGGCGTTGTCGCCGAGTTGCAGTGCTAGATCCCTTACAGATCGTTCTGCAATGCCAGCGGCGCGGCTGGTCAAAGCAACTGTCCGCCCTTGAGGGACGGCTGCGTTGTTCACGATGCGGGAGCCGCCAGACGCGGCTCGGGCCGGCGTTCGATCAGCAGCAAGGTGCTCGGGATCGATTGTAAATTGGAAACGGACGCCATGGCTTCATTGCACTTTTGCGTCTGCAGCCCATCTCCTGGATGTGAACGGCGGGCTGCTCGGCAGAAATGCGACCCCAGGCTGGGGGCCTTAGCCCCATAGGCATCCTGCCGTTCCTCCAATAGGCTGCCCCGAAGTACAGGGGGGCACTATACCGCACGCCCAGTTCGCCTTACTCCTGTCCACAAATGCACCATTGGTATAATCCCAGCAATCCGACTACCCGGTCATTGCGAAAGTCGCCATATGCCTAGACGAACGGAATAGTGACTGCCTGACTAGGCCGTGTTGACATAAGATTTCAGCCATAGGCGGGCGGCTGCGAGGTTGAGGAAGCTTTCGAAGGAGAGGGCGGTCTTGTCGTAGCGGGTTGCGATGCGGCGCTGTTGCTTGAGTTTGCCGAACATCCGCTCGACGCGGTTGCGATCCCGGTAGCGGCGATAGTCCGGATGCTCCGGCACCTTGCGGTTTGAACGGGGCGGGATGATCGGCAGGATGCCACGGAGCAGCAGGCTCTCCCGGAAGCGATCCCCGTCATAGCCCTTGTCTGCCAGCAGTGCTATGGGCGTGGCGACGGGGATTTGCATAAGCGGCTCGGCGGCGGTGTAGTCGGATGCCTCTCCACCGGTCAGGATGAAGCCGACAGTCAGTCCTTGATTGTCGCAACGGGCGTGGATTTTGCTCGTAAAGCCGCCGCGTGATCGACCAAGAGCGTTCGCACACGCCCCCCTTTTCCGCCCGCTGCCGAGACGTGGCCGCGAACCGAAGTGCTGTCGATCATGTGCTGCCAGTCGTCGGTGAGGCCCAGATCAACCAGCGTTTGAAGGAGTGCATCCCACACACCTTGTTCGGCCCAGCGCCGGAACCGGACATAAACCGAGTTCCACTTGCCATAACGCTCATGCATGTCGCGCCAGGGACAGCCCACTCGCAGCACGTGTAGCATACCATTGAGGAAGCGCCGATTATCGCCCGCAGGCCGTGCCCAGCGGCCACGCTCAGGCGGTAGCAGCGGCCCGATCAGTTCCCATTCCGCATCCGACAAGTCTCCACGGCCCATGACTGCTCCTCAAAAAGCAGTCTTGAATCAGAACCAAGCCAGTTTGGGAATCCCTTTTGTCAACACGACCTAGCAATCGGTCACGTCCGCTACGCGCCTTACTTTTCGGTCATTCGGCTCGGGCCCGCGTAACCCCGAATCCTGTCAATCGCTTATCCTACACTAGGGAACGGCGGTCCGTTAGCATTAAGATAGGTGCGCATAAGAGTATTGCCCTCTGCCAACGAACGCCCTCTGCCAACGAACGTCGGGCTCAAAGGTCTCGTCGATCAGGGTTCCGATCGCACTGATCACCTCGTCCTCGCCTTCTGCGGCTGCGGCGATCAGCGTATCGAGAACGATCGCGTCGACGTTCTTGCCCAGCGTAGCCGCAAGCTGGTCCATGGCTGGACTGCCACCGCCTTCCACGAGAGCGACGGCGGGCGGGAGCGTCAGGGGGAGTAGGACGCGTATTTGGTCGTCGAGCTGCGTTGTGGCGAGCTCGGCGGCGGTGATCCGCTCGGCCCCGGCATGGCAACTGTCTGGGGCATTGGCCTCGGGTTCTCTGGCCTGCTCGCGGTCGAGTTTTTTGGCGAGCGCATCCGCGCGATGCTGACCGCTCTCATGGGAGGTGCGAAGTAAACATCAAGAATCTGCAGCAATCGTTCGGCGTCACGGCTGACGGCATTGCTGGACGCGGCACCTTCACCGCGCTGTTCCGCAAGCTGGGCGCATCGCAGGAGCGCGCCGAAGAATTGGCGCTGTCAGCCAACGTCAACTTCCCCGTCTATGGCATCATGGAAAGCGCGCTTCGCCTAGCGCACTTCATGGCGCAGCTTTGCCATGAGAGCGGATCGTTTCGCTACATGGAAGAGATTGCCAGCGGCGCCGCGTATGAAGGCCGCGAGGATCTCGGCAACGTCTATGCGGGCGACGGGCAGCGCTACAAAGGGCGCGACCCAATCCAGCTGACCGGCCGCGCGAACTATCGCACCTTCGGCCGGCGCATCGGCATCGACCTCGAGCGGCATCCCGAGATTGCGGCCGTGCCCTCGATCGGGCTGCATACCGCGCTGGAATACTCGGACGATCGCAGCCTCAACGCATGGGCTGACCGCGACGACGTGCTGACAATCACGCGCAAGATCAACGGCGGCACGAATGGGCTTGCCGATCGCAAACATCACCTCGCCAAGATCAAGGGGTGGCTGCTGTCACCCGCTCGCAGCAACGTTTCCGCTTGGCGATCGGTGTCCTCGGCCTAGATGCTGCCCTGCTCGCCGCGCTGGTCTGGCTGGCCGCGAACGACATCGCCGTGTCGGGCGAAAATATCCTGTTCATGGCTGTGGGTATCGCGCTCGGATGGGGAGGCACGGTCCTCGCCTACTATTTCGGCAAGTCGGAATCGAGCGCGCAGAAAACCGAACTGCTTGAGCGGCGCCCAACCGGCCAATCCCATGACCCACTGCATGTACAGGACGACCAATGATCGGCGAGCGACTAGGCGAGATGATCTGGCGCGGATTCGTCGAGCGTGTGCGTGTCATCGCGGCGGATTACTGGCTGATCGCGGCGTCGCTCATCCTGTTCGTGGCCGGGCTCTGGGTGGGAGCGTTCAATGATCGGGGCAATCGCCGGATGGCTGATCGCGCGGAACCCTGCGCTGACCGGCCCGCATTCCCGCCGCCTGGCGAAAGCGGGGCTGGCCGCGGGCGGAGTGGTGGCAGCGGTGGCTGCCTTCCTGATCTTGGACCATTTCGACGACCGGGCCGCGATCGAAAAAGCCGACAACAAGCGCCAGATCAAGCAGGTGAACGACGCGCTCGAGGGGGAACGGCGCGCCAACCGCGGCGAAGAAGCACGCCGCGAGGCACGTGAAGCCGATAGCGACAACACCACCGACGACATGAAGGAGGCCGAAGATGCCAACCCCGAAGCCGCCCGCGCTCCTGCTGGGCCCGTCTCTCGCGCTGCTGCTGATCGGTTGCGGGGGCGATAAGGTAAAGTCGACGCCGAATCCCGTCCGGTTCGAGCGGGTCGATTTCCCGGTGGCGCCTGCTGGAGAAGCGGTGTGCGATGGCGAACCGTGTCTGTCCGACCGGCAGGTGGGCCAGCTGCTCAACGAGATGATCGATGTCGCCTGCGCAATGGGCGACAAGCTTGCGTGGCTATCGGATTACTATCTCGAGACCGAGGAACCGCCGACCTGCGGAGGCTCCGGTTAATTCGGCCAATTGAGAACGCGTGTCATGCGGGCTGCTTCGTGATACGTGGTTAATTCCCGACGTCGCTAAGGGGCCCTCCGTGGAACTACGAACACTTATCGCCTACGCCATCATTGCCGTTCTGGTGCTCGCCGCGCTGACTGGACTGTACGCCCACTGGTCGAAGAGGAAACGGCGCAAGCAACGGCCTCGCCGCAACAGGTTTCATTGAAAACCCCGCCCATCTCGTGGGGAGATGGACGGGGTCCGGTTAGAAAGCAGAAAACTGCTTTCCAGGGTCGCCTGTTTCCTGCGCCTTACTTCAACCCAGCGGCAAGTCCAGTGCTGCGGTGGCGGCGCGCAAATTGTTTTTCACGAACTCTTCGCGCGAGAGTGGTTTCCCATTAGCAATGAAATCATCCCTTTGGTCTGCGCCGTCCTCCCACTTTCCATCGAACCAGATCCAGCAGGATCCGGTATAATGCTCGATCAGCATCGGAACGCCGTCGAGTTCGTGATACGTGATGGTCAAAGTTTTTGATGCCCCCGATCAAGCGTGGGTAGCAGGCGGATAGCGGGCCGCAATCATCGGTATTCACTTAGTATCCCCGGACATTAACATATGTTGTTGGCGCGTCGCGATGGGACCGCCTAGCCCGCGCGACATGCAATGGCCCTGGAAGAAAAAAGCGCCGAAGACCTCCCGACCGGATCGAAAGTTGGTGTCGCTGTCGGCGAGCATGCGGACGCCCCCCGGTGATGCTGACTGGACGCAGGTGCATATTCTCAATGCGGCAATCGGCGGGTTGCAGTTGCGCGCCGACCGGGCGCCTTCGATTGGCGAGACAGTCGAGATCGTGCATCGCGGGTTGACGATCCAAGGACGGGTCGTCCGCGTCGAGGGGCGCCGGTTTGCAATCGAGTCGACCGAACCCATCGATCTCGAGCAATTGCTGGCCAAATCCGACCTGGCGACGAGAAGCGCAATGACAGCGAATCCTGGCACCGGGGAAAGCCCGCTCCACTGGAGCAAGCAGAACTGATCAGCCTATCCGATCAGCCAGGCCAGGGCGGGCAGGGCGATAACAAGCGCAATCAAGGCAAACTCGACTTTCAATTTCATAGGACGCTGCCGCCGCGCGGGATTTCGACGAACTCACTCTCCGGCTTGTAAGCGATAATGTCGAACCCATCTGGCGCGCGACCGGCCCAGGTCCAGAGATCCCCGCTCGAGAACTGATGCCAATCTTCCGCACGGCGTTTGCCTGCTTGGAATCGGGTTCCGGCGCGGAACAGCACGCCGGGGTATGAGGCAGGATCGACCGAGCAGGCGGACCCGTCGTGGGGGATCCAGTCGGAAGGGATCGATGCGGCGGGGCGGACTGACTTACATCTACTCACGGTCGTTAACTGTCGGACGGTCGGGAGCAACGATGTTGGTTTCCGTAGAGGGCTTTATCGCGGAAGCACCTTTCAACCGAATCATCATCAGAAACGCACATCCCGGTCCCGCCATCGCATCAACAGCCCCTTCTTCCCAACGCCCTCGGGCAAAACGCCGTCGATTATCAGATCGGCGATCCTCTTTACTGCCGCATCCACATCGTGCGCTAGCGTGGCGAACAAATCCATCGCGCGGTCTAGAGCATTATAGGAATGTAAGCTCTTGCGGCGAAAGTGAAGGGACAGAGGGAGTCCTGTCTCGGGGTCTTCGCCGGTGAGCCCGTGAACGAGTTCCGCACGCAATTCGAATGCTGAGATCGATTGTGCTTCGAGGCGAGTCACGATCTCTGAAAGCTCTAGATCGATTTTGATCGCTTCTCGCTTCAACCGTTGAACGAGATCAATCGCTGGGCTTCGATCGAGGCGAAGCCATTGGTTGAAATCGAGCTGTTCGACAGCTTTCACGGCGACCCTCAGTTGCGTTTCGCACGAAGAGCTAACAGCGACGATCCATCCTAGTGTCGCGAGTTCGGTGTCGCTCCAGTATATCGGTAAAGGTGTGTCAGGCCGCCAGTCAGTCATGCGTGCTTCATCCCGTCCGAAATCACGCGGGCGATACCTTCGTCCGCGCAAATTGATGGATGCGATACACTGAAGTCGGGCTCTCGCAACTCTCGGTGCCAGTTTACACTCGCGGTCCTCTTATCCGTAAAGGTGGGGTGCTTACGGCTTTGGTTTACAGCTTTCTGATGGAATATCAGTGAGGCACGAGAAATCATAATCCGCGTGTCGGGGGTTCGAGTCCCTCCTCCGCTACCATTCTGTCTTTTTAAAAATCAGTATTTCAAAGAGGTATGGTCAGCCCGAGCGCGCAGCTTCCGGTTGCCCTGTAACGCATGGCTAATCTCTAGCAGTTTTGCGGTTTTCCATCAGGTTTCGGCGCGCCTGTACAACATGGATGCGACAATGGAATCGAAAGGCTGTCAAAAGCGTTCGGCCAATTCCCGGTATCTCGCGGCTCGTTGGCGCGCGTGTGCGATTGCTTCAGCGTTACAACCAGTTTTGGCCAACGCGTCGATGTCATCCGCCGCTTTAGCCAACAAGCTCAACAGTGACTGCACCTGCTGCTCGACATTGCGCAGCTCATGCGCTGATTGATCGTGTCCCCCATCCATGGCCCAAGCCTACGCCGAACTCGCTCGGAAACAAGTACGGGATAACCGAACAACACTGATGAAGATTTAGAAGTTAATCTCGCATGGCATGACGGTTGCGCCCCGGTGTCCGCATTCGCTGCACTTGACGCGCTCCTCCAGCTTGTGAAGCGCCATGCTTTGTCCGCGAAGGGTTTGCATCATAAGGACCGCATTCGCCTCGACAACGCGCTCACAGCCGCCGCAGGTGATCCTGAGGTTATAGCCTCGCCGCGCGCACTCATTGACCGAATCCAGCTTATGTCGAACCATGCCGCCAGTTGGAACATAGCAAGAACTGCGGTCAATACGTAGAAGGTCGCGCCATGGCTATCAGTCCAAGCCTGATGCGCCCATATCCGGGCAAGGCGGTGGGCCGCACCATGCAACTCGACCCTGTATGGATACTGTACCCCTTTGTACTGGCTCATCGCCGACTATCGTTTCGTCGGATAATAAACCGGGTAGCGCCCCTTCGTAGCGATTTTCCGAAGAACCTCTGCCTGTTGTTTGACCTTGTGGACCACTGGTTCGGGGCAATCGGTTTGCGTTAGCTCTTCCAGTTGGTCTGCGGCGCGTAGCACCAGCCTCCTCAGCGTCACCACTTCCGCCCTTCGGTTCTCTAGCATGTCCCGGAGCGCGTTCACGTCTTCAGCACTTGGCATACAGTCCCCTTCGAGATGACTACGCACGGGAGGGGGCAGGTTTCCAGCGAAAACAATGGTTTGTCGTTATACGATGTAGGTAACCGCCGATCCCCATTCGATCAGCATCCATAAATCGCGAACTCGTCCGAACGTCTGCTGGTGCTAAAAAGGCCGGTCGGCTCATGACACCATGCGGGACATTTCGAGGATAAGCGTTATATGGCTGCTTCGCGCCCTAATCCCAGTCATTCTGCCGACTTGCATCTGATCTCGAAAGCCGGCGTTCGATCAGATCGTGCGGGTCGAGGACGCGAGGGCTGTGGCAAACCCGTCCGTTATATCTGCGCCGAGTGCGGCTCGGTGTCTAACGGTCGTGGCGTTCGCGAAAAGTACGAAAATCGTCGTAAACAAATCTCTAAGATTTGCGTTTTAACAAGTCCTCAATGCAGGCTTCCGGACATCCTACCGCGCTAATAGAAAGCGCTCGTTTGGCAGCTCTCGCCGATCTTGCGATACTCGATACCGAGCCCGAGCGAGAGTTCGACGCGATCACTAGAGCTGCTGTATCTTTGCTTGGTGTGGGCAGTGGCGCAGTCAGCCTCATCGATCAGAACAGGCAATGGTTCAAGTCGCGCTGTCGCGTTAATTTGACCGAAACTCCACGAGACGTCGCTTTCTGCGATCACGTCGTGACAAGGCGTGAAACTCTGATCATTCCCGATGCTCTCGAAGACGAGACATTTCGTGATAATCCGCTCGTTACTGATGGTCCGCGCATTCGCTTTTATGCCGGTGCGCCAATCTACCTTCGATCAGGCCACTGTGTCGGCAGCCTGTGCGTCCTGGATGAGACGCCGCACCTTGATTTCGACGGTGAAAAACTGCGCGTCCTAGAGGAACTTGCTTCCGTAGTAAGCGAACTTATTGAATCGAGAAGCGCTCGATCACACGCGCACATAGCGGGGCAGGTCGTAGCATCGACGCCCGATGCCGTTCTAGCTACGAATCGCTCGGCAGAGATCGTCTACTGGAATGAGGCAGCCGAGCGCTTATTTGGTTGGTCGGCCGACGAGGCGCGCGGTCAGAACGTGAAGTTGATCATTCCGGGGAAGTTTCACGAAGGTCATCAGGATCGGTTCGAGGCTGCCGCGAACGGCGGCCCCACCCGACTCGTTGGGAAGTTCATTGAGCTTGAAGCGCGGCGCAAGGATCATTCGGTTTTTCCCGTCGAGCTTTCCTTAGCGCCATGGGGTGATAAGGCACGCGGCGGGTTTGCGGCCGTGATACGGGATATTACCGAACGCAAGGCGCTGCAGGCTGACCGGGACAGCAACAAGAAGTTCCTCGACGCGGTGGTGAAGAACCTTCCATCGATGCTGTTCGTCAAGGATACCCAGACGCACCGCTACCTTCTGGTCAACCGGAGGGCTGAAGAGCTTATTGGCCGCTCAGCCAAGAGCATGATCGGCCGAACCGATTACGAGATTTTCCCCTCTCGCGGGCGTGCGTTCCGGCGCAACGATCTCAAGGTCATCAAGAGCGGCAAGCCGAAGCTAACGGAGTCGGAGTTCGAACGGGACGATGGGCGGAGGGTGAACATCCGCACGACACGGGTTCTTCTCGACGGACCCGATCGGCCCAACCAGTATCTGCTCGGCCTGTCGGAGGACGTGACCGAAATCCGCCAATCAGAAGCTCAACGCTGGAAGCTGGCCCGCTACGACACGCTGACTGGCCTGCTGAACCGGGCCAGCTTTCTCGACATCACAGAGAAACTCATCGCCAAGAAAACCCGTTTCGCTATCCTCAATATCGATCTCGATCGGTTCAAATCGGTCAATGACCAATTCGGCCACGTGACGGGCGACGAGGTGCTCAAACTCATCGGGGATCGTCTTGCTAGGTTCGCTGACAATCAGACCCATGTTGCGAGGATAGGTGGCGACGAATTCGTCGTTCTGCTGATGGGGCAGAGCTTGCGCGCGAGGGGCAGAGAAATCTCCGAGCAATTGATCGAAGGGATGAGCGCGCCAATACCGGTCGGGGGCATTACAGCATATATCGGCGCGTCGATTGGCGGTGTCGTATACCCCGACGACGGTGATTGCGTCGAGACGCTGCGCCAGCATGCCGACCTGGCGATGTATCGTGCCAAGGCAGAGGGGAAACGCGAGGCGTGCTTCTTCGATGACCGTATGGACGCGGCTGAGCGTAGCCGTCGCAAGCTCGAAACCAGTCTGCGCTCCGCTGTGGAAGGAAATTTGATCGAGGTGGCCTACCAACCGATCATTCAGGTTTCGACAGGCGCCATAACTAGCTTCGAGGCGCTGGCTCGGTGGAACCAGCCTGAACGTGGACCAGTCCCGCCCGACGTTTTTATACCGCTCGCGGAAGACTGCGGACTGATCGACGAAATGAGCGAACATGTCCTGCGCCGGGCATGCGTCGACGCGCTACAATGGCCCTCGCATATCAAGGTGGCCATTAACCTTTCGCCGCGGCAGTTCTTGTCCGGAAAGCTGGTCGAAACCGTCCAAACTGTCCTTGAAGACACGGGCCTTCCCGCCGAACGCCTACACCTCGAAATTACCGAGAATCTGGTTATCCAGAATGCCGATGAGGCGTTTTCGCAGTTGGAGTTGCTAAAACACAAAGGTATCCAGATATCGGTCGATGATTTTGGTGTCGGTTATTCGTCATTAGGCTATTTCCAGACCTTCGGGTTCAACAAGGTCAAGATCGACAAGTCGTTCATTGCCGAGATCGAAAGCTCGCAGGCTGCAAAGGCGATTGTAACGGCGGTCGTCGGGCTCGCCCGGCAACTATCCATCGCGGTTGTAGCAGAGGGCGTCGAAACGGCCCTGCAGCAGCGAACCTTGTCCGAACTGGGTTGCAGCCATCTCCAGGGCTATCTTTTCAGTCCGCCGATACCAGTCGACCGGATCGACGGTTTGCTGCGGCGTCAGCAGAATGAATTGCCGACTGGTAACGTTTCCGAGAGCATACAGTGAGCGCGCACTAACGACCCGATGACTGGAAACTTTCGCCTGCCACAATGCTGGTGAGGATCTCCTTTTGCACGGTTTAACAACGCTCAGCGGCCAGGGCGCCTTCTCGAGACAGCCCGAAGTTGAGCGCTTTGTCGTTTTACAAAGTCGCGATGGCTGTGGCAGCTTATTCAATTTGGCCCTCGAAAGTAGACCGTCTGGAAACGGCCCAAAAGTGGCCGGTCGGCAACGCGCCCCAATCTCGGTCGTTCGAGCCCGCTCGGCTCCTTCCCAAAAGCTGCCGTTCTTCGAGAGCAGGCCTGACGGCAGCTTTGCGCCCCAATATTGGACATTGGATTTGGTGTGCAAGATGTCCAACAGCAGTCGTGCCGCTCATCACACCGAAGACTTGTTGTCAGGTACGAAACTCAGAGGGCACCTTTGGAAACCGGACCTTTGTGAACAATATCCCGATGTGGCTTGCGGATTTCCAGGACCCTTCGCGCAGCGCAAGCCAATATCTACCCATGGCCTTGTGCGATTGAAGCCCAATCATAACGCGAGGCTCTGAAATGCGACTGAATAACCATGCACGCAAGAATGGAGTGAGCGCCGAGACGCTTCAGCTTGGAGCACCTTCTAACTTTTGGGCAACGCAGGTCGGGGGCATAACTGCACGAACCTGAAGGTCGTCGATCTGAACGCTCACTGGGAATGCATTGTCCCCAATATTCGATGAAAACATCAGCTTCGGTCTAAACGGACGAATTCCATTTGTGTCCTGCTCTAGTGCAAAGTGAAACTCAAATTGCTGCCAGTTCCCCTCTCCCCGAACGATTTCTTCGCCGCGAGTTGTGAATGGAGCTTTTTCCAGTGCCTCAAAACGGCCCATGCTGGACGGTCGGCTCTGAGTCAGTATCGTCATGCGAATATCTTCGTCGGACCGGATCCGGCCCATGACTGTAAACTCATTTGAAGGAAGTACACGCAGGAAGGTGGACGTGCTTAGGGAGATCGGACCTCCATCCTCATGTCCGTCCAGCTCAAGCAGGTGGCCGTCAACACCGCCGAAGACAAATTCTCCTTCGCCACCGACCACTTTCAGAGATCTGTCTACCGCATCGCCATAGACTGCATTCTCGAAATCGCCTGCCCTAAAGAGGTCGCGTGTGACGCCGCAAGTAAGCGCCGGAAGCACCGGATCTGCCGAAGTAGCGCCGGGCAGGATAAGGCCATGTGCGCCGTTGCGGGCGACGTAGGTTCCGCGGTTCGCGGACAGGCGTTCGATCCGGTCAAGAATGGCCTCGCGCATGGAGCCTACCGCAGGAACGGGGCGATAATCGAGTACGCGGATCGGGATAACTTCTGCCCTGATGACTTTGCCGTCCTCCATCCATGCCCGCAGCGCGAAACTGCCATGCGTTTCCAGGAAGTATTGGTCGAACAGGAAATTGCCGGTGGAGTAGGCAATCAGCGCGCCATTGTAGAGCTCAAGTCCATGAGCAACATGCGGGTGGTGTGAAGCGATCAGCGCAGCGCCCTTGTCGACCGCCAGCTTCATGCGGCGCTCGCTTTCTCTGGTTGGTCCTTCGCTATATTCGCGGCTGCCGTGATATTGCGCAATCACGGTGCAGCCCGTTGCCGCCTCGCGAGAGATGGAAGCGGCGATGTTGGCATCGCTTCCGTAGGCTGCACCGCCTTTTGTGGTTTCGGCGATCTGGTTGGGCTCTACCCGTCCTTTCCATCCGACATAGCCGAGCAGGCAGAAGTCCTGACCAGCCGCAGTCAGGCGCGATGCCTCAAGTGCCTGCGCCTCGTTGAAACCCGCTCCCGACCAGGCGAGCCCCGCAGCCTCGACCGCTTCAATCGTCGTGACCAGCCCGTCTTCGAGGTAATCATAGCTGTGATTGTTGCCCAGCGAGACATGGTCGAAACCGGCATCTTTCAAGGCCTGTGCCAAGGCAGGCGGGGCGTAAAAAATCACGCTCTTGGGCGGAGAATTCTCGAACTCTTCTTGCGATAGCACGATCTCGAGATTGACCGAGGAAAGATCGGCGGTCTCGATATAGGGCTTCAATGGGGCCAGAAGATGGGTGATGTCGCCGAGCGGGTCGGCTTGACCGATTAGAGCTCGCTCACCCCAAATTGGTTCGCTGTAGCGGCGTCCAGCCATCGCATCGCCTGCGAAGAATACCTCCGTGCGGCCCTCCTTGCGGGCGACCACTTCGATTGCCGGCAGGCGCAGGCATTCGCAGTCAGTGCGATAGAGATCAGCGATGCCAAATGTCTGAATCGCGGTGTGGATTGTCTCGCCTTCGAAGCGAACCTGATAATAGGGGCCTTGATGGAGTCTGGCTTCGAACCGCCCGTCTTCGTCAACGGCGACTGGCTCGCCATTGATCGACGCTGTGATCCCCGCGCTCGAAATGCCGTCAAAGCCTGTATCGATTGTGCCAGTAATCACCAAGAAATCGGCGAGGTGATCTTGCGCTGCTGCGGGGGCCGCGCTCGCAGGCAGAACTGCGGCAAGAGCAAGCATCCAGTGTTTCATTGAGCGCATACTCCCTCTTCCCCGGTTTCGCCTTGGTTATCGCGCGATGGGTCTGACGTGCCAAGCCGGGATCGCAATTCTCTCCATAGCTCCAAGCTATGGCTCCATGGCTGAAATGTCCTGTCGTGCCTTGGCTCATAGGCGCAGACTTTGCCTATGGGACAGCCACGCACAGCCCTTGTGATTGGGGGAGGAATTGCAGGAGTTACAAGCGCTTATGCGCTGGCTCGTGATGGCTGGAAGGTGCGCTTGATAGAGCGCGGTGAAGATATCGCACAAGGCGCATCGCTCGGGAACGGGCGACAGCTTAGTTATAGCCACACCAATGCGCTGGGCAGTCCTGCGATTATCCAGCAGATTCCCGGCCTTTTGATGGGACGTAACGATGCCTTCCGGCTAAGCCTGCGCCCCGATTTGCGGTTCTTCGAATGGCTGGTGCGCTTCATGGGAAATTCGACCGGGTCGGCCTATCGCCGCAACACGCTGGAGACGCTCGCACTCGCGCAGGAATCGCGTGTGGCGATGGACCGTTTGCTCGAAACCCACGGGATCGAGTTTGACCGTCGCAAGGCGGGCAAGCTGGTGCTGCTGCGCGGGGACAAGGAAGTGCGATGGGCTCGCGACAGCATGGAGCTGAAGCAAAGAGCAGGCCTGCGCCAACATCTATTGAGCGCGGAGGAAGCGACCGAGATCGAACCTGCCTTGGCGCAAAGCCCTGATCCGATAACAGGCGCGCTCTTTGCGCCTGACGATGAGACGGGCAATTGCAACCTGTTTGCCAGTGAATTGGCGAGGGTGATTGAGCGCGATTATGGTGCGGAGTTGTCGACGGCAAGCGAGGCTGTCTCGCTTGAACGCGGCAATGGCGAGACCCGGGTGTCCCTTGGCAATGGCGAAACATTTACCGCTGATCAGGTGGTGGTGGCCAGCGGCTATTGCGCAAGCCAGCTGCTCGCGCCGCTCGGCCATAGTCTGCCGATCACACCGATGAAGGGCTATTCCTTTACCGCGCCGATTGGCAATGCGCCGCCCGAAGTGTCGATCACCGACAGCAGGCGAAGGATCGTGTTCACACGCTCCAGTGATCGCATGCTTGTGGCCGGAATTGCTGAGATCGGCACGCTCGATACGCGCGTGGACCCGGTCCGTCTCGCGTCGATGAAGCAGGCAGCGCGCCAGTCATTGCCCGAAGCCGCCGACTTCACGAAGACCGATGCCGGCTGGGCAGGCTTCCGTCCTATGACACCCAATTCGCAGCCCATCATCCGCCAGCTTGAGCGCGGAATTGCGGTCAATGCGGGGCACGGAATGCTCGGCTGGACGCTGGCCATGGGCTCTGCAGAACGGCTGTCGCGCGTTGTAACCGCGCACTAGCTTTCGGGGCAGGCGCCCACCTCTCTGGCGCCTGTCCCGAACCAGCCGGACTTCGCCCAGCTAGCCGTCAGACATCGTCGGCTGAGACATACTCCTCAACGTCGATCTCACCCGCCATGCGGCCTACCGCGACGGCGACGACTGCATCCCCCGTTACATTGGTCATGGTGCGCATCATATCGAGCAGGTGATTGATCCCGGCGACAAAGGCGATGGTGTCCAACGGCACGCCGATAGCAGAGAGTACCAGGCTCATCATGATCAGCCCTGCTCCAGGAACCCCTGCCGTGCCGATCGCGCCGAGCGTGGCGGTGAATCCGATCATCAAATAGGAAATCCAGGTCAGCTCGATCCCGAATGCCTGTGCCCCGAAGATCGCAATCACGCCCAGATACATGGCGGTGCCATTCATATTGACCGTGGCCCCCAGCGCGACAGCAAAGCTCGAGATGCTCTTCGAAACCCCGAGGTTTCGCTGCACACAGCGCAGCGTGACGGGCAGAGTCGCATTAGAAGAGGCGGTTGAGAAAGCGACCGCCTGCGCATCCACGATCCCGCGATAGAAATCGAGTGTGGGCAGCTTGGCGATAAAGCGCAGGATGGCCGGGTAGACCAGCAAGAGGATGATCCCGCAGCCGACGTAATTGAGGATCACCAGCTTCGACAGCGGGACCAGTGCTTCAAAGCCGAATGTCCCTGCCACCCATGCCATCAGTGCAAAGACACCGAAGGGTGTGAATTCCATCACGATGATGGTCATTCGCTGCATCACCGCGGATGCGGCTTCTATCACGCGGGTCAGCGGCTTGGCCTCGTCACCCGTCATCAACAGCGCCATGCCGAACAGGATCGCGAAGATGATGACGGGCAGGATCTGGCCCTGCGCCATCGACATGACCGGGTTTTCGGGAACGATGGAGATAACCATTTCCACCAGCGACTGGTCAGGCGGTGGGGGTGGGGCGGTGCCATCCGGAAGCTCGATCACGAGGCCCGCGCCCGGCTTCACCAGCGTGGCCAAGACGATCCCTGTCGTGACTGCAATGATCGCAGTTGAGAAAAACAGTGCCATCGCGCGCCCGCCGACTGCGCCGAGCTTGCGGATGTCGCCGATTGCCGCAACTCCGCCAATAAGGCTGAAAAAGATCAGCGGCACGACCAGCATCTTGATCAGGCGAATGAAGAGGTCGCCGATCCATTTGATCGCGACAATATCCTCACCCACGGCAACGCCCGTCGCAATGCCCAGAACGAGTGCCAGCAAAACGCGCTTCCAGAGCGAGGTGGCAAACCACTTTTTCAGCATGAGGTGTCCTTCAGCAAAGGTTTGCCGGGCAGCGCGCCCGTATGCTCGCCATCAGTGATCAATGCGGTGCCGTTGACGATAAGATGACGCACTCCGACTGAATAGCGGGTCGGCTGCTCGTAGGTCGCACGAGGGGCAAACTGGTCGGCATCGAAGATCACTACATCGCCCGCAAGCCCGGGCTTCAGATAGCCGCGATCGGTCAGGCCGATCAGGTCGGCAGTCGCCCCTGAAGAGCGACGGATGAAATGCGCCAAAGACATCCCACCATTCGTCACAACATCGCGATAGGCCTTGGGGAAGCTGGCATATTTGCGCGGGTGTCCGGTCGACCCGTCTGATCCGGTGACCACCCAGTCCTGCCGGGCGAAAGCCGCAATGTCGCGCTCGGCCATATTGAATGATGCAACACGCGCATCGCCTGCACGCAAAGTCGCGATAGCAGCATCGACTGGTTCGAGCTGCATGGCCTCGGCAGTCTGGGCCAGCGTCTGGCCGGGTGTGACAGGCGCATCTTCGAGGATGCCTGTGACCAGCAGCTTTTCCGCTCCCCCGCGCCGGGCGAGCCCCTCTATCATGCCTTCACGAATGCGCGCTGCCTCGGCTGGATCGTCCAGCCGTTCACGCAAGGCCGCCAGCCCGCCTGCCAAGGCCCAGCGCGGCACCAGTGCATTGCTGATCCGAGTGCCCGATGCCGCCCATGGATATTGGTCTGCCGTCACCCGCTGTCCTTTGGCCTGGGCGGCCTCGATCAGCGCAATCATCTTTGCGCTATCGCCCCAGACTGCCGGGCCAAGCGCCTTGATATGGGAGATATGGACCGGAATCTGCGCGCGTCGTCCGATCTCGAGCGCTTCCTTTACCGCGCCGGTGACCGTAATATTGTAAGTGCTTTCATCACGCATATGGGTGTCGAAATATCCACCCATCGCACCAGCTACGCTGGCGATCTCGATCACTTCCTGTGTGGCCGCATAGTTTTGGGGCGCGTAATAGAGCCCTGCCGAAAGCCCCCATGCCCCCTCACACATGGCTGAGCGGGCGAGCGCTTTCATCTGTTCCAGCTCTGCGGGATCGGGTGCGCGGTTGTCCTTGCCCAGCGCTGCCTCGCGGATCGGCCCGAAGCCGGCAAGATAGGCGATATTTGTGCCAATACCTTGAGTGAGAACTTCCTCCGCCTGCGCGGCAATATCGGGCGTGCCATAGCCATCATTGCCGAGCATGACCGTAGTCACTCCCTGCATGGCGAAGGCGAGATTGGCTCGCTCTTTGGCATCGTCCGAAGCAATCTCGTCATCGGCATGCGTGTGCGGATCGATAAAACCGGGCGCGACGATCAGGCCGGCAGCTTCCACCAAGCGCTTGGCCTTGAAGCGGGCGGCGGCATCGCGGCCGATATATTGGATGCGTCCCTTGTCGATTACCAAATCCGCAAGGCGGCCCTCCGCCCCTGTCCCGTCAAAGACGGTTCCGCCAGTAATAATGAGATCGGCGCTGGTTGCTGACCGCTCATCAGCAAGTGATTGGCAGGCAGCGAGAGCTAGCAGGCCGAGACCTGCCCCCAAGACACCCGAGGCGGAGCGGGCGATCATTCAGCCGGAAGTTCCAGCATCGTTTTCATCATTGCCCGCGCCGCTGCTGTGCCCAACCGGCGGATCAACGCGCGATCGGTTTCGTCTCCCAGCTCGAACGTAGCGGTGGGGACGCCGTATTCGTCATAGATCCAGTTCTTCGACACCCCCTGACCGGCACTGTAGCCGGGAATTTCCTCGACCTTGTAATCGGGAAGACGCGCCTGGTAGTCGGCCAGCCAGGCATCGATTACGCCTGCGGGATCAGTCTCCAGATCCTTGGTCAGCGTGTAGACCACGTCCTGCTGCGTCGAATGAAAATCGAGGAAGAGCGAAAATTTGCGGTCCGGATCGGCGTCGATGGCCGCAATCAGATCGCCCATCTGCCGGGTTTCGGGCTGGCTGAACTTGCCCCAGTCGCGGTTGAGGTCGATACCTCCGGTGCCATGCCGCCAATGCCCGAGCGCAACGCCATCGGGATTGAGAAGTGGAGCTACGACGGTCTCGAACCGGGCGCGAAAACGGCGGGCGAGATCGTCGTCGGCAAGCAGTGCCTCGACGAAGGGAAACATAGCCAGCGCACCGGTGACCTCGGGAGGGTGCTGGCGGCTGACGAGGACGATCGTTTCACGCTGGGTGCTTGCGGGATCGGCAATGGTGAGGAGCGGGATATCGCGCCCCTGTGCAGACTGGCCCAATAGGCTGCGCGTGGCCGCGGGATGTTCAGCATATTGATCGAGCCAGGCGTCGTAAGTTGCCGGGACGATGATTTCCTGCGCGGAGATGAAGAAAGGTCGACCGTCGCTTTTTAGCGAGATCCGGGCCATTTGGCGGCCTGAGAATTCACTGACTCTCACCCGGTTCTGATCAAGATAGCTCCAGGTCACGCCGTCATGGCTGATCTTGGGCCAATAGCGATGGCCGTGAACCGTATAGGACAGGGAAAGCTGGATGTCGGTGGCTGCAGCCGGGGTCACCCGGAAGGCATACCAGGGGCTGGGATTGATCGGCGGCTCGTCCTCAGGCGCAATCGTGATGGCGATATTGGTGCCATCTTTGATCGAACACGAGCTGAGAGCGCCCGCCGGAAAATTGGTGTCGATCGCAACAGATGTGCTCGCGCAGCGTGCCTCCTCGACAAGGCTGACGCCAGACGAGACGACCGGCGCCGAGGACTGCGTCGTATTGCAGCCGGAAAGCAGCAAAACGCCGACAAGAGATCCAAGGAGAGATTTACGCATTCCAGTGGTTCCCTTGTCGGCGCTTGCCATTAGTTCAATCTACTTCAGCGGAAGTCTTTTAGAACTCCTTGCGAAGCGACACGGTGAACTGGCGTCCACGGGCCGAGTGCAGGTTACTAAAGAAGCCGAAGCTCTGGTCAGCAAGCGGCGGATCTTCGTTGAAGATGTTGTTGAAGCCCACCCGCAGGCGCGTCCCATCGAGCGCGGTGTCGTTCTCGATAGTGTAGCTGATCGCGGCGTTGAGCGTGAACCAGTCATCCACGGTGTAGAAGGCTCCCGTATCGTCCTGCGTGACACTGGTATCCTGCACCTTGCCGACATAGCGGCCGAAGAGGCTGGCAGCTACGGGTCCGCTTTCCCAGCGCAGTGCAGCAGTCCAACGCCATTTCGGACGGCCGTTCTGAAGGCGCAGCTCGCCGATATTGTCGATCGAGATGCCACCCGGGAGGGTTCCGTCTTCAACAGCATCGAGCAGTGACTGGCCATCGGCGCCCGGCGTCTGGAAGAAGCTGTCGAGGTAAGCCGCGTTCAGCTTGATATCGAAATCGCCCGCACCGAAGTCCGGCAGCGTGTAGAACAAGCCGAAGTCCCAGCCCTTCGACGTGCGGTTGTCGAGATTGCGATAGGGATCGAGCACGCGGATGACTGTGCCGGCAGCGTCAAGGCCGCTCCCTGCGAACAGATCGATCTGGTCCTGATCGGGATCGGCGCGAATGACATTGGGGTTGCTCGAACCCTGGAGGCGCAGCAGCAGGTCGAGAGCCAGCGCGTTCTCATCGCCGAACACGCCGACGATGCCGTCCTGCTTAACGCGCCAATAGTCGGCGGTAAGCGTCAGGCCGGGAATGAAGGCGGGCTGGAAGACGACGCCGAGGTTGATGCTCTCGGTATCTTCCGGCTTCAGCTCATTTGTACCGGTTCGCAGGCTGATTGTGCCTGAGCCTGAGCAACCGCCAAAATCGGTGATGTCACCGGCCTGGATTTGCGCATAACACTGGACAAAATCGTCACGCGTGTTTGAGCGGGTGGTACCCAGATCGTTCACCTGCACCAGGTTCGGTGCACGGAAGCCCTGCGACCAGGCTCCGCGGAACAGGAGCCCGTCGAACATGGTCCAGCTTGCCGCGACACGCGGAACAATGGTGGTTTCCTCGATGTCGCTGAAGCGCTCGAGACGGCCAGCCAGCTGGATGTTGAATTCTTCAACCAGCGGAATGTTCATATCGGGCGAAACCAAGGGAACAAGAGCCTCGGCAAAGGCCGAGTAGACGTCGCGGCTGCCGCTGGTGTCGGGCGAGGGGCTGGAGCCCATCACATCGCTGCCGAAGAAATCGCCATTGAAGGAATTGGTATAGGTGATTGTGCCATCAAGGCGCGGATCGCGGTCGTCGAGGAAGGTTTCTCGACGCCATTCGACGCCCGCTGCAAGGCCCACCGGGCCGCCCGGCAATTCGAAGAGATCGGCACGCGAAACCTTGAAATCCGCCAGCGCAAGGCTGGTCTCGCCCTTGCGGAACACGTCAACCGTGAAGCTGTCAATCACCGACTGCGGATTGGGCGTGCAATCGCCGAGGTCCGGATCATCGACGCAGGCGCCGTTGAACGGGTTGTAGGCGCTTGGATCGCTGCGGTTGATGGCAGCTTCGAACAGCGTGTTCGAGATACGATTGCTCGTGAAGTCGGTGCTGTTCGCTTGCGAGTAAACGAAGGCAGTATCAAAATCCCAACTTCCCAAATTGCCGCGAAGGCCGGTGACGATGCGGTAGACATTCTTATCGACGCGCACGTTGCGCGGCCCGGCATCGATCGGACGATAGTCTTCCATGATGATCGTCGCGCCTTCAGGCCCGATTCCGTCGATCCCGCTCGAAAGGCGGTTGGGGTTGGGTGAGCCATCAGGCAGCGTTTCGGCACCCAGCGGGTTCCAATAGGCCGTCGGCAGGATGGCAATGGGAACGGTGGTCAGGTTCGAACGCTGTTCCAGATTACGGTTCGAATCCGAACGGTAGAACGAACCTTCTGCGAAAAATTCGACCGAAGGGCTCAGTTCATAGCTGAACAGTGCTGCAAAGCTGTAACGGTCCTTCTCGGAGAAAAGGTCGCGGTCGCCTTCGATATTGTAACGCTGCGAGCGGTTAACCGTGGTTCCGTTATCGGCACACAACCCGTTGCCCAGATCGAGGAAACGGCTGTCGGAAATCGCGCTGACATCGTCGAATGCGCCGCAAGGACGTACGAAGAAGTCGTCATCGTTGAGATCGGTCGCGCTTCGCGAAGCCTGGATGTCGAACTCGCCCCATGGGGTGTCATTCGAGCTGTTGTCGAAGCTCAGATCGCCTTCGAATTCGGTGCCTTCGACCAGAGGACGGCGATCGCTGTCCGCCGCATAGTCGCGGATCGAGGAGGGCGCACCGTTCTCGTGGAAGTAGTAGCCATAAAGGCTCACATTACCGCGACCCTCGGCAAAGTCGAAGCCATAACCGCCGCGGATCGAATAGCTGTTCAAGCTGGTGCCCGTAGAGGCGCGATAACCTGCTTCGAGATAGCCGCCTTCAAGGTCCGGGCGCAGGATCGTGTTGACCACGCCGGCCACTGCGTCGGCACCATAAACAGCCGATGCACCGTCGCGCAGCACTTCGACGCGGCGAACGCTGCCGGGCACGATCTGGTTGGTGTCGGGCGAGACGACCGGGACCAGCAGTTCGGTCTGGAAGCCCGGGTTCAGCACCATGCGACGACCATTGACCAGCAGCAGCGTGTTGCCGGTGCCCAATGCGCGCAGGTTGATCGAGGCGATATCGCCGCGCGCGCCATTAACGCCGCCGACGGTGCTCTGGTCGTTGAAGGCAACCGAACCAGCCTGCGGGATGGCGCGGAACAACTCGTCGCCTGAACTCGGGTCGATGGTGTCGACATCAGCTTCCGAGACGACGGTGACGGGAAGAACATCGTCAACCTTGGCGCCCTGAATCTGTGAACCGGTGACCACGATCACGGTATCGGTATCGTCCTGGCTATCGCTGTCGGTCGAAACTTGCGACGGCGCTTGTGCGGCATCCTGGGCAAGCGCGGGCTGAGCCGCCAGCGCGGCGAATGCCGTGCCACACAGCAGGGCGTGAATGGGCCTGTTCGATTTGGTCATATGATCCTCCCTAAATTCGTGTGACCCGCATGCAAACGGATTATCGATACCAATGCTGCCGCAACAGGCAGTTGAGGACAATCATGGCAAGGGAAGCAAAAAAGCCTGTGGGTATAGAGGCAGGTTATGGCCGCGGTGTAACCAGAGACGCAATCGTGTTGTCGAATTCGGCCAGGATTCCTCGCAGGGCAGTGACGCTATGGTCGATTTCTTCGGCGTTTGCGTGATCGGCCAGGACAGTCGCATAGATCTGGAATGTCGGAAAGTCATCGAGCATGTAGCGATGCAATCCAGTGCCCAGATGAGAGAAGGCAGTGTATTGGTCCGCGATGGCATAGCCCACGCGCTTGCGCACCAGAGACAGGGCGATGTGGTAGGTGTGGGCGGTCACGATCTCCAGCGGTTCGATCTCGCGTGCGGCCAGCGCGTCGCCGATCAGCGCGCCCAGAGGCCCGCTTTCGCGGAGGCCGATGAAATTGGCTTCATGCAGGATTGCTGGATCGATTGCCTCGCTCTCCTGGTCGATCGGTTCCCCTGAGACCAGGACCAGCTTGCCTTCGCCAATGGGGTAGGATTTCAGCCGCGTATCATCAAATTGCTCAAACCCGATGCACAGATCGCTCCGCCGCTCGTATAGGGCACGACTTATTTCGGCGGAATGCAGCGTTGTCAGTTCGAAACTGAACAGCGGATCGCTCTGCCTCATACGGGCGATCAGTTCAGGCGCCACCGAAAGGCTGAGTGAAGGCAGGACGCCAAGGCGCAGATGCCCTCCTCGCCGCTTGCGAATATTGGCAGCCGACCGCCGCAGGATGCGGATCTGATCATAGATCTGGTCGACGTCAGCATAGAGCTCATGCGCCGCCTCCGTGGCGACGAGGCGGCCCTTGTCACGCAAGAACAGGTCAAAGCCCAGCTGATCTTCAAGGTGGCGCAAAACCTTGCTGACCGATGGCTGCGACACGAAGAGATTGCGAGCCGCCCCGCTGATCGAGCCGGCGCGATAGACGTGATAGAATATTTCAATCTGCCGCAAACGCATAATTGCTTGTGTGCCGCGCCATCAGAGAAGGCAAGCCTAAGGCGTCAGCGTCTGTCGTATGCGATAATGTCGATTGCGTTATCTCCATATTGCGCCTCCGATGAGAAGGCTGAGAACGTGAGGAGAACAATCGATGTCTAGCAGATCGTTCGTTAACACGCCTGGGAAGAGCAAGCAATTGCACCGATGCTCAACCGGGATGCGTGACGTGGGGGTGGATTTCACGTTGCTATTTGGCGTGTCACAGTGCCTCACTGAGCTCAAGTGCGATATCTATTAAGAGAATTGCCGCAAAGCGTCCGACAACTAGGCGGCAGCTTTTCTAACTGCAGCTTTCAAAAGCAGACCATCAGCAATCGGCCCAAAAGCCGACAGGCTACTTTTGGCGAAAGCTACCGGACAGCAACGCGCCCCAATTCTAGTCGTTCGGACTCTCCCGGAAAATGCCCGGAAGCGGACTGGCAGCTTTTCTCCGGTCATGAGCACCGCCGATGTCCAATCATGGGTGGAGGGCGGCCGCTTCGAAAGAGATTTGAAGTGTGGTGATGTCAACCTCGCGGCCTAGTCATCAGAATAAGCCGCGCATTGTCGAATGCCGCCGTGCATGATCCTTTTGGCTGATCGAACGCAACTTGCCATGATTGGTAGCTCCTTGTTGCGACCGTTTCTGGTTCCCTGAGCCCGGACCCTACCTGAGGTCCGGCTATGCCAACCTACAATCTGATATTCCATGAAGACGACCGCGGCGTTGGAAAACGTGTTGAGCGTGAGGGCCAGAACGTCGGGAACAGCGTGTTGCTTTGGACGAGCGTGATCGGTCAGGCAGTTGGACGGCGCAAAGTGATACTCGAACGGTATCCAGTGATGTCGGAACGTTGCCGGGCGAAAAGTCGAGACTGCAGCAGCATGCGAACGAGCAAGAAGCATCTACGTGATCAAAAGCTATCTGAAGGCGGCTGGTTTCTCAGAAGTAGAAA
>Ga0310345_10001432_pt1 | contig 26558 bp, 19 predicted proteins | sample HC15DNA20500_MG_FD_204667 | JGI IMG/M metagenome (GOLD analysis project Ga0310345, IMG submission 204667) | Marine microbial communities from station ALOHA, North Pacific Subtropical Gyre - HC15-DNA-20-500_MG | ecosystem: Environmental > Aquatic > Marine > Oceanic | place: Pacific Ocean: North... | reverse complement strand
GTGTTATGCTTTTCACTATATAAAGCCGTGTTATGCTTTTCACTATATAAAGCCGTGTTATGCTTTTCACTATATAAAGCCGTGTTATGCTTTTCACTACTAAAGCAATTAATTTAATCTCTCTCTCTCACAATACTGAATAACTCTAGGGACTGAATAACTCTAGGGGCTGGATAAATTATTTATTAAAATTTAAAATCGATTACTAAAGGGTATAGATACGGAGGAACGAGACTTTGTCACGTCCTCACTATATTTTTCTAACTCGAACTTTCTTGGCCTCTAAAGTTTTCTTCCATCTTACAATGGGAATCGTGATCGCACCAGAGAATCATGCAGCAGCAGTGGCAGTTGCAGACGGACTCGGAATGCCTCTTTCTGTTGGTGGTGCAATCGTGAATGCGGCAAAGGAAATCGAATGGCACGAAACTGTCGGGCGACAAGGTATGAGTGGATTTGCCCATTTGAAAGCAAACATGGGCGGTGCATCCCTTGACAAACTCTGGCCGCTCTGCCATTGCCCTCAACTCTCAGGAAACGACGACATCGAAATCCTTGAAACTGCGGTGGTTGACACCTCATTCAGGGCACCTGCGCAATATACCATGAATGAATACGGCTTGACATTTAACAGGTGCAATTACATCGACGGCTCCATTGGAGTTTTTCGATTCGAGGCATACTGCTACACATCAAGTACCCACGGGAACATGATGATGTTTCTTGCCTGTTCAATGGAGATTTTTGACGAGAACGATAATTATATAAATGAATTGATGAAAGAGCATGAGATCTTCGTCCCGTTTCATGCTATGTTATAGGACACTTACTTTTTCCATGCATTTTGTTTACATGATAGGAGGAACTCTACTCACCACAATTGAGTCTTAAAAAAAAGTATATTTATTTGGGACTGGATAAATTAATTTAAAAATTAAGGTTTAAAACGAGTTGTACCACATTTCGGACACATTCTTTCAGGATGTCCATTAAATATTAATTCACTTTTATTATCAATGAATTCATTACACTTTTCATCTCTACAAGGCCATGAATCCATTTCAATAACCGTTACCGGTGTATTAGGTGGATTTTTAGGTACTTTAATCTGAATAGGTGTATTAGGTGGATTTTTAGGTACTTTAATCTGAATAGGTGTATTAGGTCTATTAGGTGGTACGATTGGTTCTTTGACATCAACTGAAATTCCAAAAAGAAGCATTTTCTTATGTAATTTAGTTAAATTAGATTCTACAAATGTTTTATTTTGCGATATATTCATTATTAATTCCTAATATAAATTATCAATATTCTTTATATCAGGGATTATTCAATCGATTTTAATTTTAAATATTTAGATAAAAACACAACTATTATCAATAACTTCTTGTGCCTTTTCTTCTAGAACTTCTCCAACGATAGAGTCTTGGCTATGCCTTGCCTCTTGGCCGTTTTTGTCTTCAACATTCTCAACAGTCGGTTCAATATTAAAACTTTCTAGTTTATTGGAAATAAGGTCAACAACTGAAATAGTAGGTGTATTTTCTGGGATATCTGTAAGAATATCATTTTCATCAAGAATTATATTATCTTGAATTTGTGTAAGGCGTGGTGATTCTTGTGGAGTATTTGTAGGTGGTGGTGGAATTTGTTGTTTTGATTCATAATGAGGGAATACAGGATAATTATATAAAATTTTATAAATAGAATCAGAAAGTTCTTCGACTAATTTCATTTTTCCTTCTTTAGTCATTCCGTCGGTTAGAACCCGTTCAATTACAAAAGCGAGAGCAAATGTAATAGAAGAATAAATAGATAAAAGAACAAGAGGATAATCATGATATGCAACAGAGTTATCTAGATGATTATGAACTGATGTATAAATATTATAAAAATGTAGCACAGTTAGAGCAATAGATAGTTTTTTCTTATCTTGACTAGAAGTCATATGGTGGACTACATATGTGATATAACTCATAATAGCATGAGTAAGTCCATTTTTAGAAAGAACTTGAGTTAATAAATTAAGTATCATTATATATATTGTATTTTACTTTTGATTTTATCTATTTAATAAGTGTTTCAATTTTAATTTATATTAATTAATTATAAATAATGGTACAAAAATATAAAGTATATCTTCGTGTATATGATTTAAGTAAGGGGGTAATGAAAAGACTTTCTCCATTAGTATTAAATTGTTCTGTTGCTGGTGTATGGCATTCATCAGTAGTTGTTTATGGTACAGAATGTTATTTTGGACAAAAAAGAGGAATGTCTGGATGTAAACCGGGTTGTTATAATCATAATGCAGTTCCAGTAAGAATAATTTATATGGGATTAACTGAAATTAAACCAGAAGTTTTTGTAGAATTTTTAAAGGGTATAGAGAATAGATATAGATCAATTGATTATTCATTTACTAGACATAATTGTAATACCTTTTCAAATGAACTTTGCCAATTCTTATTAGGAAAAGAAATTCCAGATTATATAAAGAATATTTGTGAAGAAATTATGTGTACTCCAACAGGTCAAGAAATTAAACCAATTGTTGAAGGTTTAGAAGATTTAGTTGGTGGATTTAAAGGTATTATTGAAATGTTTAATGGAGATTAAATTTAATTTAACAAAAAGATAATAAATAATGTATATAATGGAGAAATTATTAAAAGATAAATTTTCAATATTTGCTTTTGTAACAGCTGGTTATCCAACAGTAGAAAAATCTGTTCAAATTTTATTAGCATTAGAGAAATCTGGTGTAATTGATGTAGTTGAACTAGGTATAAATTTTAGTGAATGTACTGCGGATGGTCCAGTTTTAGAATCTTGTGGTGAAGTTGCTCGACAAAATGGAACTGATAGTATTTTCAAATGTCTAGATATTTTAAAAGAAGCAAGGAAGCGTGGTTTTAATTTACCGGTAGTTTTAATGGGTTATATTAATTCATTTAAAGATGGTTGGTTAGAATATTGTAAAGATATGATTTCAGGTGTAATAGTCGTTGATTTACCAGTTGAAGAAAAATATACATATAAATTTGTAAAATTATGTGAAAATAATAATATAAGTTTTATTCCAATTGTTACAAGTGAAACAAGTAACGAGCGTGTAAAAAAAATCAATAATCTTGCTTCAACATATATTTATTGTGTTTCTGTTTTAGGTATAACAGGAACTAGAAATTTTAGTGATAATTATTTTAAAAAATATAAGGAAATTTATGATCGTATTAATAAAAATGTTCTTTATTCGTGTTTAATTGGTTTTGGTATATCAAATAACAAGACTGTTAAAGCAGTTATGAATACAGGTGCTCAAGGTTGTGTAGTAGGTACAGCGATAATGAAAAAAATCATAGAATTAAAGGATGAAGAAAATTTTGAAGATAAGTTTATAACTTTTCTTAGAAATTTGTTTATTATATCAAATTATTCAGTAGATGGTGAAGATGTATAAAGATAACTAGTAATGGATGAACCAATATTAGAAAAAAATTCTGTAACAACTTCAATATTTTTTTCTATTGTTTCTTTTTTATGGTAATAACAATAATCAATAAAAGTAGATGTATTATAATTATTAATAATTTTTGTTTTATATTGAAGCGATGCTTCAGTATATAATTCTCCTGGGATAAATCTTTTAATTACTTGGGAGTCAATGAAATTTTGAGTAAATTTACCGTCATCAATTTCAGGAGATAATTTTGATAACATAGATAATAATGCAACAAATATATTACTATGTCTTCTAAGACAATTATATGCTTTTGAACATAATTTTTGAAATTGATTATATCCAATTGAATTTTGTCCTCCCATAGCATCAATCATTTCTGGCGTTATTTTCATTTCAGGTGCTAATGGTTTTGGATCATTTCCTAAAATAAAACCAAAATCAATATGAAATAAAAGACCTGTCTCACTAATCATTATATTATCTAAATGCCGATCTCCTAATCCAATTAAATATCCAATAACACATGCTGCGGCACAACTTTTAATAAAGTTATTTCGGATGATATTAATTGGCAAATTAGGATTATTTTCAATAATATAATTTTGAATACTGAATTTTTCTTTACATTCGATATTATAGAGAGTTTTTGAATTAGGAACAATACTAATAAATCCATATTTTTCTCCTATAGCTAATATATCATATGTTACAAATTGTAAGTCTATCTTATCTCTTTTTAGGATAATATCCATTAGTTTAATAATTTTCATTATAATTCTTTCTTTTCTAATATCTTCATATTTGAATAATATTCTTCTTTTGAGTTTATTTGGTGCACAGTAAGTAAACATTATAGGGCAAGTAGCACTTTTCATTCTTTTAATATCATCAAAAATGATAGTTGAATTTTTAGTAAATGGGAAAGGGATATTAGAAAAGGTAAAATTATTTTGTTGTAATAATTTTTTAATATCATCAATTGGCAATGTTTTATAACTTTCAAATTTAGAAATCATATCGTGTGTATTTTTAAAATTTGTCTTCAATGATTTTTCTAAATTTTCCAATAGTTTTTTATAACAACATACTAATTTATAATCAACATCATTGATTTGAGAATAAATTTCCCAATATGTTTCAAGTGCAAATACTCTATTCTCTTTTGATTTATCAAGTAAGAATTTACTAATCAGTTTATTTTGATAATTATCAAAAAATAATTCATATCTAATATGATAAACAAGAAAAGGTAAATAGCATAATAGTTCTTCTCGTGTGGTATTTCTTAAACAATTTAAAGCATATTGTCTAATTTTATAATTTGTAATATTTGCGTAAAGTAATTGTATTGAATCTTCTGCTTTTAAGCGTCGTCTACAGTCTCTTGTACACATAAGAGTCCAACATTTGCATTTTTTTATTCTATTATTTTGTAAAATATCTAATATTTCTTTTTCTAAATTTTGGGTTATATTTGTCCAATCAATTGATTTAATTAGTTGAACAGTTAATTTACTGTGTCCGTAAAATAAAAAACGATTATTAAATAACATTTTTTTTTCTTTATCAGTAAAATTGTGATTAGGGAGTGAATATTGTAATTCGCGGAAATTAGATGAATAATAATTAGCTATACACATCCATTTTTTACATACATGTTTCATCACTCTATAATCTTCAATTGTTAAATCTAATAAATCAAATATTTGGATTAACTTATTTAAATTTCTAATTTCTAAAATTTTATTTTTACATTCAACACATACTCTTTGGTTGTGTCTCGAATGTTTAAAATCATCAGTTGAATCTTTACTTAAAATGCCAACATTATTATGAGAAAGAGACTGGATTGGTAGTTCATTTTCGGTAATTTGTTCTGGGATATTAATTCTATGATAACAACAGTTATAACAAAATATTCTTCCACAACAACGGCAATGATGTTTTCTATAAAAAAAGGAAAATTCACTATTACATTTATAACATTTTGAAACATTATTATCATCAACCCATAATTTTAAATTTCTAGAGTCAATATTTTGATAATGATGTTTTTCTTGTCTAGGTGAATTAACATTATATTTAATAGTGTTTTGATTTAATTTTTTTTTATTATCGTAAAACATTGAAAATGAAACATCATTAATAGTTGAGGCTAGTAAACGTGATCGCATTACTTCTTCCTTCCTTTTAATTTTATATAAAGAACAATTTTTAAACTTTTGATTGTTTGCTTTATTATTAGATGAATCCATTTATAAACCAATCCGTATTTCTAATTACTCTCTAGAAAAATTTTTTACAGAAATATATGTTAATCAAATAAAATTAATAAATTATATGATTATAATATATATTATTAGTTCACATGAACCGTTATGTAAAGAAAAGAAAACAGACTAAAACAAGAAAGTATAAATATATTTATTATAGAATTAATACTGATGGACAAAAAAGGATAAGTTCAAAGGAATATTATTCTCATAAACAAAAAGGTGGTAGAACAGATTCTGCAAAACAGGGTGATAAAGATTTGGAAATAATGAAAAAAAAAGTACAAGATATTGCGAAAGCTAGAATAGATCCAACTAACAATAAAATAATTTTAATGAAACATGATAAAACTGGGGCAAATGAAGCACAACCAGTACCAATATTTCCAACTGTTCGCAAAGTAACTCAAGCAGATAAAAATATTTTACCACTTATCCATGAGCACGGTTTAGATGCTTTATTTCAAAGAGAAGACGATATTGTAGTTAATGGAAAACCATATATTACATATAGAGTTAATGGAAATACAATGAAGCGTGTTAAAGAAATAGCAGGTGATGAATTTAAAACCATGGAATATACAGATCGTGATGTAAATGACGATGTATATATGTGGAAGTTCTCTAGTAATGAAAGTCGTTTAATGAGAAGTCCAGATATTGGTATTTTTGATCCTAAAGGTTCATTTCCAAATCCATTAAATGGTCAGAAATATTCCAAAACATATAAAAGATTTGCTGATAGTAATTGGGGTAAAAAGGAAAAAGATATTAAACCAAAAAAAGGCTCAACTGGTTGGGCTAATTTACCATTTTATGATTATATAAATTCAACATTAGATGCTATTAGAAATAATCAAGTTATTTTAATTAGGGCAGGAACAGGTTCAGGAAAAACTGTTTTAGCCCCTAAAATTGCATTACATTATATAGATTATGGAAGAAATGGTGAAAGAGTTTTTGTCACATTACCTAAACAAATCATAGCAGAATCTTCTGCAGCATATGCAGCAAAAACTTTAGATGTACAATTAGGAAAACAAATTGGATTTCAATATCTAGGTTCTGAATTACATGCTGGATATGTTACTCCTAATAGAGATAGACCAGTAGCATTTGATGTAAGAAGTCCATCTTGGACACCTCAAAACCCCATTAATAGAAACGACAGTACAAAAATGTTATATGCTACAGATGGAACTCTTGAACAAGTATTAAAACAGTATCCAACATTAAGAAACCCAGATGGAACAAATTTATGGACTGTTATTGTTATTGATGAAGTTCACGAACGTAATTCTAGAATTGATTATATTATGATGAAAATGAAATTTGCTTTAAAAGTAAATCCTACATTGAGATTAATCTTAATGAGTGCTACAATTAATCCTGAACCATATGAATTATATTTTAGAGAATATAGTTTTGTTGATATTGAAGTTCCAGGAACAACACCAAAAGAACTAATTGATATTTGGGTAACCCCTAAAGATGATTATATAAAAGAAGGAATTAAACAAATCAAAAATATATTAGATAATGAAATTGATGAAAATGATGATGAAGATGTTTCTGAAGATGAATTAGCTAAAATGGAAATGATTAAAGCATTATATGCTGAATATACTAATCAAGAAAGAAAAGATACAATAAAAGTTCAAGAACATGATCCAAAGAAACGAGAAGAAGATGTAGAATGGACTGATAAATTAGATGCAGATATAGAAAAAGTAAGAGAATTAGAAGAAGTTCAAGATGTTGAATTACTTAATAAAAAAGGAGCAATATTATTCATAATGCCAGCACTTGGTGCAAATTTAATTAAAGCAAAAAAAGTGTGTGATGAATTATACAAATTTAAAGATGATATGTTTTTAAATACTAAAATTTATTGTGCTCCTTTATCAGGAAAAAGTAATGATATTGGTAAAGAATTAGCAACAAATAAAGATGTTTACAAAAATGAAGCAGGAGACTTATGGGGAAAAGGAGGACCTTGGGGAAGAAAAATAGTTATTGCTACACCAGTTGCTGAATCATCAATCACTGTTACCGGTTTAACTTATGTAATTGATTCAGGATATCAATATAATTATTCTTATGATCCTTCATATGATAGAATGTTTGGTCGTAATCAAAGATGTTCTAAAGCGCAAGCAAAACAAAGATGGGGAAGAGTTGGTAGAACTGAACCAGGTGTTGCGATTAGATTATATAGTAAAGACCAATATGAGAATCAATTTCCAGATTGGCCAAGTCCAGATATTCTAAAAGAAAATGCTGTTCCACATGTATTTAATATGGTAGATTATCTTGAACATGTGAATAATTCAACAGAAGTTGAAGAATATAAATATAAACAAATTTATAATTATGCAGTAATTCATAGTCTGATGAGTGGAGATTCATCCGATTCATTATATTTAACCCCAATTAAAGGTGATCTAATGGATGCTGCTACTAAAACTTTTGAATTATATGATATGATAGATGCAGATAGTCATAATTTTACATTGGGTTTTTATATTTGTAAAGAAATTCTTATGACATTAATACAAGAGTTTCCAACATTCCAATTTAGTATTGAAGATGCTAGATTAATTGCTGAAAGTTTTATTTTTAATTGTACTGATGATGCTATTAAAATGATTATATTAACTGCTTCTAATAAACGTAGAAAAGGATTACAGGCTCTTTTTGATCCAAAATATGGATTACAAACTTTTCCAAGAAAGAGAAAACAACAAACTGATGAAGAATTTAAAGAACAATGTTTTGCGATTCAAACAAAAAACCAAGAATTTTATAATACTTTTGAACAATTATGGCAAAACGAAAAAGGACCAGTTATTGGAAAATTTAAATCAATGAAAGATAAAGTATCAAAAAAAATGGGATATAAAGGTTCAAAGAAAATTATTAACAAGGAATGTGATGCGATTACTCTTTTAAATATCCAAAATGCTTTCCTAAAACAATTAAAAAAAATTAGAGGAGAAACAAAAACACAAAAAAATTGGGGAACTATTGCAGGTGTAATTCCAGAAACAGAAAAAGAAAATGAACAAAAAATTAAACAATGGGCAGTTGAACATGGATTAAATATTGACATATTAAATGCGGATCATAAACATATTACTAATGTGACTTATAGTATTGTCTTTCATTTGAGAAAGTGCTTAGTAGAAGTTATTGATATTTATAAAAAATATAAGAATACTGGAAATGCAACTAATTTCGAAAAACGACTAATTAATGAATTTATTAAAGCATGCGAAATTATGTCAAAAGCAGAAAATGATATTAATTTTATAGAAATCTTCTTGGATTGGTATTATAAAGGACAAAATAAAAAGAAATATCAAGAATATATTTTTAGAACCTTCATGAAAATTACAAATTTAAAAGAAGACAAATTTGATGAATATATGATGGGTAAAATTGATTACATAAGAGACATATTAGGTGGGGATCATATTAAAAATGAAACTACTTGGAAGATAAATGACTCAGTATTAGAATATATTAAAGAGCATGGATTTAGTTTAAAATATAAAATAGTTCAAAGAATCTTAGAGATTTTTAATTTAGAAAATAATAAAAATCCAGTATTAAGAGCATCTGTTCTGGAAGTAAGAAAATATATTGCTACAAGAGAAGGGGGAGTCACAGACCAAAATATGACTTTAAGAAATCTTATAACTTATTGTATGTATACAAAAATGGTGTTATTAGACGCAGAAGAGAAAACAATAGAAGCTGAAACCACAAAATTTGAATCTTTAGATGAATATGATCCATCTAAACCCAATGAATCTAGCACTATAATGCGTATGACACCGGAAGAGAAAGATATTTTAACTAAAGAAGATAAAACTTATCAACAATTAATAGCAGATGCCCAAAGAAAAGTTGATGATGCTAACAGAGGATGTTGGATTGTAAGACTTTGGGGTACAGTACCAAAAGGAATGTTTAAAACAGAGATTAATTATATTAAATGGATACAAGCAGAATTAGATTATATGTCAGTAAAAGATGCTCGTGAAGCAAGAGATCTTAAATTAATGAGATGTATATTTAGTGGATACAGAAAAAATATAGCACAAAAAATTCCTTCAGAAAAGAAACCTAATGAGTGTGGTGATATTTATAAAGCAACATATACAAATTGTTTCCCAACTAATACTACTAAATTTAGCGTATTTAATAAAAATTCTACTTCATTTGTAGATTTTATTCCTGAAGAAGGAAAAGAAGAACATAAGAATTATATTATATATCAGACTTTATCTGGTTTTGATATAGCGCCAGGTATTGAAATAAATGTTGCTAATTTTTTTACAATAATACCTCGATCTTGGTTTGGATATGGTAGTGGTAAATATCTCCCTAAAGATAATGGGTGTAATTTAGAAATAAAAGAATAAAATTATTTAAAAGATAGTTAAAAATTTAATTGTATAATTGAAATATACTTATATATACAATGAAAATAGAATATGGAATTAAATTTGATTTTCAAGACTTATTAATTAAACCAAAGCGTTCAAATCTTTCTTCTCGTAATGAAGTTGATTTGATAAGAGAATTAACATTCTTACATTCAAAAAGAATCTGGAAAGGTGTTCCTGTTTTAGCAGCAAATATGGATACAACAGGAACTTTTGAAATGTATTATGAATTATCTAAACATAAAATGATTACTTGTTTACATAAACATTATTCAGTTGAAGAATATCCAGATGATTTAAATCCAAATTATTATGCTTTAGGTACAGGTATTAATGATAAAGATTGGACCAAATTAATAGTATTAATGAAGAAATTGAATCCTTATTTTCTTGTAATTGATGTAGCCAATGGTTACAGTTCTAAGTTCGTAAATTTTTGTAAAAAAGTTCGCGAACATTATCCAAAATTAACAATTATTGCAGGTAATGTAGCAACTTCTGATATGGTTCAAGAATTACTTTTGTCTGCTAAGGTTGATGTTGTAAAATGTGGAATTGGTAGTGGTTCAGTATGTTCAACTCGTTTAAAAACTGGTGTAGGATATCCTCAAGCATCTGTTTGTATGGAATGTTCTGAAGTAGCGAATGGATTAGGAGGTCATATTGTTTCAGATGGTGGATGTAGATTACCAGGTGATGTAGCAAAAGCATTTGGTGCTGGTGCTCATTTTGTAATGCTTGGTGGAATGTTTTCTGGACATTTTGAATCTGGGGGAGATTTGATTGAAGATAAAAATGGAAATAAATTTAAAACTTTTTATGGAATGTCTTCTTCTCTCGCTCAAAAGAAACATCATGGTGGTATGGCTTCATACAGAAGTTCTGAAGGAAAAATAAAAAAAATTCCATACAAAGGACAAGTTAAAAATACTATAATGGATTTGTTAGGAGGTATGAGAAGTACTGGAACTTATATAGGAGCCCAAAGATTGAAGGATTTTCCTAAATGTACTACATTTATTCAAGTAAATCGGCAAGTAAATGAAGTTTATTCTCATCCACTATTTAATTTAAATAAATAGTGATATATAAATTTTTTCCAGTCCCTATTTATTATTTAATATAAATTTACAAATCATCATATAAAGATTGGAGTAAATTCATCAATGTAGGAACTGATTCATTTTTATAAAGATTAACCCAATCAATCTTTTTTCTTAAATTATTTTGATAATATAATGCTTTATCCAGGTTAGGATAAAATTCAAGCATTTCATGCTTGGTAGCATTATTAATTAGATAACTACGTTTTTCAATTAATTTCTTCATTTCTTTAGAAACTTGTTCAATCTCGATAAGATCATCAAGTTCCAAAAATGAAAATATAAGTGATATTGAATCGTGAGAAATATTATTAAACATATTTTTATGCCAAAATTTTTGTCTTTAAAATATGATTGAATATATAATTTAATATAATATTTAATATTCAATTTTAATTTATCGTATATATATATTTAAAGATATAGTAATATATTAAAATAAAATTGAAATAAATAAATTTTTATAATAACAATTAAGAAAAATGCCCTTAACGTTTACATTAAAATATATTGTAAATTCGATAGTAAAATTATCATTATCTGTACTTTGTTCGACCATAATTAGTATTGAACGAGAGTTACATACACATCCGGGTGGTATTGCTACACATAATCTAGTTGGTTTAGGTTCTTGTTTATTTACGATGATTTCTGTTTATTTAAGAGATAAATATGAATCACCGAATGCTGATCCTGCTCGTATATGTGCTCAAATTGTTAGTGGTATGGGTTTCTTAGGTTCTGCTACGATATTTAAAAGTAATAATTATGTAAAAGGTATAAATACAGCAGCAAATCTCTGGATCTCTGCAGCACTTTCTATGGCGATTGGTGCTGATTTATGGGAACTAGCAATAATTACATCTGTATTTACAGCAATTGTTCTTGTTCTGAATAATCGGTATAAAAAATATAGATATGGTAAAAAAAAGAAAGAAGAGAAAAAGAATAAAGAAAATAAACTACAACTTTTTAATAAAATTGATAATATTCCTAGGTTTATTGAATTAACTAATTTAACTGATTTTGTAAAAAATATTGTTAAAATAGAATTAGATGATAATGGAGAATTAGATCGTGATCCTTTAGATGCTCCCTATGGAGATGAAGAAGATCCAGATTCACCAGATATGGAATCTTTAGAAATGTTAAATTGTAACGAAATAATGATTAATATTAAAGATAGAGATGACATATTACCTATTTAAGAACTTTTTTTATTTAAAAATTAAAATAGAAAAAGTTCTAAATATAAAAACTTGTAAAATGAATTCTTTAATGAAAGTTGCCAAAAGATATTGCACTCGTTTGAGTGGTAATCAAATAAAATATGTAGTCAATACCGAAATGGATTTTACTAAAATAGATTATAGGGTTGAAAATCCATTTGATGATAAAACTGGATGTCAAATTTTAGAAAAATTATCTTCTATGAATATTAATGATGAAAGTAATTATCCAGATATTGAAAAAATGAAACATGTATATACTAGTTTAGATGAACGAATTCAAGAAGCAATACATAAATGATAAAATTCATAGCTCAAACATTTACCTAAAATTGTACTCAAAACAATATCATGTGGATAATGTAATCCTCGCAATATTCTAGAAATAACAACTATCCAATAGAGAGTATTAGCAATATATGGAATTTTCAAAGAGTTAAACATGACAGGATAAATCAACATAGTGTTTTGTACACTCATTGATGGCAATGAATAACTATTTTCTTTCTTTTTAGAATCAGATTTAATCCAATCATATTTTTGAAAAGGTCGTTTATGTTTAATGATTTTTTTTATAATATCATTTAACTTTACAGATATTTGTAAAGCAATTTCTAATTTCAATCCCATTCTCCAATCATATAAACAAAATGTTAATATATACCATTTTAATCTTTTTGATGCAGAAATATATTTAACAGGTTTTTTTATAATCCATATAATTTTTTTTGGATGCGGTATTAGATATTGAAGTGAATAGATAAATAAACACTGATAATAGCAACAAGAATTCCATAGATTGGTACTATATGTGATTATATCACTTAACATATTTTTTGGCGTCCTTACTTTTATAATAGATAAATTTAATTTTGATTTTTAATAATTAAATATCAATTAAAAATAAAATTTAAAATCGATATATGTTAGATATAGTCGCACCGAAAAAGTATAATGACTAATCCGATTGTTCGTATTATTATGGATACTTTCCCGAGTATTCCTCGTGAAATCGCGGAAATGATTAATACGGAAGTACAAGCGATTCGACTTCCAATGCCGGAACTGCCTAATGATATTGTGAATATGATTATGCGTTTTAATTACGCTGGCTGGGCCGAACACCGCAATATGACAATGCCGTTTGTTGAACCAACGCCTGTCTTTCGTGGTTTTATGTAAATTAACTGAAATTTATATTATTTAGTCTATTTAATCTATAAAAATTTAATTTAGGGACTGGAAAAAATAGTAATTTTTTATTTAGATTATGAATAAAATCGCGATTCTACCAAATGTCCTTGCCGATTTATTACATTTACTATTTTATTATATTTTCTATCTCCCATATACACTGGTTTTTTTAATCTATATGTTGAAAAAGTTTGTCCTCCATTCGAAAATGCAGATTTATTCTCTTTTACGTTGTTCCATATTGGAAGATAAAAAGATTGTTTATATCCATTAGTCGCTGCTGCAGTAAATGATATATTCAAATCTACTGAAGTAGTTTTATCTGGATGTATGGTCATATCCACTGTTCTCCTAGGTTTATATACGATATGATGTTTTCCTCGCCAATTAACTGCTCTAGGAGCAGTTGCCTCTCGACTAACCGAAAAACATTTGATTCTTTTAAAACCACTTTCTTGATCTTCATTCTTCTTATATTTCGAGGAGAATCTATTTTGGATTGGTTTTCGTCGTTTTATTTCGGAAGGTAGTCCATTCCAAATAGGAATATATGGTTTGGTATTACGTGGACTCCACACAAATGAAGGTTTTTTTTCTTCATTATTTATTTTTTTTTTATTATTTAAATTTAAAAATTGTTTTCTATTCATCTGTATAATTAATTAAATAAATATGATAAAAATCAATTTTATTTTTAAATATTAATAATGTAATAAGTTAATAAGTTATATATATAAAATTGATAATATATATAAATAATTAATTTATATGACTATTACGGAAAGTGATTTAAGAAAAAATATAGAAGATTTAATTCAATATTTTGGTGAATATATAAGTTCTCCGGTATCGCAAATTATAATAAATTTTGCTAGAGAGCCAAGATGTGGTGATGGGGATATCATTAGTTTTTCTTCAGGTTGTCAAGAAAAGAATATTTGTATTCCAATAACAATTCGTATAGGAAAAACAACAATTAATAAATGGTATTGTGAAAAATGTGCTCAAAATTTTATCCGCATTTTGAAATTTAATTAAATTATTTCACTATCTTGATTATTCATCATTGTTCTAATTGAAGTTACTAAATTTTTAGCAGTTTCTAATGTTTCTGTTAATTCATTTATTTCTGTAGAGTTATCTACAGTCTCAGTAATAATATCACCAACAGTATCTTCACATATTGATATAAATGATGATATTTGACTCATTGTTTGATCTCCTCCATATGATCTATATAATGGGCGTAATAATGGTACTATACTAACTAGAGAGTCAGACAGAAATCTAGTTTCTGCTGAAGTGAATAATGGAACATCTTTTTTTTCAGTTCTACATAAAGGACATATTTTTTTAATTTTGTACCATTTATTTATACATTTTTTATGAAATGGCTTGTTACAACATTCTTGTATAATAACACGTTTGCTATTAACTTTACGAATGGTATCAAGGCATATTGGACAGATTTCGCATTTATGTTTATAATTAGACATTGCCTTATTAATAAGTGATATAAAATATTATAACTAAGTTATTTAAATTTAATAAATAAATTAATCTTATTAGATTTAAATTACTAATATTTTATAGTAATAATATATATAAGTTTCAATGATTAATGGTCTTAATGTGATAGGTTTAGGCTGTATTTTTGCTTTTATTCTTTATTTAGTAAAAGTTTTAAAAAAAGGTCCATATATAAGTAATTTTGGAAAAGGTGATACAAGTAGAATTAAAAAAATCTATATCATCCCTGCTAATAAAGTAACATCTAGTGGAAAAGCTGTGATGAGTCAATTTAAACCAAAAATTATTAATATTAGTAAAGGGGATACAGTAGAATTTATTAATGATGATAAAATACGCCATGCTATTGAAATTGGTAATGATAAACTACATAATAGTAAAGTTCTTTTCCCTGGAGAAAGTTACAGTGTAACAATAGAAGAAGATGGAACTATTGCTTATCGTTCATCATTATATTCTCATATTGGTAATGGATTTATTAATGTATCAAGTGTGAATCGTTCTTCAAGTGCTTTAAAAGGAATTTTAGGTAAATTTTTTGGAAATAATAAACCAGTAAAACCTAAATCTAAAGTTGAATCAGAAGGAGCGGTAAAAACAGAAGCAGTAAAAACAGAAGCAGTAAAAACAGAAGCAGTAAAAACAGAAGCAGTAAAAACAGAAGCAGTAAAAACAGAATCTCAATTGGGAAAAAATTTAGAAAAAGTAACCTCAATGACTAAACCAATTAAACGAAGATTAAAAAGAGTTGTTAAAAGTGCATTTACTGTAATTGGTGGTATTGGTCCAGCAATAGATTCTATGTTAGATGTTTTTGATATGTGTTCTGAAAAAGGTTTAATGGAATGTATTAAACATAAAAAAACAAGAAAAATTGGTTTATATTTAGGTATTATTATTGTTTTAGTAATTGGTGGATTATATATTTATAAAAATCTTGTATCAAGTAATTTACTTTTACCAGTTCAAATGGATGGAGGAGATATAAAAGTAGCAATTAATTAATTAATTAAAGAGAAATACTGATAATTATTATATCAGTTTATAATAGAATTGTAATGGAAACTGATACAAAATCGGTACCGAATTCTAATTACGTATATTATATACGGAAAATAGGCAAAGGCTCATTTTCGAAAGTCTATAAAGGGTATAACATTCTAACAGGTGATATAGTCGCGATAAAAAAAATAGACCTAGATATGAAACCGCTTATGATAAAAAGATTAAAAATGGAGATTGAAATTATGAAGACTTTAAAACATAAACATATAGTTAAGTTATATGATGTGATTTATGATGAATATTATGCTTATTTAATTATGGAATATAGCCATTGTGGTGATTTAGCAAATTATTTAAAAGGTCGTCCCTTAAAAGAGAAATTTGCCCAAAAATATTCTCGTCAATTGGCTAGTGCAATGAAATATTTAATAGGGCGTAACATAATTCACAGAGATATAAAACCACAAAATATATTAGTTTTTAATAAAAATACCATAAAATTAACTGATTTTGGTTTTGCTAGATATTTTGATAAAACCATAATGGTTGAAACTTTATGTGGTTCTCCATTGTATATGTCGCCAGAAATTATTAAATATAAAAAATATAGTCATAAAGCGGATTTATGGTCAATTGGAGTTATTATTTATGAAATTTTAACAGGCAGACCTCCTTATAGAGCTAAAACTCATTATGAACTTGCTAAAAAAATTGAGAATTCACCAATATTTTTACCAAAAATGATACCGTTAAGTAAAACTTGCACTGATCTACTTTTAAAATTATTACAAAAAGAATCTAATAATCGTATATCATGGCAAGATTTTTTTAATCATGATTGGATTAGAGATCCAAATCTAGATAATTCAATAAATAAAAAAATGGTTAAATCATACAATTCAAAATGTTCGAGTATTAATAGTTCAAATAGTGATTTAACCTTTCCTTTACAAAGTGATGAACAAATAGATAATAGTCTTTTGTCAAATTCATTCTGTAGTCCTGATAGTTTTGATAATATTTCAGAAAACGATCAAGACTCTAATGTTAGAGACTGTGATGATATAAAAAATACTGTTTTAATTAAAACAACACCAGAATATATAAATCTTAAAAATAGATTAAAAACAAATTATATTTCATCTTGTGAACCAGTTAATAATGAAATGTTTACTAATCCTATTAATTTTTCTCCACCAAGTAGAGAAAATGGATTTATAATGATTAAAAAACCTCAACCAATTGATCCAATACAAAAACAAAGAGGTTTAAATAAAGATCCAAATAAAGATCCAAATAGTAGAACTATTTTTAGTGGTTTATATAGTTATATGAATAGTTCAGTTAATTATTTTAAAACTTATTTAAAAAATATACCTAATTCAAATTAAATTTTTTAATTTTTTAGGATAATCAGTAATAATACCATTAACTTTTAGTCTAATTAATTTTTTCATAAGTTCTTCATCATTAATTGTATAAACTAAATATTTAAGATTATTTTTTTTACAATATTCCAAAAAAGGAATATTCATTGTTTCAATACTTTGAATGATAAAATCACACTTATTTTTATCATAGATTGTATATTCAATCGGATTATTATAAAAAATTAATCCATATTGAAAATAAATTTTTTTATTAATAAATATATTTTTTAAAATTTTTATTACATTATGGTCGAAAGATGCTAATAAAATATTTTTTTGATTAAATAAATTATTATTTAATACTTTTTCTAATAATTTTACTAACTCTTTTATATAAATTTCTAAATTATATTCAGTATATAAATATGGTACTTTTAAATCTAAATATATTTTTGTTTTATTCGATAATTTTTCCAATATCGAATATAATAATTCAATATTATTATCAGAACATTCTGATAAAGTCATTTTTTCAATTGAATGATTATTATGATATCTATTATGAAAAACAACTAATTCTTTTGTTTTACATTGTCTAATATCCATTTCAATCATATCTGCACCGCAGGATATTCCTGAAATAAAAGCATCGATTGTATTTTCAGTAAAAGTACCTGACGCACCTCTATGAGCAATGTTTATCATATACTCTAAATTTTGATATTTTAATATAATAAATTATTGGAAAAAAAACTTATCTAAAATTATATAATACTATATTATAGATGAGTTATATAATGAGCAATATGGATTTATTTTTTCAAATCGGTGCCAAAGAACTTCAAAAACTCGAGGAAATATTCAGTCAAAATTACGGTGTTTTTAATCAATCTTTTAACATTGCAAAAAAAGAACTGGCTGATTTAGGAAACTCTAGAAAACTTGAAATGATACATAAATCTAGTTTTGGCGCATATATTGATATTACGAAATTAACACCTAAATTCAGTTTCAGAAATTTGTCCTCTGATAAAGCCAATGTTTATGAAGAAATTCAACCACTCATTCAAAAATTACAAAATGCTGAAGAAAGTGCTAAAATGCATATACTAGTTATGCCATTTTTTATTAAATCGAAAAAAGGATTAGATACTGATATTTTATATCTTAATATTAGCAATAAGGAAGATAATCACTTTATAATCAATATCGATAGAGTATCTCCCAAAAGTCAAGCAGATAAAAGTGATATTGATAATAAATTAGAAGCAATTGGTGAAAAGATTGCCGACCATTTTCATGTAGAATTACATGACGAGAGTTTTAAAGTAGATGTTAATACTCAAGAATTTAGATTTGATAATGCTGAAAGTATTGATCTTGGTATTGATATCGTCACACAAAATTTACTTTATACACTTTATTTTTTATATAAAAGATTAAAAAGAGCAACAATTGATACTCAAACAGTTTGGGATGATACAATGGGTTATGCTAATAATCAAGATTTTGTTGCTTTTCTTAAAAAAGCAAAACTTTTAGAAGAATTAGGTTTAAAAGAAAAAACAATGCTTGAAAAAATTAATCAAGCAATTGTCAAACAACTTAAAAAAAGACCAGATTTAGATTCTAGTAAATTAATGAATGACTTAGATAAAACTTTTGGCTCCATGAAAGAAATGTATGCTGAATTTGATGCTGAAACAATTAATATTGAACAATTAACTGAAGGTATTGAAGCAAAAACTTCTGAATTAGTTGAGTTGTTTGAAACCAAACATAAAGCATATAAAGATTTAAATGAAAGTCGTATTGTTATTAATGAAGATATTGAAAAAATTTATGCTGAATTCATACAACTTAAAAATGCTATTGTATTTGGTATGGATAATTTAATCGAACATCGTGGAATTATTAATAAACAATTATTAAAATTTGAAAAATTAGAAAAAAATTCCCAATATTATGAAGACCATAAAGAAGTTTTTGATAGAATCAAAGACGATTTAAATCAAATGATTGCTAAACAAGAAGAATTCAATCATAAAATAATGGATTTAAAAGATAAATTAACTTGGAAAAAAGAACAATTAGAAGAAAAGAAAAATGAAATCAAAGTAGTCGATAACAATATGGACCAAACTGAAAAGGCATTATCTATTATTCAAAAAAAATTACAACGCTTTAAACAAGAGGGGGGAAAGAAAATTAATGTTACAAAAATAATAGAAAAAGCAGTAGCAAGAAAATCAATTAACACAATTGCTGAGAATAATAATATTTATGAAAAAAATATTAAACTCAATACAGAAATTGAAGATTTATTAAATAAAGAAATATCTCAATCAGGAGGGAAACTTGGAAGACCACCAAGTAAATCTAAATTGGATAAAGTAATGATCCAATTAAAGAAAGCAACAGTTGACCTCGTAAAACAACCAAAAAGACATAAAAAAAATATTAAAAAAATTACTGTTGAATTTTTACCAGTTATTAATAAATATCAGCAATATATTGAAAAATATCATACTCAAATGAATAATAGACAAGTTTTAAAAGATACTTTAAGACAATCTTATGTTGAACTTAGAAGACTTGAAACTGGTTCCAAAAAAGCAAAGAATTTATTTGAAGCACAACAAGGCAATATTGAAAAAATGATTAAAAAAATTAATAATGCTAAATTTGAATTAGAAGATAGTCCTAAAGGACAAGCAACAATTGATAAATTAGTAGATCATAAAGATAGATTAACTCAATTTGTTAATTCTAAAGCAGATTATAATAATAAAATTCAAAAAATTAATACCGCTCTTAGAAGAAAAAAACAAAGTTTAAATAAAACAAAAATAGATGTTCGTGCTAAATTAGCAGAATTAAAAGATACTGGAAAAAAATTAGATGATGTTAAGATAGAATTAGAAGAAAAAACTGCTATGTATGGAGGAAGTGTATTAAGAAGAGTTATGTTAAAAAATAAACTTAGACAAGATAGATATCTTAAATATTTAATAAATCCAGTTGAATTTGTATTAAAAGGTGGTAAAAATATTGAAAAAATTGTTATTACAAATAAAAATCAATCTAATTGGATTAAAGAAGAACCTCAATATATTTTTGAAAATTTTGATGTAGAAGAATTAAGAGATATTGCTAAAAAATGGAATCTTAGAGAATATCAAAATAAAGAAAAAAATGAATTATCAAGCACACTTAAATTTGTATTATACGCAAAAGCCGGATTTATTAAAGACCATAAGGATTATTTATTACTCGCAGCACTTTTGAATACTGACTTAATAAGTATGAATAAAAGTGATGTTGGTGAAATTAGAAAAGCAGTTAATCAAAAATTAAAAGGTATTAGTTTACCAATTGGTATTCAAATGGGAGGACAACCAACTGAAATTAAAGAAACTATTCGTATTAAAGAAAAATATATTGCAAAAGCAATCGAACCAAAAATTGTTATTCAAATAAATAAAACCAAAACAGAATTTTTAGAACATCTTAGAAATCCAAAACGTGAAATGAGAAATCAACATTATTATAATGTATTAGCAGATATAATTCAAAAATCAGGAGAAAATTCGGGACCTATTACTCTTGTTAAGAATAAAAATCCAGAAAAATCATTTTCTACAGCAAAAATTGAGTTAAAAGAGATTACACCTCAAGTTTATAATCTATTTAAACAATATTTGTCCGATCCTGCCGCTTGGATAAAAGGTAGTTATTTAAATAACCATGATCCTAATAGTGATATCATACACCCAAATGATGATTATATCCAATTATCCCAAAAGGAAGATGGAAAATTAGATCTCGAAGGTTTTATTACAATGGCTCATAAAAGTGGTGATGCTGCTCTCTTATTGAAAGGAACTGAATTAATTACTCTTATTAATAAAGAAGATTTTACAGCTGCTGGATTTAAAGATATTTTACAAAAAACAGCCAGACAATTGGCAAATACTAAAAGTGTACATTTAAATAGATTTGCTACAAAAGCAAATGAAAAAATTTTCCCTAAAGATGAATTAGTAGCTTGGCATCCAATAACAATACCAATAAGTAATTCATTATTTACCAAAAAAACCATGAAAAAATTATATATAAAGTCAGAAAATGCCACCACAATGAATAGCGCAAATAATAATGTAATTAAAGGAACATCACGGGGAGTAGAAGGGGAGAATAGAAATAACGCAGATTGGAGAATTTATGTTAGAACTACACCACAATCTAACTATATATTTAAAGATAAAAAAGATAAAAAGGTTTTAGTTGTAGGATATGTTGAAAGTAGTGATAAAACTGAATGGGTTGTTGATAATACTGGTCGTACTGTTTTCAAGAAAGATGATCCAAACACCGAAATAAAAAATGATTATATTGATATTGATATTATAGAACTTAGAATAGTAGCATTTTATGTTAATGTATTTACTAATTATACTCCATTAGTTAGAATTCTTGAGAATGATAGAACCAATCAATCAGGTGGTTCAGCAATATCTATTATAAAACATGAACAAAAAATTCAAGATGATATGGTTTCTACTTCTGAAAAAGTTAAAGATAAGAAAATAAAAGGAGCAAGAGTTTGTAATTTATTCACAGATAGAGGAACTAATTTAATGGACCAATATGAATTACAAGAAACTTTAAAATGTCTTAGTGAAGAAATTATCAAATTAGGTACAGATGAGAAAGCACTAAAACCAAAAAGAGATAAAATTGCTATATTTAATATTACCAAAGATGATGAAGACAGTATAATTAATAGAGATAGTTTAATGAAATATTTAGACGATATGGATGATTTTGTTGGTAATTTCAAAATGTCAAAACAAACTATTATGTTAGGTCAAATTACTCAAAATATTAGAGATTATTATAAAGGTAATGAATTTACTGGTATAATTAAAAGTAAAAAGCAAGTTCTTTATGAACATATTGAAAATTTATCTAAATTCGGTAGACATCTTCCACCACTTCAAAAAGAAATTGCCAAATTTATTAAATCATTTGATATCTTAAGCGCAAAATACCATAAAGATTATTTAGATATGAAAAAAGCAAAATCTAAAAAATATCTTGAATCAAGTTTAGTACACCCACCATTAAAATCAGAGGAATTAAAAAAATTTATTGATAAGATTGAAAATATGTTGTATGGTGATACTGTGAATAGACTTGACTTTAAATTTGAGAACTTTCCAATCAATAATATGGGTAAATCACAACTTAAAATGTTTGTCAGAAATATTAAAATAATTTGGGGACAAGCACTGCAAGATGAACGTGATATTGCTCTTCTTGATAGATTGATACTTAAATTGGAAGTTCTTCAATTATTAATGAATGAATGGATTTATAATGGTTTACATCTTATTCCAGAAAAGTTTGATTTAAATGATTTCGCAAATAAAGCAGAAGCCCAAGCTATTATCGCAGAATTATCAGATTCATATAAATCAGACAAAGAAAAAGCAAAAACTGGTGAATTACAACCTAATAAGCCAAAACCAGGTGAACCAACTCATTTACAAGAAGCAATCCGCACATATGGTCCAAATGAAAAATTTTTCGCAAATATACATCCAGCAGGTAAATATGTTTCTGGAGAGGAGAGTTGGGGATATTTCACTAAAGAAGAACCTCATAACAAACCAGTTGATGAAGATGAAAAAAAAGAAGGAATAAAAAGAACTGTTGGTGATGGAGAAAGATGGATCAATAAAATTAACAGTATGTGTGAAAGATTAAAAGATTTTAGATTAATTCTTATGTCTAAATTATACGATGATGTTCCAATAGATGATTTATCAGAAGATGATATGCTTGAATTAAATATTACAACTATAAAAAATTATTTAAGTGAAAAGATTTTTACCGAATTATCACAGGATTACAACCACATTAATGGAGAGATTGCAAAAAATAAAAGATTTCAGGATACTCATGAAGCTACCCCATTTGAGTTCCCAGATCACGATGATCAAGGTAGAAGAGTAAAAATTAGTGATAAGGATATTGAGAATATTAATGAACAGAGAAGAAAAGCACATAATATACATTGGGAACCTAAACTAAGAGTTAAAAATGAAACTGAATTTCAAGCATTAACTGCTTATGAAAATGATATTGAATTTTTAAACAAAACTCTTGGGGAATTTGTTAAAACTGGTGGTTCTATGATGAGCGAAGTTGCTCGTTCTGATACTATTGGACAAATTAGTGAATTATTAGAAAACAAAATTAACAAAATTGAAGGTGGGGCAAAAAAACAAGAACTTAAAGAACAAGCAGTTGAAAAATTAATGAATATTAGAAGTAGTTCATATAAAGAAATTGGAAATATGTTTAGAGATAAAAATAGGTTTAATCAATTTGCTAAAAATGACCCTGTTTCTATTATTAACCATAGACAGAAACAAGTACAATTACTTTCTGACTTAAAAACAGATGTATCTAAATTACTCGCAGGAGGTAAACCAACTGATGAAATGGAAAATATTGAAAAATTAAAAGAATTAGTTACAGATAATGATATGGGTACTACTGGTGATGCAGATCTTTCCAGTGCTATTTTTAAAACTATTAAAACTAATAATAAATCATTAAACTTACCATCATATCGTTTAATATCTGATTTAGAAATTGTTAATTTTATGGGTTACGCCCATAAATTAGAGAATGAATTATGGGATGAAGACCGCGATTTTACTGGTGCTTTTGATAAATATATTAATACAATTGTTAGTGGTGCTCTATTTGGTGATATAAATAAAAATGCATTAGCCAAACTAGATACAGGTGATCTTACTAATAAAGTATGGCTTCAACAATTTTATATTAATTTTGTAAATTATTTAGCACATAATAATTTGAATACATTTGAAGAATTCTTACAACTTAGTTATCAAACTATTTTTCCAGATGAAGGAACATATCCTAAAAACCAATATAATGAATTCTGGGATGATGCTATGTGGAGAGTTGGAGATGAATGGGATCAAAAAATTACTGATAGAGAATATACTGGTCTAAAAGAATTTTATGATATGGTTGGTGATGGAACAAAAACCCAATTTAGTTCATTAGAAAAAGCATTACTATTTTCTTTAATTATTCATGCCAAAAGTTTAATACAAGGTCAATCAAATATTGTAGAAGCAAGTATATCACAAAAGTATAATAAATTTAAAGCCCTTGTTCCAAAAGATACATCATACTTGGTTATTGTTAATCAAGAAATAAAACCACAACAAGAAGTTCAAAAAGGTGGTAAAGATAATACTGCTCCTAGACCTGATATATTTAATTCTAATAATGATTTTACTCCAGGAACATTCTTAATGAATAAAAATTTAGATCAACTTAGAGAATTATATATTTATGATAAATCCTGTAAGCAAAAAGTTTTAAGAGATAATCCAGAATTAGAAAGAAATTTATATACTCCTCAAGAATATAATTTTCCCAGTTTTGAAAGAAAAGGTATGGGATTAGCAACTGAAGGAAAAAGTCAACTTGCTCGTGTTCCACGTATTCATGAAGATACAGCAGAATTAAGAGGTTGTGCTAGATATAGATTAAAAAATACAGGAAGAAAAGAAAATCCAAACTGGACTATTTGGGATCTTGAGAAAGAAGCAGAAGATACAAATGGATATCTTCCTATTATATTATGGCCTGTTGAAAAATTAAATAGAATAGAACTAGGTATTGTTACTATTGATGAAAACGGTGATTTTATTGATACATCTAGTAAAGAAGGTAAAGCACAAGCACAAGAACTAAAATATAGATCATTAGATATATTAGTTGAAACATCTTTCACTGACTATCCTGAAATAAAAGATGACGAAAATGAATATACTAAATTAAAAAATAATGATCCTTCTTCATCAAGCCAACAACCACCAAAAGGTGCCAAACCGCCAAAATCACCAAAAGGTGTCAAACCGATCGTCAATCCACAAAACGTCGCACCACCTCCACAAAACACAGGGTTAGGGTCATCAGCAGCACCAAATCCGATCGTCAATCCACAAAACGTCGCACCACCTCCACCAAAACAATCACCAGAACAGGCGAATGCTAAGTTAGATCAAGAAGAAGCAGACAGAGTAGAAAGAGTAAATCGTAATATAGACACCCTCGTTAAGGAATATCAAAAGATGATAGAAACGTATACCAAATTTGGAGATCACTTTACAACATTGCTTTTCCAAGAAGCTTATGATGTAATTCCAATTATCTGGAAAGATGCCGAAATCACACCCCCCCAACATTACGGCGGCTATTTAGATTCTCCTTCATATAATGATGTCAGTGGTATTGAAGTCCCAGATAAAAGTAAAGATTACATTTTGTTATTTCAAAAGGGTTTACATTATCAACAAATGTTTTTTAGAACAGATGCTAACACTCATGTATCAGCAGTTAAAAAGGGTCATAATGTTCAAGACGAAATCTGGAATAATAGAAAGCCATCTAAACCAAATACTGATGCAACAGTAAGAGATACGTCTCAAGAATTAGAATCTTGGTTAACAACCCATGGTGGAGACGTGGATATTCCAGCATATAGATTTACTGCTTTCGAGAGAGGTGCTGGTGGAAATTGTATGTTTTATGCATTGAGAGCTTGCTTACTAGAATTAGATCGTAATAAATATAATAATTTAGTTGCTGATACAAAAGGTACATCTATCAGGGAAGCAATAGCAAACAGAATTACTCCAGACTTTATAAAATGGTATTTGGGAGGGGGAGAAAAAACAGGTTGTGAGAAAGATATGACTTGTCCAGAAGGGTGGAAAGATAAAGATATATTTGGTGTACGAAATAAAAATACTCCACTTGGCTATAAAACAGAACAAATAAACCCACCCCAATTTCCGTGGCTTGGTATAAGTAAAA
>Ga0310345_10001431_pt1 | contig 26559 bp, 25 predicted proteins | sample HC15DNA20500_MG_FD_204667 | JGI IMG/M metagenome (GOLD analysis project Ga0310345, IMG submission 204667) | Marine microbial communities from station ALOHA, North Pacific Subtropical Gyre - HC15-DNA-20-500_MG | ecosystem: Environmental > Aquatic > Marine > Oceanic | place: Pacific Ocean: North... | reverse complement strand
GAACCAAGCCCATGGAGGGCGAAAATGTTCGCCGACTCAATCAGTTCGTCCACGAACTCAATGGTCTGGGCTGCGACGTAACCATCGTCCTTGATGATCATCTTGAGCTTACGGCCCCCGATGCCACCTAATTCGTCGTTAATCCAATTCCAATAGTTTTCCCAACCATGTGAAATGTTGCCGTACGCTGCAAGGTTGCCCGACATCACTGTTGTCTGACCGACACGAATTTCATCGGACAGAAGGCCATTAGTGTTCGACCAGTCTCCTGGACAGTCGTTCAGGTCGGCCTCATAGCCAGCTGGGCCACGGAGAATGTTGTCGTCACCGACACCCCAGTCACCGGATTCCATGTTCTCAGTGATCTCATCGATCATGAGCTGGCGCCGATAGGCGGCTTCTTCCCAAATTCCGTCGAGGGTAGAGCGATCAAAGGTTGGAGCGTCTTCGTCCACCTCTTCTTCCGCCGCGTCGTCACCTGATACGGCTTTCTCAACCTCTTCTTGAGAAAGCATGCCAGCATCTTCCTCTTCTTCTTCAGCATCATCGCTGTCGCTGCTATCACTGCTAGAAGCGGCCGCGGTATCAGAACCGCTGCTGCTCGAAGAGTCATCGTCGCTATCGCTACCACCGCATGCTGCGGCGACCATAGCGAGCGCAAAAAGCACCGCCAACAAACGCAAAATTTTGCGTCTGAATCCCATAAATCTTCCCCCTCGGGTGAATTAACCAGGAAACCCCATTTGAGTCCCCTAAATAAACGACAGTTAAATCGCTGCGCTTACCGTAGTAGCCCCACAAGACCCTGTCGTCCCCGAAGGCTTTTCGTAACAGTTCACGCACGGAAAGGCTGAATTTGCTGGGGAAGACGCATGGTCACACAGGTATTTCGTAACAGTTCACGCACGAAGAAGCTGGCTCTTTGGAAAAAATAAGGACCGCCGGGCCGAAACCCAGCGGTCCTTACTGTTGGCTAACTGAGAGGGTTCAAAGAACTCTCACGTGTTGGCCTTGACTAACTATCGGCAACCACCGTTGGCTTTATCCCAGCGACAGTTCGGGGTTCCACCATTGGCGTCAACAATGTCACCAATCATGACCCATGTCTGGTTCTCTGCATCGAACTTGCTGTACTCGGAACCTTCAACGAAGTAGGCGTCCGCGTTGCCATTAAGTTCGGTAACAAGACCGTCCAGGAGACCTGGGTGATAGATCTTGAAGTTACGCAGAGCCAACATCAAGTTGGTACGGCTCATGCCACCAGGCAGGGCATCCGCGATGCGGAATGCTTCAGTAAACGCATACCCACGGAACACACCTTCGCCTGTTAGCGAAATGCCTGGGTCTTCACCGGCGTCGGAAATGAGGTCACGCGCAAAGGCAATGAACGGCTCTTTCATCTTCACGCTGTCAGTGGTGTCTTTACCGCCACCACCAACAATCCAGTAGTCGTTCGCTGCCATTCCAGCCGGCGCCATGTAAGCAGCAATTCCCTTACATACCGAAGGAGTGAATGCGGCTGACAGGCGTTCGTAAAGACCAGAGGCCTCTACTTCTTGAATGGCCAGCAAGCATGGGTTGCCTGCAGTCATGGAAATGAACACGTCAGGATCGAACGCGGCGATGGTGGTCACCTCATTGGTGAGCGTCGGAGCGGCCGGGTCATGACGAACTGGAAGGTACTCAGCTACCACGTCGGGGTTGTTTTCGACGTACGCCTCGAAGCCCATTTCATAGGCAAGACCGAAGTCGTTGTCCATCACCAAACCGGCAACCTTCACAGGAAGCTCATCGGCAAGGTTCACCTTGATCCATGTTCCCCACAGCACAGCCTCAGTCGAATATGACATTTGGTAGCTGGTGGTCCATGGGTGGAGCTCAGGGTCACCCCATGCTGGGTGACCTGAGAGGTAGAACGGGTGAGGAATGCATTCCTCGTTGATCTTGTCGTACACAGCAAGACCATTCGGCGAGCCGAGGCCTTGGATCAAGTGAATGTTTGCGGACTCAATGAGTTCGTCTACATACTCAATTGTTTGAGCGGCGACATAACCGTCGTCCTTGATAATGAATTCGATATCGCGACCACTGAGAACATCAAGTGAATCGATGTAATCGAACCAGATTTCCATACCGAGGCTGAGGTTGCCGTAAGCGGCAAGGTTGCCTGATTGCACGGTCGTTTGACCGAAACGTAGCTGATCATCGGTAAGGCCAGCGTGATCGTCCCAGTCTGCTGGGCAGACGTTGAGATCAACGTCCATGCCGCTCGGTCCAATGAGGTGGTTGTCGCTATTGACGCCCCACTCGCCGGCTTCCATCTTCGCGGTGATCGCTGCGATGATCGCGTTACGGTTGCAGTCAGCTTCAGCGAAGATGCCTTCAACGTTTGAGCGGTCAGAAGGACAATCGCTAACAACTTCTTCTTCAGCTTCGCCGTCGTCTTCACCGGACACGGCTTTTTCAATCGCGTCTTGGCTCAGAGTACCGCCGGTGTCTTCTTCCTCGGCTTCCTCAGCTTCTTCCGCTTCGGCTTCGTCAGCAGATTCGCTAGAACTAGCGCTGCTAGACGAAGCGTCGTCGTCGTCGTCGCTGCTTCCGCACGCCGCCGCAACAAGTGCGAACGCGAACAGGACAGCGAGCAGACGCAACAAATTGCGTCGAATCTCCATGTGGAGTCCCCTTTAGGTTTAATTGGTTTTGATTCGTGTTTGACCGTTCCCACGGAACGGTCAACGAAGGAAAGCTAGGTCAACTGTTTGGACGACCACCAATCGAAATCCCCTATTTGCGCGAGTTGTCACAAAATCGCAAAGGAAGCCTTTGGGGGCCGTAAGTTGGGTAAATGGATTGGGGAGTGCATTTACCGCACCTAGGCAGAGACATTGGGCGTGATTCTTTAATCGAATTCGCTCAAACAGCAGACAAAATGGGAATCCATTCGGCGTGGGCCAGCGATCATGTGTGTTGGCCAGCGCAGTTCGAGTCGAAATACCCCTACAGCGGTGACGGCTCTTTCCCGGCTCCAGCTGGTCTTGGGTGGCTCGATCCCATCGGCACGTTGCTATTTGTTGCTGGCTGCACCGAACAGATCCGGTTGGGGTTCACCGTTCTGATTCTTCCGTACCGTCAGCCCGTAGCAACCGCCAAACAACTCGCGACCATTGATGTGGTGTCCGATGGGAGACTCATCTTGGGAGTCGGAGTTGGGTGGATGCGCGAAGAAGCCGAAGTTCTAGGTATGCCTTGGGATAACCGTGGACAGCGCTCCGACGAACAGTTGGAAATTTTCGAGACACTGTTCCGAGAAGAAACACCTTCCTATAACGGCACCTACTACTCGTTCCCGCCGGTTCGGTTTGAACCCAAGCCGATCCAGCAACCACTACCTGTATGGGTGGGAGGTCATAGTCCGGCAGCCTTTAAACGCACGGCTCGTTTCGGCCACGCTTTTCATGCCGCATTCCAACCATTGGATGTTGTGGAAAAAGAATGGGCGCAGGTTCGCGAAGCGTGCGAGGCAATCGCTCGAGACCCTGATGAACTGGACCTATCACTTCGCATGTTTTTGGATCCCAGTGAGACCATGGAGCCTGCCAAGTCCATCGGTGGATCCTCAGATCAAATGGTTGACACGATCGGAGTCTGTCAGGAAATAGGAATCACACATATTCTTGTTGACCCAGTAGCCAGAGGCGGAATCAATGGTCGCCTGGATGCTCTGGCCAACTTTATGAGCGACGTTGCAACGCAGATCAAATAAGTCATCCGTGACCGCCGAGTTCTGCCGGATAGACAGATGGCTTTGGGCAGTTCGCGTTTTCCGTAGCCGCTCCATCTCAAAAGACGCTTGCGTTAGCGGATCGGTCCGCATCAACACTGACTCAGCGAAACCCGCAGCCAAAGTAAAGATCGGCGACCGAGTCACGGTGCGAGTGAACGGCCACAAACGAGAACTTGAGGTGAAGAAGCTTTTAGAAAAACGCGTCAGTCCATCTCTCGCCACCCAGTGTTACCACGACCACACACCCATTCGACAACAACCCTCTGCATCTGCCTCTGGAACCCAAGTCGCAAAGCGCGACCAAGGCTCGGGTCGACCAACGAAACGAGACAGACGCCGCATCGACCGGCTACGAAGAGCGCTATAACCCACGCTATTGACTTACACGAGGTACCTTGCCAGCGGTGAATCTTCCTTTACCAGTCGTTCTTGCTCACGCCCGCTTGGCTATGGACATAGTGACCGTCTCTGATGTGGAAGTTCCCAACTCAGCGTCGCTGGCGTACGACGCACAAGAGCAACTCATTGGGCTCGTGGACTCAGCTCTTGTGGGATGGAAGGTGGGGGCAACCAGCTCGGCCAGTCAAGAGTTACTCGGCGTCAAAACCCCCATTTGCGGGCCAGTTTTTGAACGCACTCTTGTCGAATCAGGGACCGAACTCGCTGTATCAAACTTTCATCATCGGCCTGGATTGGAATCGGAGTTCGCATTCACACTCGGCATGACCATCCGACCCGGTGGGGCGGTGATGAATGGGAAAGCAGCAAGAGAAGTTGTTTCTACTGTTCATCCAGCGATCGAGCTTGTGTGTTCACGGTTTGACAGCAACTTCGATGTTGACCCAGCGTTACTCGTCGCCGACGGCGCCCTTCACGCAGCCTTGGTAGTCGGGCCCGGTACCGACCCCGACGAAGTTGAGAACTTGCGCGCCCATCAACTTCGCACCCTTGTCAACAACGAAGAAATCGCGAACGGCACAGGAAATGAGGTCTTGGGCGATCCTTTCGAATCGTTGGCTTGGCTGTGTAATCACTTGAACCGCCGAAGCTTGACGCTGCATGAGGGAAGCATCGTGACCACAGGAGCTGCAACAGGGCTACATCTCACCGAAGCTGACCAGCTCCTCACAACAGACGGCGGGAACCTCGGTTCTGTGACTCTGAATTTGATGGGATAACCACATGTTTCCGACACCGAGGTCGGAGCGGTTTCGAGGTTGGTCACTTCTCGGACTCTCAACCCTCGCGATTTCTTTCACCCTTCCAGGTCAAACGATCGGCGTTTCGTCTTTCGCTGAGCATCTGACTAATGACCTCAAGATCAGCTCAACCACCCTCTCTACCGCCTACCTCATAGGCACCATCGTCGGTGCACTCACGATGCCCGCCTTCGGCCGATGGATTGACCGCGCTGGCGTGCGGAAAACGATGATCACCATAGCTACCGCTTTTTCGCTTGCAGTTGCCTATATGGGCACCGTGCGGCATCTATGGATGCTCGTTTTCGGTTTCATTGGCATCAGGATGCTGGGTCAAGGCGCTTTGAGTTTGGTCAGCCAAACCAGCATTGCGCTCTGGTTTGACCAAAAACGCGGGGTCGCCTTCGGTATTTCTATGACCGTGTCGGCGGGCCTCATGTCGCTCGGTCCTCTCGTTCTTACTTCGTTGATCGCTGGGTTCGGTTGGCGGTGGGCGTGGTGCATCGCCGGCGGATGCATTTTCGTTGCCGTGGTACCCGCGACATGGCGTTGGATGGAAGATCGCCCAGAGTCACTGGGACAATTACCCGATGGCCTTTCCCCGGCGCTCTTCGCATCAGCCGAAAAAGTTCACCACTACACAGCGAAAGAAGCCCTAGCCACGCAAGCATTTTGGATCACGACTTCGGTAATGGTGGTGTCTTCGGCTTTGCTTACTGGTGTGACGTTCCACCACTTCGCGCTAATGGAAGCGGCCGGCTTGACAACCGCTCAAGCAGCTACCGTTTTTATTCCTCAAATGATTGGGACCGTAGCCGCAGGGTTCCTCTGGGCGGGGCTTTCGGACCGAATGTCTCCGAAGGTCTTGCTCGTCTCCTGCCAAGCTTCGCTCGTCGCTGCGCACCTTGCCTACGCAGGGGCTCAACCCGGGAGTGGGGCCGCAATTTATTCGCTTCTTCTCGGAGTGAACGGCGGGTCGATCCGCGCTCTTGTATCGGTTCTTTACCCAAAATGGTTCGGCACCCAACACATCGGTGCAATCCGGGGAGTCGCAACGGCATTTGGTGTCGGTGCGTCAGCTATCGGTCCCCTCATCATCGCAGGAGGTTTCCTGATCACGGGAAATTATGTTCAACTCAATTACATCCTGGCCACTATTCCTGCAGCCGCTATGGTCTCCGCCCTTTTTCTAACGCCGCCACAAAAAGTTAAGTTAAAGACGGCACTCCCGGAAACCGACGTTCGGTAGCGTCTTTTCGCGTGCTTACTGCAACCGCTCTCACCAAGACACACGGCGCTAGACACCTTTTTCGCGACGTCAGCATTCAATTGTCGCCTGGTCGGCGGATAGCTCTGGTCGGCGCCAATGGCGTCGGCAAAACTACCTTGATCGAAATTCTTCTCGGAACGCAGGACCCCGACGCCGGCAATGTTCATCGCCCTACGAACCTCTCAATTGGCTATTTACCGCAGGAGCTCGAAGACGAGTTGAAAGGAAGCGTTCTAGAGGTAACTCTCCAGGGAGCAGCTCAAATTGTTGGGCTCCAACAACGTCTTCTAGAACTACAGGACCAACTCACCGGACTTGAAGGTCCCAACCAAGATCAGTTGCTGAGCGAATACGGCGAAACTCAGAGCCAATTCGAACAGCTTGGCGGGTACGCGATCGAGTCGGAAGCCCAACGAGTACTGGCAGGATTGGGTTTCGATCCAGAATCAGTTCGTCGCGATGTTTTTGAGCTATCTGGCGGCTGGCGGATGCGTGTCGCTCTCGCCAAACTTCTCCTCGCTCAGCCCGACGTTTTGATCCTCGACGAACCGACGAATCATCTTGACGTCGATTCAGTGGCATGGCTTGAAGAGCAACTTTCAGTCTGGTCAGGGTGCATTCTTTTCGTCAGCCACGACCGAGACTTCATTGACTGCGTGGCGAATCGAGTCATCGAGCTTGACGGTCATTCAAGCCATGAGTACGTCGGTGGGTTTTCTGAGTTCGTGGTGAGCAGGGAGACTCGACTCGCTCAGCTAGAGGCCGCGGCCGCACACCAAAACCGAAAGTTAGCTGACACTGAACGCTTCATCGAACGTTTCCGTTACAAGGCGAGTAAAGCGAGACAGGTCCAGAGCCGTGTAAAAGCCATTGAGCGCACCGAGCGCATTCGGGTTCCGGATTCAAAAGAGTTGCAGGCGAAGTTTGAATTCCCGCTGCCGCGAAGGTCTTCGCGGGTCGTCGTTGAGCTCGAAAACGCAGCCGCAGGATATGACGACCAAACGGTGCTAAGTGACGTCTCAATCGTCATCGAAAGAGGAAGAAAAGTCGCGCTCGTTGGTCCAAACGGGGCAGGAAAGACAACCCTCTTGCGGCTGTTGTTGGGGGAACTCGAAGCAACGCAAGGAAAGGCTCGTCTCGGCAACAAAGTCGACTACGCGAGATTCGCCCAGCATCTAACCGAAGTCTTCGATGCGCATCGAACAGTCCTTCAAGAGTTCAAAGCATCGATTGGTGATCCGGGTGAGAGAAACCTGCGAACAGTTCTGGGAGGGTTTGGATTTCGAGGTGAGCAAGTCGACCAGAAAATCGCTGATTTGTCGGGTGGTGAGCGCACCAGGCTGGCGCTAGCAATCACGATGGCTAACCCGGTGAACCTTTTGATTCTCGACGAACCAACAAACCATCTTGACCTTCCAAGTTGCGACCGTCTTGAAGACGCATTGAACGCCTACCCGGGAACCCTCATCCTCGTCACACATGACCGGCATCTAATCCGCAACGTCGCCGATGCCTTAATAGTCGTCCGCAACGGAACAGCGACTTGGCACGAGGGAGTCGACGAAGGCCTGCTGCGACCAGTGCCGACGGTTGTTGAACCTGGACGCGAATCGGCTACTTCCGCAAATCAACACAACGAAGCACGCGAAGATCGAAAAAATGAGGCACGTCGACGAAACAAGATGCACGAAGCAACCAAAGGCTTGCGAGGTGAACTCAGTCGGGCGGAGCGTTCCTGGGAAAAAGCCGAAGAGGAACTCGCCCAACTTCAAAACCAACTTGGTGATAGCTCAACCTACGAAGACCCAGAACTGGTGAGGGCCCTCGGTAAGCGACACGAGGAGTTAAAAGATAACGCTGCTGGCTTGATGGAAATGTACGAGACGATTCAACGCCGACTGGTCAGAAAAGAAGCAGAGTTCGATTAAGTCTCACAGACAGCTGTTTTTGGGCGCCGAGATAGCCACGTGCTCAACAGTCACCTGATCATCAAGAGTGACCAGTGCCGCCGTGCCATTGCCCGGGTAACCCATGGGCGCTCCGGGATACCACGCCACAACCTCGCCGTGACTGGCATCCGTGGTGACATGCCAATGTCCTAATGCGACGTAGTCAGCGTCGGTGGCAGAGATCTCATCGTGTGTAATTGGTGAAGATCGGTGGGCGTCATCTGCTGTGAGATTTAAATGGCCGTGAGCTGCCACTACAAACCACTGAGTGTTAGGACGCGGCGGCACTTCCCCTAGAGGTCGATATCGAGGTTCGTGATCTGCCATTGCTCGCCCCCACACAGTCACGCGACCGGAGGCAAGTACCAACGATGAACCCTCGAGGCGGTCTAGGAGTTTGACACCCGTTCGTTCGACATCGGTTCGGCATCGTTCCCAAAGCGACGTTGCGTCGTGCACGTCATGATTTCCTGGTATCACGATGACCGGAACGCCTGGCGCAGTCAGAAGTTCAAGAGTCCGAACAATCGCTGCGTCTGCAAGACGAGCGTGGTCGAACAAATCCCCGGCGACTATCAATACATCTGCTCGGTGTTCAATGACCGCGGCAGCTAACGCATGGGCCGGACACTGGCAAACTTCTCTGTGAGAATCACCCGGGCCCTTTGTATGTCCTATGTGCACGTCGGAGGTATGGAGCATTCGCACCCTGTTGGTCTCCGCTCTAGCATCGTTACCCATGGTTCGAAAGATTGCCACTAACCGGACCGTCGAGCGAGACGAATTGGTGTCATTTGTCCGACCGCGGCACCGCGGGGTGCTATCAACCACAAGAATTAACGGTCGCCCCCAGATGTCTTTGGTGACTATGGGCTTGGATAATCAGGGCCGCGTCGTAGTGGCGACCTACCCCGAGCGGGTCAAAACTCTGAACGCTCGGCGTAACCCGACAGCGTCTCTGCTAGTGATGGGCGACGAATTTAACAGCGAGTGGGTACAGGTCGATGGGACTCTTGAAGTACTTGATCTGCCTGAAGCTATCGAACCTCTGTGTGAGTACTTTCGAGCCATCAGTGGAGAACATCCTCACTGGGCGGAATATCGGGAAGCAATGATCGAACAAGGAAAGTCGTTGCTTCGACTCTCCATAGAAACTTGGGGTCCTATTTCCCAAGGAGGATTTCCCGAACGTCTCGCAAACTGATGTTTTCCAACCTGCAAACACAAGTTTGTTCTTCAATTCCATGTCAACGAGGTCACAGCGAATAGCTTCTTTCTCGTGCGAATTTTATTAACGAATGACGACGGCATCGAGAGCGAAGGGCTTCACGTACTCGCTCGTTCGATGCGACAGCACGGCGAGGTCTTCGTGGTAGCTCCTGATAGCGAATTTTCGGGCGCCGGCGCCGCTATCGGACCTATTCATCTGAATGAGCCACAGGTGCGCGAAGCAACAATTGATGGGATCGACACTGCGTGGGCCGTTTCTGGGCCTCCGGCCTTGTGTGTGATGTTCGCACGTCTTGGCGCGTTTGGACCCGTGGATCTTGTCGTATCCGGTATCAATCCGGGCGCGAACGTCGGCCGGTCGGTGTATCACTCCGGCACGGTTGGTGCAGCGCTAACTGCCCGTCATACCGCTATTCCCAGTTTGGCAGTGAGCCAACACATGACCGGATTCGGAGTTGCGGATCGAACTTGGGATGATTTGATAGCAGATCAAAAATGGCATGTTGCGGCCGAAGTTGCTAGTTCGGTCATCGAAGGCATGTTGCGAGACGACGTCGGCGACAGCCCAGTAATTAATCTCAATGTCCCCAATCTTGAACTCAATCAGATCCGAGGGTGGCGATTCACAGAACTTGGTCCCGAGCCGCCCCGAGCGATGAACCGAGTCGAGTTGCAGCCAGTTGTTGACGAAGCCGGGGCGTTCAACGTCTCTATGTCCTGGGGCGACGAAACCACTCAGACCCCAGAGTTCGACGCTGGCGCCCTTATGAACGATGAAATTTCGATCAGCTATTTGTCGCGCATCGTTGCTCTCGAACCGCCGAAAGAATCGAGTCTCGGCTCTGCGCTTACGGATCTCCTAAAGAGTTCGTGACTGATTTCGACGCTCACCATCGGTTCTTAATCAAGAGCGCTGCACGATCCATTCAACAATCAGATCTGCTGCCTCACCTCGAGCTTCATCACGTTCACGAAGATAGTGATCGCCTTCAATCGTGTGGAGCGTCACGTCCTCGGAACCAAGAGCATCAACAATGGCGCGAGTGTCACTTGGGAATACGCCGGTGTCCGCGTCAGCATCGATGACAAGCGCCGGAAGGTTGATTCGGGCGAGATGTGGGGCTGCGTTGCATTGCGAATCACTCAGGCTCCACATCGAAAGCCAGGTACGCAAAGAACTCACAGTCCCTACGCCGTAAATTCCGTAATTTGCTCGCCGAGGGTCGCCTAGGTAACAACTCGGAACTTGTCTGTTGTTTGGGTCTATCGATCCGTCAATCATTCGTAAGTCAGCCCAAAGGCGCGGGGTGGTAAAAAGTCGGTCGTAGTGCCCGGCAGCAACGAGACGATCGATTTCATTACGCGCCCAGTCGGTGATGCGATGATTGCGACGTATTTGCGCATCTCGATATTTTTCAATGAACTTCTGGGTGAATGGAACTTCCCGGTCATCTGCAAATGGGTTCAGATCGGGGATGACACTGAGAGGGTCAGATTCTTCTTTGACTGAGGCGTCCATCCAATTAGTCAAAACTTCCGGTCGTCCTGGGTGGGCTGCGACTGAAATGTACAGATCCGCGCTAGGAATCTCGAGAGCTGAGGGAACAATCGATGTTCGACCATATTCCGCAGTCAGATTGGGTTCAATCGCCTGAGATTGGTAGGCAGCCATTAGCGATCCGCCGCCGGAGTTGCCAAGTAAAACAACCGTGTCTACACCGGCTTTTTGTCTAAGCCAATTGATCCCTACTGCAATTTCGGCGATGGCGTGGTCAAGTAAAAAATAGGGTTCAGCGCCTCTGAACCGCGTATTCCAACCCAAGAATCCGATGCCGCGAGTGGCACAAAGGTCCGCAAGATAATGTTCGCTGAAGTCAATGTTGTAGTGGGTAGCAATGATTGCGACTGTCGGTCGAGTGCCTCGAGGTCGATAGTAAACACCCTGGCAGGGATGGCCACCAGCGCCAGCTCGCCCAACAATCGGAGAAGCCAATCCAACGAACTCGCGTTCCACTGACACGTTCAGGCGCTTTCCCTGATCGGGGCAGCTAGGACCCGGGCGGCTTCCTCTTGATCGTAAAGCTCCACATTTGCTAGTGGGAACTCGAAAAGGTCTTCATAGACGTGGCGAGTAGCTTCGAGGTCTTTTGTCGAGTAGGCGACGTGGTGGAAAGCCAAAGGGTCCTTCAATCAATCCGTTGTTATTTCAGTCTCGCTGACGCGGGAAGCCTGTACGACCGCGATAGCGACAACCACAGCTAACCCAATAGAAACGAGCGTCGCCCAGTGCGCAAGATCGTGGAAGCTCCGCTGTTCAACGGCAAGGCCGGATGAAATTCCTGCAAGCGCCCCCATAGCGGTCATCATGACATCGGCAGTCGCTTGACTTGCGACGCGATCTTGCGGAGCGAAAGCCGATGTAAGTAACGCGGCGCCGGCGACTACCGAACAACACCAACCCACTCCAATTAATAAGAGACCAACGATGTGTCCGGTCGCGTGTTCGGCATCGGTATGTGAGGCTATTTCGGCTCCGATCGCAGAGATGATCGCGCCGGCCCCAACGACTAACGGACCTCCGATGCGATCCGTAATCCTCCCGATCAACGGCGACAGGGCGTACATGCCGACTATGTGGAGAGAAATCGTTAGGCCGATCACTGTGGTCGCTTGGCCCCCGTCGCGCATATGAAGAGGAGCCACTGTCATGGTTCCGACCATTACTCCCTGCGACAGCATCATCCCTATGACGGCTAGACGGGCCATCGGATTCGCGATGACTCCTTTAAAAGCGGCAAACGAAGGAGCTTGTACCAGCCCTTGTTCATTCCCCACCGCTACCTGCAGAGGGTCCGGTCGAAGTCGCGTATGGATAGTGGCAGAAGCAACTAGGAACAAAACCGCGGCTAGCACGTACGAGGGAGCGAATCGGGCAGCGCCGTTATCGCCCCCAATGATTGAACTCAATCCGAGTCCAAGAGTTGGGCCTAAGACCGTACCCAACGTTGTCGCCCACATGACCAAGCTGATGCTTCTGGCCCTATTGGCGTCAGTCGCTAGGTCTGCTCCTGCGTAGCGCGCAGCCAGGTTGCCTGCTTGGCCGCACCCGATCAGTAACATGCCCAGGATTAGCAACGGGTAGACCGAAAAAACGGCCGCACTTAAACCGAGTAAGGCGCCGGCCGAGCCAATCGCATACGCGACGCTAAGGCCTACGCGTCTTCCCCGACGAGCCATTAGTAACCCGAGCGGAAGACCTGCTAGAGAACCTCCGGTGCTTAGACACACCGCCGCCAATGCACCTTTGGTTTCGCTGCCCGTGATTTCAAGTCCCAAAAGGGCGCACGCAGAAAAGCCAGCCGCCATCGCTAATCCGGCAGGCACAACTCCGCTCTGTAGAACGCGTATCGTTTGGCGTTGCACTCCGGCAATATCATCGAGGGTCTCGGTCAACTGCCGCTCGATTCTTGAGCGATGGCTTTCGCCCATCGGTAGTCCGGTTTACCGGCTGGGCTCCGTTGGATATTTTCGACCTGTAGAACCGCTTTCGGTCTTTTGTATTGAGCAATCTTTGTGCCGCAGTGTTCGATGATTTCTGATTCTCTAAGCCGAGCTCCATCTACCAGTTGAACGATAGCCACGACCTCATTCCCCCAGCGTTCACTCGGACGCCCACACACGACCACGTCATAAACGTCGGAATGCATTTTCACCGCATTCTCGACCTCTTCCGCGAAAATTTTCTCGCCCCCAGAGTTAATGGTCGCTGAATCCCGACCTAAAACCTCGATTCGTCCACCTGCAAGACGTCGAGCGCGGTCCCCCGGAATCGAATGGCGAGCGTCATCAATCACCGGAAAAGTATTTCCAGTTTTTTCGGCGTCGTTGAGATAACCAAGTGGCACGCGGCCCGACATAGCGAACCAGCCAACCTCGTCGGATCCGGCTTCCAGCACGGCGTCCATTGCTGCGTTGACAACAGTGCTTCCCGGAGCGGGTTCAAAATCACCAGTGCTCGCGCGTTCATTCTTACTACTCACGTTGCTTCCCTGAACTCCCGTTTCGCTCGATCCGATGGAATCGCGGATTGTGACGCCATCGAATTGCTCTTTGAGTTCATTCTTAAGCGCTGCGTTCAAAACGGCACCGCCACTAATGATTGACCGTAGCGACGAAGGCGACGGCGCACCGGATTTCACAGCGTCAAGTAGCGGTCGAGCGAACGCGTCGCCGACTATCTGGAGAAATTCGACACCTTCGCGTTCGCAAACCTCGAGAACTGTTAACGCGTCGTACCTGTCGGTGACATCAGGTAACACGACTGTGTGGCCCATTGAAAGGGCCTGTAGTGCGATCCATTGGGCCGCGCCATGCATAAATGGGGCGCTGGTCATCCAGCGCAAAGTGCCTCTTCCGGCGGCAGCGGAAACTTCTTCGTAGGAGTCGTATTCACGTCTCTCGTGTCGGTTCAATCCGCCTAAGGCTCCAACGAAAAAGTCCGCGTTGCGCCAAAGTACGCCTTTAGGCATACCTGTAGTGCCGCCCGTGTACAGCAGGTACAAATCGTCTGGCGAACATTCGTCAAGGGATCGAGGATCTTGCGCCTCGACGAACTCCTCATAAGCAACTGCTCCCGGCAGCATTTCGTTGCCCGACTCATCTGCCACCTGGACTACGAGCCCTATGTCTGGCAAATCGGCGAGAACTTCAGCAAGGGTCGGCGCGTACATAGAGTTAACCACTACTGCTTTGGCCGCTGAATCGCTGAGTAGGTAACGCAGCTCTTCGGCGACATAGTGATGGTTGACATTAAAGGTGGCTGCTCGAGCTGCCCATCCACCAAGCATCGCCTCAAGATATTCGGGACCGTTATTCAGGTAAAGAGCAACATGATCTTGGCCGCTTTCGTGGCCTTCCAATGATGAGCGTTCCGTATGGCATCCCAGTCCAGCCTCAGCAAACGCGTTTCCTAATCGTTGATAGCGATCAACAAATTTCGGGAACGATGTCTCGGCGCCCTGATGCATCAGAGCTACCCGCTCTGGGTGAGTCTTCGCGACTTCAGCTATGACCCGAGCCAGGTTGAATTCCACTGACGAGACAGTAACGAACTTGACCGTCGCCTGTTCCTGCAAAGTCGGTAAATTTGGATGGAGTAGGCGGGTTCGCAATCATCCGCCAAACTGAGCGGGTGGACAAGCAACTCATTCTGGCATCGGGATCACCTCGCCGAAGGATGTTGTTGGCTCAACTCGGCGTTGATTTCGAGATTTACGTTCCTTCGGTGGACGAATCGCAACAACCAAACGAGGATCCAGGGGACTACGTGACCAGGATTTCATCAGCCAAAGCTCAGGCGGTTACCGGTGACGTCGTCCTGGCCGCAGATACTTGTGTTTCATTGAACGGCACCATCTACGGAAAGCCCTCTGACATTGATCACGCCGAGGTCATACTTAAAGAATTGTCCGGGAAGACTCATCAAGTGATCACGGGGATTGCGGTGCAATTCGACGGCCATTTGTTAAACGGAATTGTAAAAACGGAAGTCGAATTCATCGATGTACACCAAAGCGCTCTCGACTGGTATCTCAGCCTCGGGGATTCGCTGGACAAAGCAGGTGCATATGGCATACAGGGGGCAGCCGGAGCGTTTGTCAGCGCTATTCACGGAAGCCATTCGAATGTGATCGGGCTCCCGCTCGTCGAAACCGCCAACCTACTCCGCGACGCCGGCATCGATTTGATGCACACAGGGAGGTCAGATCACCAGTGACGGCTTACCGCAGCGCCCTCAACGAGCATTTACATCACGCCGCTCCTGGTGAGGTTCCGCCCGTTGACTTGGGCCCTATCCGTCTCGAAACTCCAATAGTGCTCGCACCAATGGCCGGAGTTACCGATTGGCCTTTCCGCTCCTTGTGCCTAGGTTGGGGGGCCGCCCTGTACGTCAACCAAATGATCACGGCCCGAGCGTTGGTCGAAGAGCACGCCTTAACTTGGAAGTTGGCCGAATTTGGGCAAGGTGAACCAATCCGGTCAATTCAGCTGTATGGAACGGACCCACACTATGTGGCCCTCGCGGTTCGCATGCTCAAGGATCGCCTCGATATCGACCACCTTGATATGAACTTTGGTTGCCCAGCTCCGAAGGTCACCCGTAATGGTGGTGGCGCAGCAATTCCGGTGAAGCGCCGCTTGCTCGGAAGCATCGTGGAATCAGCGGTCAAGGCCGCCGGAGACGTCCCTGTGACGATCAAGTTTCGTAAGGGAATCGATGATCATCATTTAACATTTCTTGATAGCGGCAGAATCGCGCAGGAAGCAGGATGTGTCGGCGTTACTTTGCACGCTCGCACAGCGAAGGACCTCTATTCAGGGCACGCTGACTGGGGCGCAATTACCCAACTTGTGGAGCACATAGACATCCCCGTCTTTGGTAACGGCGATATTTGGGAACCGTGGGATGCCTTACGGATGATCCGCCACACTGGGGCCGCAGGGGTGGAAATCGGGCGGGGTTGCTTGGGTCGACCGTGGCTTTTCTCGGACCTGGTTTCTGTGTTGAGTGGAAGCGAGCCCAATCTGACACGGCCGACACTTGGACTCGTAGCTGATGTGATGCTGGATCATGTTCGCCGCCTACTTGAGTTTTACGACCAGAGCGAAGGCGACGTGATTCGTCGCTTCCGAAAGCACGCTGGTTGGTACGTGGCCGGATGGCCAGTCGGCAAAGACCTCCGCCGCCAATTGCACGCGGTAGGCAGTTTTGACGAACTTGTGGCTGCAACGGCGGAGTTCGATAGGGAGATCGTCTTACCCCCTGAAGGTGTCCGTGTGAAGCGAAGCCACACGGGCGGGCCAAGGAAAGTGGCGCTTCCCGAAGGTTGGTTGAGCGACCCCAATGAGGAAATAACTCTCGCTGCTTCTGCGGAGGTCAACGTAAGTGGAGGCTGACCTCAGTCCCGTCGCTGATAAAGCAACCTGGCGCAAAAGGCTGCGTCAACTGCGAGCATCCCCTGAGCAGAAAGTTGAACAGCAAATAGTGGCAGGGTTAATGGCGTTCCTTGATCAACGAACGGGATTATTTTTGTTCTATAGGGCTATGCGGACAGAAATCTCGCTTGACGCATTAGCTGACCAGTTGGGGTGGGGAAAGTTTGCTACTACGAGGACCCCTCAATCTGGTGTGCTTACAGTTCACTCATCGGCCGGCCCCATGGAACAGCATCCCTATGGCTACGCCCAACCCGTGGCGGGTGCAGCAGAAATTTCGATTGAACGTATTTCCGTCGCCCTTGTTCCAGGACTCGCCTTCGATTTGAAGGGCAACCGACTCGGTCAAGGCGTTGGCTACTACGACGAACTGTTGACGCGGGTCCCGGGTGACTGTTTGCGTGTCGGCATCATCACCGATGAATTCATATTTCCAGCGCTTCCGACAGAACCACACGATGTTTCGATGACGCACATAGCGTCAGAAAGCGGCGTAACCGCCATAGGAGAACTGCCGACTTAAATCAGATCGGCTCAGTCCGCATTTGCCGCCATCGTGAAGTGGCGGTAGTCAGTTCTCTCATATCGCTCGATAGCAGCACGGATTCTACGTAGATGTCACTATCTTCTGAGGCCACCACCCATGCCCGTCCAATCACCTCATCGGCTATGAATGCCGGCCGTAGGTAGGTCAAATGCATCTCCGCTGTCGCACACGCTAGGTCTGGCGCTTCTGTCGGAAGCGAGCCGTGGGCCGCGACGCCCATAACTTCGTCCAAGATCGTGGCCTGGATTCCGCCGTGGATGACGGTGTTAAAACCGCAGTGATGTTCAGCGGTTTGGTGTCTCGTTTCGACCGTGCCGTCGTCGTACCTAAAAAACGTGAGACGCAAGCCTTCATCGTTAGATACCGAGCAGCCAAAGCAGTGGTCTACGCCAGACCGCTCAAGCGGATAAGGCTCGGCAGTGGTTTGAGCGTAGGGATCCGTGGAGCTTTTTGTCACGTCGGGGATGGTACGCATTCTGGCTCATACATGCAGCCCTCATTCGAGAACCTCCGCGATCGCTAGTTCAGCGATTTGGTCGCCGTCATAACCAAGAATGTCTTCTAGAACTTCCATCGAATGCTGGCCATACGTTGGGCCCGCCCACTCGAAACCACCGACCGATCGTGAAAGTTGATAAGGAATGCCATCAATCATCACCTGACCTGCTTCCGGATGTGGTGCCCAAGGAAAGTGGCCTCGATGAACCAACTGCGGGTCGTTCATACAGTCAGAGGTGTCCTGAACCATGTGAGCCGCAATTCCATGTTGTTGCAGCCGTATTTGTAAACCTCCCGCACTTTGATTCTTCGTCCACTCGCCGATGTCATTGTCGAGTGCTACCGATTGCTCCTGTCGTTCGCGAAGAGTGAGTTCGGCAAGGTCTTCGCGGCGCATTTCTTGGCAAAAGGATCGCCATTGTTCATCATTTTCACATGCGATGGCACACCATTTGTCTACTCCCGCGGCTGGGTACACCCCATGCGGGGCCATGTCCGGGTCACTGTTCCCGCGACGAGTTGGGACTTGGCCGGTCCTTTGGTAGTCCACTATCCCGGGGGTTAGATAGTGCGTTGCCGCCTCGGCCTGGGAAAAATCCAAATATTGGCCTTCTCCGGTGCGCCGTCGGTAATCAAGTGCCGCTAGAAGGGCTGCTGCAGTGAACCGAGGCGACGTGTAGTCGGTATAAGCCATGTACGGTCCGGCAGCACCGCGGTCTGGCCATCCCGTGATGTCATAAAACCCGGCGACCGCGGCCGCAAGATTTCCGAATCCAGCAAAGTCTCGCATCGGACCCGTTTGTCCGAAGACGCAGCTCGACAAAAGAATGATCCCCGGGTTGATTTCGCGAAGTACTTCGTACCCCATTCCCATCGCGTCCAGAGTTCCAGGGGTGAACGATTCGACTGCGATATCGGCCCATGCAGCCAAGTCGAGAACAACTTGTTTGGCCTCGGGCTTAGAAAGGTTAATTGCCAAGCTCATCTTGTTGGCGTTTACCGAGTGCCAAGTAATTGCGTTTTCTTGTTCAGGAATGTCGTCTCGATGACCCAAGGCCCCTCTGAGTAAACACGGGCGAGTCACCGATTCAAGTCGAACGACTTCTGCTCCCCAAAATGCAAGCAGTTTCGTCGTCAGCGGTCCCGCAGCCACCCACGAAAAATCTAGAACTTTAAGGCCTTCTAGAGGTCGACTCGGTTCAAGCTTTTGGGCGGGTGGAGGAAGTTCGGGACGCGACTTTCGCGAGACCCGAACCTCTTTGTCATGTTGACCTAAATCCGGTGCGGGGCCGAGTCGACGCAATGGGGATTCGCTGGCGTGAATAAAAGGCCCTGGATGACGGACTCCAGAGACGTCGTCCCAAAATTGGCGTGCTGCGAATTGTTCACTTTCGACTACGTCCGCCAAGTCCGTTATTGGAGTAACCAAAAGAGTGCGATCTAGGCTCTCTTGCAAGAACTCGGCCTTCGTTTTGGTCCTCGCAAAGTCAGCAATGAGGTCCATCACTCGCGACAGCTCCTCAAGGGTTTCATCACCGTTCTGAATGTGCAGGGCGAAATCCACCCAGTCTTTGTCGCGGGTCGCTTCATCGCAGCCCCCCTCTTCGCACATCCAGTTCATAAACCGCCCGAACATAGGGCCGATCATCGCTCCGAACGCGACGGTGATCAGAACCTCACCGTCGGAACAAGGGTAGGTCCACCGAAGATGTACCGGTCCCTGCTGCACACCGCCTGCCATCCGTTCCTGAGGGGGTAGGCCGGCCGGTCCGTGCAAGATCGCTGGGAGTGCAGTTTCGGCCATCGCTTGTTGAGTAGAGACATCGACGTGTTGCCCATGACCGGAGCGAGATCGCTCATCGTTGGCTACTAACGCGCCGACTAGTGCCTGACATGCTGAGTGGGACCAAGCTTGTGGTATCGAAATGCGCACAGGGGCGCGGTCTGCGTCTCCGTTACAGATCATTTGACCACTAGCAGCGACCAAGGTTAGATCGGTTGCTAACCAGCTGGCCTTGGGTCCGTCAGTCCCAAAGGCCGTCATCGACACCGTTATTAGTTGTGGATTCTTGCGCCGGAGTTCGGGGAGGTCTACCGGCAGCGAGTGAGCTCCACAGTCGATAACGAAGTCGGCATCCGCCGCGAGATCCTCAATATCAGCGATGTCGCGCACGATGACTGATCGTTTCCCACGGTTATACGCCTCGAACCAATCGTCGCGTAGCCAACCTCCATCTGGTTCGGCCAACACCACATCGCAGCCCAATTGAGCAAGCAAGAATCCTGTTAGCCAGCCTCGGCGGTCGGTTAAATCAATGACGCGATAGTTGTCGAGCACCCTTCCCCCTTACATCATTTGGGGTTGAGCCTAGATCGGTTCTTTTGCAGCGGTTCTGGCCGTCTCGATTTGGTTGTGTCGAAAGCAGCTCAAGAAGTGATCGTTAACTATGCCGTCAGCTTGCATCAGCGAGTAGCAAGTTGTGGGACCGACGAAGCGCCATCCAAGTTTCTTCAAGGCTTTGCTCATCTCTTCAGATTCGACTGTCGCAGCTGCTACATCCGACGACGTCTTGATGGGATGATGATGTTGAGGCTCAAAACTCCAAAAAAACTTCGACAAAGAGCCATGGGTTTCTATGGTCTGAAGTGCGGCCCGAGCATTGGTAATAGTGGCCTCAATTTTGCCGCGATGTCGAACTATTCCCGCATCGTTGAGAAGTCTCTCGACGTCTGATTTACCAAATTTGGCCACTGCCTCTATTTCAAATCCGACGAAAGCTGACCGAAAATTTTCACGCTTTCGCAAGATAGTCAGCCATGAGAGCCCCGACTGGAATCCCTCTAAGCACATCTTTTCGTAGAGCCGCACGTCATCAGTAATGGGCACACCCCATTCGATGTCGTGGTAACGCGCATAATCCGTATGTTTCTCACCCCAAGAGCAGACCACTGTCCCATCTGCGCGCACCAAAGTTCCGACAGCCACAACCAGAAAATAGCCTGCGGAGCGAGTTTAAGTTCGCGAGTCGTTCAAGTGGGACACTGAGGTCCGCACTACGGGAGGAATCATGGAAATTGAGCTACAACGACTTCTAGATGAAAATGCTTGCGAAAAGCTGATCTCCGAATATTGCCATTTAGTCGACTTCGGGAATGCCAGCGCTATCGCCGATCTTTTTACCTCCGACGGAAGCTGGACTGGTCCTGACGTGAGCATGATCGGGCAAGAAGAAATACGAGCAGGTTTTAAACGAAGAGAAGCGGTCGCTAGGCGACAATCTAGACATCTCTGCACCAATGTATTGATCCATGTGAACGGCGACGAGGCGATCGGTCTGTGTTATCTACTTAACTTCCGTCATGATTCTTCAACTGGCATCGCAGAGTCACCCGCTCCATCTGGACTTCCGAAGTATGTCGGCGAATACCATGATCTTTTTATTCGCAGCACAGAAGGATGGCGATTCGCAACCCGCCGATTCGATCTAACATTTCTCCGAGATTGAATGCAGACTCCGCTGCATGCAGCCCGCGCTACATTCAAGAGCAATAATTGGATTACTAACTGACCCCACTTTGAGCAAAAAAATGAGCCGTTTACAACTCGCGATCAATGTTGCCGATCTAGATGAAGCAATAGCGTTCTATTCGAAGATGTTTTCTACCGCGCCGACTAAGACCCGACCCGGCTACGCGAATTTTTCTATTGAAGACCCTCCCCTCAAATTAGTTTTATTCGAAAATCCCGAAACCGGGGGTTCGATTAACCATTTGGGCGTTGAAGTCGAAAACACAGTCATGGTCGCGGAAGCTGACCTCCGCATGACGGAGGAGGGTTTAGCCACTACTGGGATCGACGAAACGATGTGCTGCTACGCGGACAAGACCGAGACCTGGATTCAGGGACCAGACGAACTTCGGTGGGAGTGGTACGTCAAGACTGGTGATAACGAACAGTTCGAATCGGTTTCTGTCTGCTGTTCCTGAGTCAAATCCCTATCCGGCGGGCTGGGGGTGCACTATTTCTTCACGAACAAGATCCCCATTGGTCTCACCGCGGAAGCCTGCGGTCATTTCTGAGTGAAGTTGTCGAATCTTTGTGCTCGCGGTGGAGGCGAACAAACTAGGGGCTATCGCGTGGATCGCGGCGGCCATAGACGCTAACGCCAAGCCCTTCGCGAAGTGACTCGCTACGCGGAAATGCTCTCGATAGGTCTCCCCTACCGAAGCCGGATGTTCAGTGAAGTAATCCTTTATGGCCACACCAAGATCATAGGTTTATCACTACGACACGTTGTTGCCTTGAAACCCGTGTTCTACCATATTTGTGCAATATTTATGCTCGCCGACAGATTTTTGTGCATTACTCTTGTGTTGTGGACCTTATTGATCGAGAAATACTGCATCTCTTACAAGAGGATTCGACCCGTTCAGCCCGGGAGTTGGGGGCCGAAGTTGGTTTGACTCCAACTCCTTGCTGGAGGCGAGTCCAGAACTTGCGTCGAGAGGGCATCATTCAGCGAGAGGTAGCGATCCTTGACCCTGAACGTCTGTCGTTAGGGATCAACGCTTTGGTGCAAATTCGGACGAATGACCACTCAGCGACATGGTTAGCGGATTTCGCTACGGCCATCGAAGAATTCCCTGAGATCGTTGAGGCTTTTCGAACCAGCGGAGAGATCGATTACATGCTCCGAGTAGTAGTTCCCGACATCCGGTCATACGACGACTTCTACAAGCGGTTGATCGAACGAGTCGCCCTCTATGATGTGCGAACCATTTTTGAGATGGAAGAACTAAAGCGGACCACAGCGTTACCCCTCGACTACGCGAAGTTTCAGTTTCCTTAGATCACAGAGAAACCAATACTGCTACGACCTTCTCAACGGCTTCTTGAGCTCTAGCATCGATTCCAGCAGCGTCGGCGCTTGCAATCGGATGTTCGATCACCGCAAACGGATGGCGTGGTACCCCTTGAACCCGTGCCATCAATTCAGCGGCGTCTACAAATGCCGACGTCATGACGCTGATCGCGGGCACCCCATTGCGTTCTGCGACAACAGCGTCGTGCAAACTACACGACGAGCAGCTACCTCAGTCACCCACTCCGCTCAGAACCGCATCCCACCCCATTGCCTCGGACATCAAGTCGACTTCTGCGGGAGCGCTGTAATTCAACTTCGTCCTGCGGACAACTTTCGCTACTCCGTAACGCTCACGTAAGATTGACTCAACTCGGTCGAAGAAGGGAACTGTGTTCTCTTTGCCGTTGGATATGACTCCGATAACCGCCCCTTCGAGGGTGTCGAGACGCGGCGGCGGTGCGCTACCAGCTCGTTGTTGCTCATGACTTGGGTTAAGTAGCTCCATATCTATGGCACCTCACAATCAACACACGCTCCTACAGCGACGGTAGTTGCCCGACTCTTCGTTCCCAACCAAGGCGGAATGATTTGAGCAAATCCCCCGGCCGGCCCTCCAGCCGCGACCACAAGTAAGTCATCGGGAGATTCCATGGCCAGATATTCCCTGTCAGCTCGATCCTTTACAACTGAACCTTTACCCACCCCAGCCCACTCACCTCGCTTTACGCGAGCCTGTTGAAAGACATAATTCCTGATGTCAGCTTTTGACCAACCAGCATCATTGAAATGCTGTCGAAGTTGGCCGGGCACAACGACTGTGTAATTCCCAGCCCAGATCGAGTAGTGAAGCTGATTCGCTCGGATCTCAGCCGCGATGGTGTCGCAGATTTCCTCTGGATCGGTGGTCCATTCGTTCATGATTTGTCGCGGTGCCATCGCCGCTACCGCTGTCACAGAGGAGACCTCGATTACACCGAGGCGTTCTTCCGCCAGCGACGGCCACCAAGAATTTTCTTCGTCTTCTGCAATGCAATATGTGAACTTGCCCGGGTGGCCGAGTGTTGATCGATCAATTTCGCCTGGACGGACATCAAGCAGATTGATTAGGCCTAGTCGAACCGCCCGACCGATAACGGAAGAAGCACGGTCCGCATTTCCTAGGGCGTTGAAGGTTCCGGTCATCTCGAGATCCCGGCGAATCGGCCCGTTGATAATCAATAAGACAGCGCACCCTCCGGTTGAAGCGGTCGCACCGTGCAGAAGGAAGTCCTCCTGCAGCATGGCCGTGAACGACGCGACCACGAGCGGAAAATGCTGAGGAAGGCACCCGGCCATGACGGAATTGACGGCCAACTTCTCTGCCGTGATCGCCCGTTCTCGGACGGGTTCGATACCTACGAGATGCTCTGGAGGTAGAAGGGCCCAATCAAGACAGGCCTGAACTAGCCCTGGTGTTGGGGGGACGATAGGTAAGCCATCGGTCCAGCCGCGCGAGTGGTAGAGCTCTTGCGCCGCCGCGAAGTCGGTGGCATCTATCCGAGAAGAAGTCCTATCCACAAACTGATCCTGTCAGGACGTGGCCGCCAAACTATCGCCACCTATTGGCAACTCTGACGTGTCGATTCCGTACAACTCGGCCACGTTATTGCACAAAATGTCAATGCTCTGCTCACTCGTGAGGTCCGCAGCATGTTCATCTAGCAACTCTTGACTCCATGGCCAGGTGCTGTCACTGTGCGGAAAATCGTTGGCCCACAACAAACGCTTGTGATTCACATGGTCGACCATCTTGAACGCGACCCAGTCATCTTGGAAGGTCGTGTAAATGCTCTCACTAAAGTATTCGCTAGGTAGTTTCGATAGTTCCTGTCCCGGGGGCAGCCAATAACGATGACGTTTGTACGCGTGATCCATTCGGTACATGTAATGCGGAACCCAGCCCGCGTCTGCCTCGACACATACCACCCGTAATCCTGGGTTTCGTTCAAATACCCCTCCGAAGACAAGGGTGCCCATAATGTCCTGATTCGCGCGAATGATTGTCATGAACGAATTCGCTTTTGGCCCGCGGGGCCGACCTGATCCTTTTGCGGTCAAGATGTGCCACGACAGCGGGAACTCTAATTCGATTGCTGTTTGCCAGAACGGGTCCCAACGTGGGTCGTCGTAGTCAAAGTCAGTCGCAGGATCCCCGGGCATCATGACGCCACGCAAGCCAGCATTCTTCATGGCTTCTAGTTGAGTTATACCTTCTTCTACCGAACGAAGCGGGGTCTGTCCGATTGCGAGCAGTCGATTCGAATCGACAGAGCAATAGTCGCTTATCCAACGGTTATAGGCGTCCATAGTCGCCTTCTTGTAGTCGGCATCAGGGTGGTTGCAGAGCACCATCCCGACCGAGGGGTAGATCACCTCTGCCGATACCCCGTCACGATTCTGATCTGCCAGCCGGTAGTCCGAATCCCATCCACTTCGAGGTAACTCTTCCCATTTCGCGTTGGGCTTTAGGTCTTCAGGAGCCTGACCTGCAGCGGCTATCAGACCCATGTTGATGGTTCGCTTCATACCATCTATGACGTAGAGATCACCCTTATCTTCGGTCTCCACCACATGTGGGGCGACGTCACGCCACTGCGGATCGATGTAGTCGGTGTATGTGTTGGGCGCCTCGGCAATATGTGAATCAGCGGAGATGATCGGATGATTGACCTGCATTAGGTCCCCTTTCCCGTACTGGCATCGTAGTGAGATCGCGGGATTGGCGCGGCATCAGTGATAGCAATGCGCAGTGGCCATGCTGACGACCCGGTTACGGGAGGCAGAGAAGCTGATCGTTCTTTGCTTCGCCACTTTTATGGTGATGGCAGGCCAAGGAGTCGTCGGGCCGGTGCTTCCTCTCTACGCCCGTGATTTCGGGGTAAGCACCACTGTCGTGGGATTAACACTCACAGTCTTTGCTCTCGCTCGTCTCATCCTAAATGTGCCCGCGGGATTAATAGCTGATCGGTTTGGTCGACGAATCCTCTTGGTAGGTGGACCGATTTTGACGTCCATCGGGATGTTCGGGTCAGGGTTCGCAAACAATATTTCTTCATTGCTGATGTGGAGGTTCGTCGCCGGAGCAGGTTCAGCGTTCTACATGAGTGGGGCGCTCATTTATTTGATTGATATCGCTCCGGTTAATCGGCGTGCTCGCTATGTCGCTACCAATCAATGGGCCCTAAGCGTTGGGGTGGCCTTGGGCCCAGGGGTCGGCGGGTTGGTTGCAGAACGGTGGGGCCTGGCCGCGCCGTTCCATGTGGTCGGTGTTATTGGAGTGGCAAGCGCCATCTACGCAGCGTTCCGTCTCCCGGAAACACTACGTCCGAGCACGGAATCAAAGCAATCCACGCGTTCAGCTTCCGAGGTTAAACGCATCGTTTCCAGCGGACCGTTCATCGCAATCGCGTTGGTCACCGGAACAATCTTTATGACTCGGGCGGGCACGCGAGCGACGTTGGTGCCCCTCCATGCCGATGGTGTCTTGGGTTGGGGTCCCGGTGAGATTGGGCTGGTTTTTACCATCACCGGGGTCATGACTTTATTCACTCTTTGGCCCGCAACGTGGGCGACAGAGAATCTTGGTTGGGCGCCGGTGATCGTATTTTCCGGAGTCGCCGCGGCGCTCGGCACGTTCGTCATCGCATCAAGTGGAACTCCGGTCTGGTTTGTGGTCGGTAACGTAATCCTCACTTTTGGTACGGGAACTGCCGGTCCAGCCCCAGCAGCTTTCGTAGCCGATTTATTTCCCGAAAGACTTCGCGGGTTAGGCGTAGGTTTATATCGCTCGGCTGGTGACGTGGGGTTTGTGCTCGGACCCCCAGCGTTAGGTTGGTTGAGTGAAACCGCGTCGATGCCTACGGCTTTCCGAACAGCTGGGTGTCTAGTCGCGGCAGCAGGTCTCTGGTTCTTTGTTTCAACCCGTCGAAACAACGAGACGGTTGCCTCAAAACCGCTTCAGTAAATGCGGGAGGATCCGTCGCCTGATCCTCCTTCGCGCGCATTCTTCAAGTCTTGGTAACTAGCTTTACTCATCGCCATCAGATCCCCACTTATTGTTTGCATAAGGAAGCCTTTTTCTCGACGGTTCGCAGCAAGCGCTGTCGTTGAGTGAATTCCTGCGATCTTTCCCGCTTGGTCGCATCTGTCAACTATGTGCTCTAACACCTTTTTGTACTCGTC
>Ga0310345_10001429_pt1 | contig 26589 bp, 19 predicted proteins | sample HC15DNA20500_MG_FD_204667 | JGI IMG/M metagenome (GOLD analysis project Ga0310345, IMG submission 204667) | Marine microbial communities from station ALOHA, North Pacific Subtropical Gyre - HC15-DNA-20-500_MG | ecosystem: Environmental > Aquatic > Marine > Oceanic | place: Pacific Ocean: North... | reverse complement strand
GCAGGCAAGCGCGAGCGCGCCCCCCGCGCCGGACCCCTTGTCGCGCTGCGACAGGAGGGCCCGCGGCGCCTCGCCCGCCCCCCGGCCCAGAGTTGACAGCTGTCAACTCTGCAACCCGAGCTCCCGGCCCCGGACGGGTCGGCGCGAAGCGGAGGGGGGTGATCGTCCGGGAACAGAAGGCCGAGGCCGGCGAGAGGGAGAGCCGGGGCCGGCCGGGCCGCCTCGCCGGCTGTCGCCTCGCGGGCTTGGCGCCCTCCGCCTCTCCCCGCCTCCCGGGGCCTGTCCGCTGCAAGCGCTCGCCCGTCTCCCGCGCAGCACGGGTTGCAGCGTTGACAGCTGTCAACTCGGCCCCGGTCCGGGCGGATCTCCAGCCCTCCGGCGAGGGCCCGCCTCCCGGCGCTCCCCCCCGGGCGGCCTCAGTGACCTGGCGGCCGGGCCGAAAGTTGACAGCTGTCAACGCTGCAACCTCAGCCCTGGGCGGAGGGCTCGGCGGGACGCGGAGGGCGGGCGGCCGATGCCCTGAACTGGAAGACGGGAAGGCCGAAAGCCCGCGAGGGGACGGGCGGGGAGGATTGGGAGGGGAGCGGGATCGAGTTGACAGCTGTCAACTCCGGGCCGGCGACCTGCGCCTCTCCCTGCCCCGGTCTTCCGCGGTCCGTCGGGAGGCGCGAGGGCGCGCCCGCCTCTTGCGGAGGCCTGGCAGGTTGCAGCGTTGACAGCTGTCAACTCGCGGGACCGGGGGGCTCTCCGCCTCTCGGCCCGGTCATGCCCGCGAGGCGCGGCGCCTCAGGCCCGTCTTCCGGGCGGGCCGGCGCCGGGTCCTCGCGGAGAAGGGAGGCCGTCGCTCCGGCGCCCGGGCCGGCGGGGGCCGCGCTTGCGCGTCAGGGGGCGGCGACGCCTCGGGGCCAGAGCCGTCAGCGCTCGTCGGGGGGGGCGTCGGTTTCCTCGCGCCAGGCGGCGTGGAGGGCGGGGAGGCGGTCGAGGAGCCAGTCCTCGAACCCCTCCGCCGGCGCCAGCGCCAGGGTCACGCCGCGGCGGGAGCGGCGGGCGCGGGCCAGGGGCCGGCCCTCGCGGCTGCGGATCTCCACCGGGGCCGGGCGGCGCGGGGCCGGCGGGCGACCCTGGGCGAGGGCGCTGTCGAGGAGCCGCAGCGCCGCCTCGAACCGCGACGGCAGGGCGGGGGCCTCGCCCTCCTCCGGCGGGGCCGGGTCGGGGACGCCGCCGCAGGCGACGGCGAGCTCGGCGGCGAGCCCCTCGGCGTCGAGCAGCCCCGCCGCCTCGGCCTCCTCCAGCCGGGCGGCGAGCTCCAGCCAGCGGGGGCGGCCGACGCCCTGGGCCGAGCCGATCGCCTCGATCAGGCGCCGGGGCAGGCGGTCGGCCAGCGACAGCATCCGCGAGGCCACGGTCTTGTCGATCGACAGCGCCTCGCAGATCGCCGCGCGGTCGTAGCCGGCCTCGCGCATGCGGGCGGCGAAGCTGGTCTTCTCGATGAAGGTCAGGTCGCGCCGGGCGCTGTTCTCCAGGCCCTGGGCGATCACCAGGGCGGCGTCGTCGAGGTCGCGCACCAACGCCCTGACCCGCAGCCCCAGCTCCCGCACCGCCCGCAGCCGCCGGCGGCCGTAGACGATCTGCCACTCGCCCGGCCGCCCGGGATGCGGGCGCACCAGGATCGGCGCCTGCTGGCCGTGGGCGGCGATCGAGCGGCGCAGGGCCGCGTCGTCCTCGGGCGCGTCCTGCAGCCGGTCCTCGAGCCCGCCCTCGTGGATCGCGGCGGGGTCGAGCTCCAGCACCCCGCTGGCCCTGAGCGCCGAGACGGCCGACGAGATCGCCCCCACCGCGCCGGAGCCCCGCGCCCGGGGGGCTGCGCCGGACGAGACGTTGGCAGCTGTCAACGTCTCGTCCGGCGCGGGGGCGGCCTCGGGCGCGGCCATCAGGCCCTGGAGCATCGACTTGCGGTCCTTGCGGCTCATCTCAGCGTCCCCAGGCCTGGTGGATCAGCCCCTCGATCTCGGCGTTGACGGCGTCGAGGCTCTCGATCGCGCGCTCGTAGGTGGCGCGGGTGAAGCCGCTCTTCTCCACCTCGTAGAGGGTCTGCTTGGTCATGCCGGCGTCGGCGATGGCGGTGGATTTCAGGACCTCGGCCGCCAGCACATGCTCGCCGAAGAGGGCGCGCATGAAGGCGACCATCTGGCTCTGCGGCCCGTCGCCGGGCTCGTAGCGGGTCACCAGGTAGCGCAGCCAGTCGTAGGACATGTCGCCGCCCGCCTGGGCCACCACGCCCATCAGCTCGGAGGTCATCAGCAGGAACTGGCACATCGACATCATGTCGAGCATCTGGGGGTGGATCGTCACCAGCACCGCCGTCGCCGCCGACAGGGCCGAGAGCGTGAGGAACCCCAGCTGCGGGGGGCAGTCGAGGATCACCAGGTCGTAGTCGCCCTCGACCGAGGCCAGCGCCTCGCCGATGCGGGTGAAGAAGGGGGTTCCGGGGCCGCCACGGGCGAGGATGCGAGGCGTGTCGTGCTCGAACTCCATCAGCTCGAGATTGCCGGGGATCAGGTCCAGGCCGGCGACGTAGGTGGGGCGGATGACGTTACGTAAGGGAACCGGATCCTCGTAGCGGATCGCGTCGTAGAGGGTGCCGCCCTCGGAGAGGTCCAGCTCCGGCTGCACCCCGTGCAGGGCCGAGAGCGAGGCCTGCGGGTCGAGGTCGATCGCCAGCACCCGGAACCCGTCGAGCGCGCATTTCTGGGCGAGATGCGCCGCCGTCGTGGTCTTGGCCGAGCCGCCCTTGAAATTCGTGACGGCGACGACCTGGAGGTGGTCGCCCTCCCGTCTGCCGGGGAGGTAGGCGCCCGGCGTCTTGGCGCCGGCCTCCAGCATCTCGCGCAGGGCCCGGATGTCCTCGGTGGAGTAGGAGCGGCGGCCGCCCTTGCCCGTCTCCGGCGTCGGACCGCGCCCCTCCAGGTGGAGCTTGCGCAGATAGGCGTCGTTCACGCCCAGCAGCTTCGCGGCCTCCCCGGAGGTGAAGCGGCGCATGGTCTTGCGGCTGTCGGGGGCGAAGAGCTGGGCGCGATGGGCCTGCAGGCGGGCGGAGAGCGCCCGCGCGTGCTCGGCCACCAGCTCGTCTATGCGGATCTGCTCCATGGGGTCTTGCCTGCCGCCTCGATGCGCGGGCCCGTCGATGCGGTTACGCCCGTCGTTCGTTGTTACGGCGCGAAGCGTAACTGCGCCGGGGCGTTTCGGGCAAGCGGGAAGGGGGCCTGGGGCGGGGTTCGGGGCCGCCGGGTGGGGGGCCGGGGTGTTATATATGAGTTAAATAAGGTGTTACGCCTGTAGATAACACCTGAAAGTCTTTGAAAAAATTGGGAAATTTTGGGGGCCCTGACTCCAAAGGACCAGTCGGGCGACTCCAAACCACCAGTGCAGCGACTCCAAAGGACCAATCGGGCGATGAAAGACCACTCGGGCGTTGATGGACCAGTCGGGCGATGATAGACCAGTCGGGCGACGAAGAACCACTCCGCCGCCCCCCGATCCCACGGCCCGAGCCCCGGGCCTGATCTCCGGGCCCGATCTCCGCGGCGGCAGGACAGGGAGACCGAGATGACCGCGCCCGCGATCCCGGCGGCGACCAGCCCGCTCGACCCCGACCGCTACCCGCAGGGCGATTTCTTCATCTGCGACATCCTCGATGCGGCCCCCAAGGGGGACATGGCGCCGATGGAGCATCCGATCTTCTCGCTCTCCACCCGGCCGGAGCGGCGGCGGCGGCGCTACGAGAACGGGCCGAACTGGATCGAGGTGCGCCCCTCGGACGAGGGGCTCGCCACGATCCACGACCGCGACGTGCTGATCTTCTGCATCTCCCAGCTTGTGGCGGCGATGAACGAGGGGCGGGAGCCCTCGCGATACGTGCGCTTCAACGCCTCCGACCTGCTCAGGGCCACCAACCGGGCCGGGGGCGGGGCGGGCTACGAGCGGCTGCAGGCGGCTTTCGCCCGGCTGCAGGGCACGCAGATCGTCACGAACATCGTGACGGGCGGGCAGGAGATCACCACCGCCTTTTCGCTGATCGATCAGGTCCGCATCGTCCGGCGCACCGAAGGGGGCAGGATGGTGGAGGTCGAGGCGAAGCTCTCCGACTGGACCTGGAACGCGATCCGCGCCCATGAGGTGCTGACCCTGCACCGGGACTATTTCCGCCTGCGCCGGCCGCTGGAGCGGCGCGTCTACGAGATCGCCCGCAAGCATTGCGGCCTGCAGCCCGAATGGCGGATCTCGCTGGGAAAACTGCACCTGAAATGCGGCTCGGCCTCGGACCTGCGGGTGTTCCGCCAGCAGGTGGCGCGGATCGCGGCCGCCGACGCCGAGCACGGGCACATGCCCGACTACGCGGTGGAGCTCGCCGAGAACGACATGGTGGTCTTCCGCCTGCGCCGCGACGCCCCGGTCTTCGAGGTCGAGGTGGGCCGCCTGACGCCGGAGACCTACCACGAGGCCCGCGCCCTGGCGCCGGGCTGGGACGCCTATGCGCTCGAGGCCGAGTGGCGGCGCTGGTGCGAGGGCGAGGAGATCGAGCCCCGCAACCCCGACCGCCATTTCCTGAAGTTCTGCGCCTCCTGGGCCGAAAAGCGCGGCCGGCCGGTCTGAAGGCGCCCTGAACGGGCCTGAACGGGCCTGAACGGCCCCGCAGCAGGCGTCGCGCGGCCTCGCGTCGCGGAGGGGTCGGCCCCGCCCCCGCCTATACTCCGCCCGGTTCCCGCGACCGTTCCCGACCTCAAGACCGGCGGAGATCCATGCCCCTCCTCGTCCCCCTGCGGACCCCCCGCCCCAGATGAGCGCCCGGCCCAACCTGTTCCTCGTCGGCGCCCCGAAATGCGGGACCACCGCGCTGGCCCAGTATCTTTCGGAGCGCGAGGACGTGTTCTTCTGCGCGCCCAAGGAGCCGTTCTTCCTGGCCGACGACATCCCCGGCCTGCGCGAGATGACCTTCCTGCCCGACGAGGCCGCCTATCTGCGCCTCTTCGAGGCGGCCGATCCGGCCCGCCACCGGATCGTGGCCGAGGGCTCGACCGCCTATCTGCGCTCGACCCGCGCGATCCCCGCGGCGCAGGCGCTGTCGCCCGGGGCCCGGTTCATCGCCATGCTGCGCGACCCGGTGAAGATCGCCCACGGCTACCACATGGAGCAGATCTACGACCGCAACGAGGACGTCGAGGACTTCGAGACCGCCTGGCGCCTGCAGGACGCCCGCGCCGCGGGGCAGGCGATCTCGCCCCATGCCCGCATCCCGGCCTTCCTGCAGTACGAGGAGACCGCGCGCATCGGCGAGCAGCTGGAGCGGTTCTTCGCCGAGGTCCCCGCGGAGCGCCGCCTGGTGCTGCTGCAGGAGGACCTGCTGGGCGACCCGCGGGGAACCTGGCTGAAGGTGCTGGAGTTCCTGGGCCTGCCCGACGACGGGCGCACCGAGTTCCCGGCGGTGAACCCCTCGCGCCGGCATCGCTTCCCGTGGCTGGCGAACCTGGTGCTGGATCCGCCGGGGCCGCTGAAGCGCCCGGTCTACGCCCTGCGCGCCTGGCTGGTGCGCACCCGCCCGCCGATCGTGGAGAAGATCAAGGCCTCGCTGCGCAAGGAGCAGCCGCGCGAGGCGCTGAGCCCCGAGTTCGAGGCCGAGCTGCGCGCCCTGTTCCTGCCCGAGGTCGAGCGGGTCGAGGCGCTGCTGGGCCGCGATCTCTCGGCCTGGAAGCCCCGGCCTGCGCCCGCGCCGGCGCCGGCCGCCGGCTGAGCCCCCCCGCGCAACCCCGCCGCCCAGCCCGACCGCCACCCCGACCGTCCTGGCGCGGTCCCCCGAGAGGTTCGAGACCCGATGCAGAGCCCCCGGCTCGGAGCCCTCCGTCGATCCCGCTTCGCCCGCCGCGTGGCCGGCCTGCGCGCGCGCGCCGTCGCGCGCCTGGGCGGCGGCGGCGCGGGGGGGGTGCTGCGCGGCATGGCCACGCTCGCGCTCGGCGCGGGGGCGGCGCGGGCGGTGGGGCTGGCGGCGATGCCGCTGCTCACCCGGCTCTATTCGCCGGACGAATACGGGGTGCTGGCGGCGTTCACCGCCATGGTGCTGATGCTGACCCCGCTGACCACGCTGTGCTACGGCATGGCGATCCCCCTGCCCAGGCGCGACGAGATGGCGGCCAACCTGCTGGCGCTGACCCTGGGCCTGGGCCTGGTCGGCACGGGGCTGATCGCGCTGGCGCTGTGGGCGGCGGGGCCGTGGTTCCTGACCCTGATCTCGATGGAGGCGATGATCCCCTGGTGGGGGCTCCTGCCGCTCGCCCTGCTGGGGGCGAGCCTGTTCGAGACGCTGACCTTCTGGGCGACCCGGGCGCGGACCTACCGCGCCATCGCCCGCGCCCAGGTGGTGCAGACGCTGCTGGGGGTGGGGGCGCAGATCCTGCTGGGCCTGGCGGGGCTGAAGCCCGCGGGCCTGCTGATCGGCCACACCCTGCAGCGGGGCGCCGGCTCGACCACGCTGATCGCCCCGTTCCGCGGCCGGCTGCGGGCGCTGGCGGGCGAGGTCCGCTGGCCGCGGATGCGGATGCTGGCGCTGCGCCACAGGGGCTATCCGCTCTACCGGCTGCCCTCGCAGTTCCTGCTGGCGGCCTCGGCGCAGGGGCCCCTGCTGCTGACCTCGACCCTCTATGCGGCCGGCGAGACCGGGCAGCTCGGCCTCGCGCTGATGGCGCTGGCGGCGCCGATGAGCCTGTTCGGCCACACCATGGGCCGGGCCTTCTACGGCGAGATCGCCGCGATGGGCGCGCGCCGCCCCGAGCAGGTGCGCGCCCTGACCCATGCGGTGCTCAAGCGCCTGGCGCTGGTCGCCGCGCCCGCGGCGGCGGTGCTGATGATCTTCGGGCCGGAGCTCTTCGCCCTGGTCTTCGGGGCGGAGTGGGAGCTGGCCGGCCGGCTCGCCTCGCTGCTCTCGATCTACCTGCTGTTCCAGTTCCTGGGCACGCCGGTGTCCTACATCCTCTACCTGTTCGACGGCCAGAAGCTGCTGCTGGCGCTGAACCTGCAGCGCGCGGCCCTGGTCGCGGCCGCCTTCGCCGCCGGGCATGTGCTGGAGATGGCGCTGCCCGAGACGATCCTGCTCTATTCCGTGCTGATTTCGTCGCACTACGCCTTCAGCATCTTCCTCTCCCTTCGCAGGATTCCTGCACCACCGACCCCAACATAGGTCTGCGCCATGAAACTGATCACCTCCGGTCCCCAGCGTCTGAACGGCGACGTCGCGGTCAGCGGCGCCAAGAACAGCGCCACCCGCCTGCTCGCCGCCTCCCTGCTCTCCGACGAGCCGGTGCGCCTGCGCAACTTCCCCCTCGCGCTCGAGGACGGGAAGGCCAAGATGGCCTTCATCCGCAAGATGGGCGCCTCGGTGGTCGAGCGGCCCGAGATCTCCGAGCTCGACATCCACGCGGCCGAGCTCTCCTTCGACCCGATCGAGAGCTTCGACCTGCCGATCCGCACCACCTACCTGCTGGCCGCCGGCGCCCTGGCGCGCCACGGCCATGCCCGGGTGCCCTATCCCGGCGGCTGCAAGATCGGCTCCCGCGGCTACGACCTGCACGTGATGGTCTGGGAGAAGATGGGCTGCGAGGTGGTCGAGACCGAGCCCTTCATCGAGGTGAAGGGCCGCATGAAGGGCGGGGTCATCGACTTCCCGCTGTCCACCGTCGGCGGCACCGAGAACGCGCTGATGTGCGCCTCCGTCGCCGAGGGCGAGACCGAGATCCGCAACGCCTACGTGACGCCGGAGGTGCATGACCTGATCGCCTTCCTGCGCGAGATGGGCGCGCAGATCGAGCTCGAGGGCGCCAGCCACATCCGCGTGCGCGGCGCGGGCGGGCTGCTGCGCGGGGCCTCCTACTCGGTGATGCCCGACCGCATCGAGGCGCTGACCTGGATCGTGCTCGGCGCGGTCACCGGGGGGACGCTGCGCATCTCCAACGTGCCGCTCGAGACGATGGAGGTGCCGCTGATCCACCTGCGCGACTGCGGCATCGACCTCTACCGCAATTCCGGCGGCGTGATGATCTCGCCCGACTGCATCGGCGCCCACGGCATCCAGCCCTTCGAGCTGGCCTGCGGCACCCACCCCGGCGTGATCACCGACATGCAGTCGTTCTTCACCTTCCTGGGCCTGTTCGCCAACGGCCGCTCCAAGGTCTTCGACTACCGCTATCCCGAGCGCATCGCCTATGTGCACGAGCTGGCCCGCTTCGCGCCCAACGCGCTGGAGGCCGAGCCGGGTCGGATCACCACCTGGGGGCCGACGCCGCTGAAGGGCGCGCACGGCCGCTCGACCGACCTGCGCGGCTCGATGACCCTGGTGATGGCCGCGCTCTGCGCCGAAGGCGAGAGCCAGGTCGAAGGCGTCGAGATGGCGCTGCGCGGCTACAACAACCTTGCCGACAAGCTCGCGGCGCTGGGGGCGAAATGCGAATGGCTGGAGAACTGAGCGCAGGCCCGCAGGGGGCCGCGCGGGCGGGGCTGAGCCCTGCCCAGCTCGCCGAGCTGGAGCGGATCTGCCCCGGGGGCGTGGCCCGCGACGTCTCGCTGGCCGCGATCAGCCGCTGGCGGATCGGCGGCATGGCGGACCTGATCCTGCGCCCCGGCGGGGTGGAGGAGCTGGCCGCCCTGCGCGCCTTCTTCCACCGCGAGGGGCTGGCGCATCTGGTGATCGGCTCGACCACCAATCTGCTGTTCTCGGACGCGGGGCTGCGCCCGCCCTGCATCCAGATCGACCAGCGCATGGCCGGGATCGAGACGCTCGAGGGGCCCGAGGGGGTCGAGATCCTCGCCCAGGCCGGCGCCTGGGCGCCGCGGGTGGCGCGGGTCGCCATGCAGCTGGGCCTGACCGGGGCCGAGCATATCTGCGGCATCCCCGGCACCATCGGCGGGCTGGTCTGCATGAACGGCGGCAGCCAGCGCAAGGGCATCGGCTCGGCGCTGGTCGAAGCGGTCACGGTGGACGCCGAGGGGCGGATCGGGGCCCGGGCGGGCGCCGACTGCGGCTTCGCCTACCGCCGCTCGGTGTTCCAGGACAACGGCGAGCTGGTGGCCGCCGCCCGGCTGCGATTCGAGCCGGCCGCGGACAAGACCGCCGTGCGCCGGGAAATGCTGCGGATCATGGCCGACCGCCGGCGCAAGTTCCCCCAGAAGGAGCCCAACTGCGGCTCGGTCTTCAAGAGCAACCCGGCGATGTACGACGACGTCGGCCCCCCGGGGGCGGCGATCGAGAAGCTGGGCTTCAAGGGCCGCCGCATCGGGGGGGCGCTGTGCTCGCCCCACCACGCCAATTTCGTGGTCAACACCGGCGCGGCCACCGCCCGCGACACGCTGGCGCTGATCACCGAGATCCGCGACGCGGTCCTCGCCGCCACCGGCTACGAGATGGAGGTGGAGGCCCGCTACGTCTCCCAGGACGGCGGCTTCCACCCCGCCCTGCTGCCCGCGGCGGACTGAGCGCCGTGCCATTCCCTACGCAAGAGCCCCCCGTGCCCGATCCCCAGGACCCCTTCCGCCCTTCGCCCGACGCGATCTCCGTCTCCGTCGTCTGCGCCTGGTACAACCGGGCCGAGTTCCTGCGCGATTCCCTCGACAGCCTCCTCGGCCAGGAGGGGATCGAGGACTACGAGGTGGTGCTCGTCGACGACGACAGCCCCGATCCGCGGGTGCGCGAGATCCTCGGGAGCTTCGACGATCCCCGCCTGCGGGTGATCCACCGCGAGAACGGCGGCTTCGTCAACGCCATCCGCACCGCCATCGACGCCGCGCGCGGGCGCTACATCGCGATCATGGGGGCGGGGGACGTCTGCCATCCCCGGCGCCTGGCCCGCCAGAAGGCGCATCTCGACGCCCATCCCGAGCTGATCATGACCGGCTGCTGGTACGAGGACCGCCAGCAGGACGCGGAGGGCCGCTGGCAGGTGGTCGCCACCCACCGCAACCCCGCCCCCGCCGGGCCGCGCGACCTGCACGTGCGCAACCCCTACACCCAGGGCGAGACCATGTTCCGCCGCGAGGCCTACGACGCCGTCGGCGGCTACCGCACCTTCTTCCGCAACTCCCAGGACGCCGACCTGTGGCTGCGGATGATCGAGATCGGCCGGCTCGGCCAGCTCGAGGAGGTGCTCTACGAGCGGCGGATCTTCGCCGACGGCATCACCGGCGACGTCGACAAGATGCTGCGGCAGTCGTTCTATTCCTCGATGGCCATCGAGATGTCGAAGCTGCGCCTCGCCGGCCGGCCCGACCTGGTGGAGCTGTTCGGCGAGGAGGCGCGCTGGATGCGCCCGCGCACCACCCGCAGCGCCCGGCGCTTCCTGATCGCGGGCCTGGTCCACCGTCACCGGGGCGACGCCGGACGTGCGGCCCTGCTGCTGGAGCTGAGCCGCCGGGAGCATCCCCTCTACGCCGGGATCGTCCACGCGCTGCGGCTTGCGCTGGCGGCGCCTGCCTGGACGGGGCTGCCGGCCCTGGCGACCAAGGCGGCGCGCCGGGCCTCGCCGGCGATCGGCCGCTTCACCGGCCGGGGCTGAGCCGCCGCCGCGGCGCGTCGGAGGCGGCCTGCAGCCGCAGCGTCGCCGTCAGCCCGCGGTGGTCGCTGCCCGGGATCGCGACCGTCCGCACGGCTTCGACCGCGATCCCGCGACGCGCCAGGATATGGTCGATCGGCAGGCCGCCGGGCACGATCCATGCGCCCCCGCGTCCTCCCGCTCCGCCCCGGTAGGTGGCCAGAGCGCGGTGTCCGCGGCGCAGTCCGGTCCTCGCCTCCAGTTCGCGCAGGGTCTGCGACCAGGGCGCGGCGTTGAAGTCGCCCATCGCCACCAGCGGCCCGGGGATCTCCGCCAGCCGCGCGGCCAGCGCCTCGACCTCGGCGCGCTGCGCGCCCGGGCCGGGCCAGTCCAGGTGCACCGTCGCCACGTTGATCGCGCAGGGCCCCCCCGGGTCGACGGTCGCAACGGCATGCTTGGGGGCGATCCCGTCGTGCCGCGCCAGCAGGGGCCGCCGCGAGAGCAGCAGCGGCCCGGCCGCGGGCGTGCCGGTGTCGACCTGCAGGCGGTAGGGGTAGCGGCTCTGGAGCGGACCCTGCGCCAGCCTCAGGCGACGGGGGGGTTCCTGCAGGGCGAGCAGGTCGGCGTCGAGATCCAGCAGCGCCTGGACCGCCGCGTCGGCCGAGCGGTTCCACTGGAACAGGTTCGCCGTCGCCGCCTTCAGCGGCGGGCACTCCGCGCCGCCGGTCCCGGGCCGCGACGGCGCCGGCCGCTCCGCCGACGGCGCGGGACCGAACAGTTCGGGGGTCCCCGCCGACGCGCCCAGGGCGCCCAGTCCCAGGCACAGGGCCGCCGCACGGGCGCGCGTCAGAAGCAGAGGCGGGACCAGCAGCAGCGCGAAGACGATCGCCTGCCCCCGCAGCGCCGAGATCCCGTCCACCGTCGATCCGGCCGGAAAGGCTTCCGGAGCCAGCTGCGACAGGACTCCCGCCGACAAGCTCGCCGCGGCCAGCCCAGCCAGGCCGACCAGGCACATGCGCAGGATTCGTCCCCTCACGTTCGTTCCACCGCCCTGATCCGCACCGTCCGCGGTCGATCCCGGCGGGCACGGCGTTCCGTCGCCTTCGCAACCCGCGACGCCCATGCTAGCTCTCGAGCCAGGCGGACCCGAGAGCAGGTCGGCGGCGTCGGCCGTCGTGTTCGAGGACTCCCGAGGCCCGACCGTTCGGGCCGAACCGGACCTCCTGAGGAGAGCGTGCGCAATGACCTATATGCCGCAGCCCGGATCCTCCGGGGTTCCGATGCGTTCAGAATTCGAGCTCCCGGCCGGTCGGCGCCGCGGTTCCCTGACCCTCGGGGCGATGCTTCCGGCGCTGCTGGCGGTGGTCATCGTGGCGTTTCCCAAGGCGGGCATTCCCGCCGGCGGCGTCCCGTTCAACTTCTCGACCCTGATCGGCCTGCCCCTGGCCGCCATCGGCTGGCTCTACGCCGCCGCCAGCGTGCGCCGCCCGATCGACATGGTCGGGGCGATGATGATCCTCCTGGCCCTGCTGACCTGGACGGGCGGCTTCAACCTCGCCCTCGCCCATAACCGGATCCCGTTGCGCGACGTCGCGATGATGATGTTCGCGATGGCGGCCGTGTTCGGCCTGGGTCTGGCGCCGCTGCTGCGGCGGATGCCGGGCGCCGCGCTGCGCACGATCGCCTGGATCCGCTACGCGGTGGTCTTTCTGCTGGCCTACGCGCTGCTCCAGATCGCCTTCGGCGCGGAAACGGTGGCGATCAACTACGTCACCGCGATCTACGGCGTGGACTTCGACGAGGTCCTCAACAAGCACAACATGATGCGCAGCCTGGGCACCTACAAGATCTTCGCGACCTACCAGAACGGCAACATGTTCTCGACGGGGCTGATCCTGACGTTCCCCCTGGCGCTCTACAGCCTGCGGAGCCTGCCGCAGAAACTGGTTCTGCTGGCGGTGTTCAACCTGGTGATCGTCTACACCGCGAGCTTCTCGGCCTATGTGGGCGCGGTGGTGATCAACATCATGTTCTTCGTGACCCACCAGCGCCGGATCGCGGTCTACATCCCCGCCATGGCGCTGTCGGCCGTGATCGGGGGCTGGCTCTATTTCAGCCAGCTCTGCAGCGGCGCCACGAACTGCGCCCTCGTCAACCTGCTGACCACCCGGGCGGTCAACCGGAACCTGTCCGAGAACGAGCGCTGGGACAAAGTCGCCGACTGGGCGGCCGGTCTGAACGACGCGCCGCTGAGCCTGTTCCTCGGCGAGATCTACCAGACCGGTCCGACCATCCGGGAGGTCTTCCTCTTCAGCGTGGCGCAGAACTTCGGGGTCATCGTTCTGGCGCTGATGCTCGTCTTCATGTTCATGTACATTCGCCCGCTGCGGGTGCGCTTCTACAAGGCGGGCTTCTACGCCTACATGATCTCGTCCTTCGGCGAGAGCGCCTTCTGGGCGACGCCCACCGCCTTCATCATCGGCATCATGCTGGCCATCGTTCACCTGCTCGACACGCAGGAGGACATGCACAAGGCGGCGGCGGCGCGTCCTCCCGCCCGGGCCGCGCCCGCCTGAGGCCGCGCGGCGCCGGCGCGCGCCGGGGAGAGATCAGGTCGAGACGTCGCCAAGACCCGCCACGACCGCCGGCGTGGGAGCGATCCGTCGCCAGAACACGCCGTCGACGTTCACCGGGTTCCGGGCCCCCCCCGCCCCGGGACCGCTGGGGCTCATCGCGATGTAGACCGCCCCGTCCGAACCGGTGACCTGATCGGGGAAGGCATAGGCGGCGGCGCTCGACCAGGGGCCCGAGGAGGGGGCCGAACTGATCGCGCCGGTGATCGCCCAGCCGTGGCTCCGCCCCGCGTCCGGCGCGTCGTTCAGACCGCGCGAGCCCCGCATGAACACCCCCGACCTTGGCCCCTCGTCATAGGGCGCGATGCGGTCGAACCGCGAGCTGAGGTTGTTGTTGTGCTTGATGCGCTGGCGGTAGAGCTGGCCCGGATCCACCGCCTTCCCGTCGGTGATGTCCGCCACCACGCCGCTCCACAGCCGGTTGTTCAGAATTTCGGTCACATGCAGGCTGTTGCTGTCCAGGCTCTCGGTCAGGATGTCGGCGGCGAACCCTTTCAGCTCTCCGGTGGCGGCGTCCCGCCAGCCCCGGATGTCGTTGCTGCGGATCACCGCGAAGGGCTGCTCCGTCGGTCCCGCGGCGGTGTGGCCCACGTAGATCGCCGCATGCAGACCCGACGGCGTCCAGTCCCAGCACTCGATCAGGTTGCTCTCCACCCACAGGCCCGCCGACCGGGTCGAGCCGGGGTGGCGGAGCCGCCCGGCGGCGATGGCATGGGTCTGGGGATCGCGGGGAAACAGCATGTGGTTGCCGCGGATGATGCGCGTGCCGCAGTTCAGGTTCAGCGCATCCACCACGACGTTGCGCAGCGTGTTGCCCTCGAAGGTGATGCCGCCGCCGCGCTGCAGGGTGACCCGTCCCACGGCCGTGAGGTCCGACATCTCCAGCACGTTGTTGGCCATGACGATCTCGAAGGCCTCGGCGGTGAAGGACATGTTCTGCTTGACCAGCGTCACGCCCCAGGTCGCCGCATCGGTGATCACCACCGAGTTGCTGGAATAGACCGCGCGCTCCTCGATGAAATAGGGGTTGAAGCCGCCGTTGCGGCAGTTGCGCATGGTGTTGCCGGTGACCGAGATCCCGTCCGAGCCTTCGCCGTGGATGCCGATGTCGCCGCATTCCTCCACGGTGTTGCCGGTGCAGGTGATGTCCCGCCCCTGGCTGCCCCAGATCCCGCCCGAGGAGACGCCGGAGACCCGGTTGCCCTGGATGCGGAGGTTGCGCGTCCAGCGGACCGTCCCCACGCCCCCGTCCTTGGAGGGGTTGGAATCCCCGCCCCACCACACGATGCCGGAAAACTTCAGGGTGGTCTCGCCGGTGTAGCCGCGGAGGTCGTTGCCCTCGGCCACCGCGCCCAGCACATAGCCCAGCCGCACCACCGCGAGGTTCGATCCCCCGTCGGGCGGGGCGCCGTCGCCCCGGCAGATGTTGCCGCGGATGCGCAGGTCATGGTTGAGATCGGCTTCCGTCAGAACGGCCAGGGTCAAGCCCGCGACCAGCTCGGAGCGGAACAGGCAGCCCCGGGTCAGCTGGATGCCCTCGACGCGGATCCCGCGCACGCGCGCGCAGCGCACCGCTATATGCGAGGTGCGCGAGGTCTCGATCCGCCAGTTCAGGACCTCGACGTTCTCGGCCCCCGGCAGGAAGTCGAAGATCACCTCCCGCACCGGGCCCTGGAAATCGATGCGCGCGCCGCGGCCGTGGAAGCGCCCGCCGCCGACCGCCACTCCCGACAGCAGGCGATAGGTCGCTCCGGGCGCTCCGACCACGACGCCCCCGGTCGCGGCCGACCACTCCGCCGCCCGGCGGAAGGCCAGGCTGTCGTCGCTCAGACCGTCGCCCGCGGCGCCGAAGACCTCCGGCGGCGCCTCGCGCCCGCTCAGCTCCCACCAGACGCCGTCGGCGGTCTGGAACTTGCCGGGATGGCCCGGCTCGCTCGAGGTCCGCAGATAGAGCGCCTCGCCCATGTCTCCCGGCAGGCCGTAGCCGAGCAGGCGCAGGCTGCGCGCCGCCGCGATGGGGACCAGGTCTTGGGCCAGCTCCCGGCTGGAGACCACCATGTCCGTGGCCACCCGGTCCAGCATCCCGCGGGCGGTCTCCAGGCTCAGGGCCACCGGCGGGCCGCCGCTGCCTTCGGACCGCCCGAGGAGCACGCCCCCGGTCTGCGAGGCCAGCTTGTCGAGCGGCAGCGACCCCGCGCGGACCTCGTGAGCCCCGACCGTGTCGGCGCCCAGCGTGCCGGAGGAGCCGTCGGCCAGCGCCCGGGGGGGCGCGGCGGCGGCGAGGGCTGGAAAGGCAAGGAAACGGAGCATGTCGGACCTCGTCAGAGAGGCCCTGCCCCCGCCCCTCCGGTCGTGGGACGAGATCTCGGGAGCGATCGCAACGGGCAGGGCCGTTCGCAATGGCTCGGAAGGAGTGGCGGCCGCGATGCGGCCGTCGGAGGGGCCGCCCCGTCCGCAGGAGACCTGAGGCGGGCGGCGACGCAGGACCTTAGCGCGACAAGCTTGCCAGACCCTTAAGATCGTCCGGGCCGCCGCGCCCCGGAAGAGGGGGCCGCGTCCGGGCTTCGGCGTGGACCTCCGGGAGGGGTCGGAACCAGGCTCGGGCTCGGACTGCATGGCGTGAGATCCGCTCGGAGGGTTGGGAGGAACGCGCGGCGGGAAGGTCTTGCCCTGCTCGGCTTCGGACTCCTTGCCGCAAGGTCTCGTCGGGGACGCCTGCCATCGCGGACGCTCGGCACGACGACGGTCGGCCGAATGTGACCGCGTGGCGGGGCATCCGTCAACGCAGCGCGGCGCCCCCCGCCCGCCTGCCGATCCGGATGCCGGCCCGCGGGCGCTCCCTCATTGCGTGGCGCCCTCCGAGACCTGCCGGCGGAAGCTCCCGGAGAAGGGGGCGTCGTCGAGCCAGCCCCGATCCGCCATGCCCTGGACGATCGCGCCCGCGATCTCGCGGGCGCCCGCGAGGCTGGGGTGGTTGGAATCGAAATACAGCGGCGTCCCCTCCCGCTCGAGCACGCAGCGCCCCTCCAGCGGGCGGCCGCAGACCAGCGCCTCGGGGCGGATGCGGATCAGGTCGGGATCCTCGGGCAGCGCGTCCAGCGCGGCATGGGCGGCGGCGGCGCGATGCTCGAAGACCGCCTGGCTGGTGGAGACCGGCCCCTCGCGCTCGAAACCGTAGAGCCGTTCGCGCGCCAGCCGGTCGGGGACGTCCCAGCCCGCCTCCGGGGCCGGATAGACCAGGGCGACGCGCTTGCCCGCCGCCAGCAGGCGCTCCACCGCGGCGGCGACGCTCGCGCCCACCTGCTCGCGGCGGGGCGCCTCGGCGAGGGTCTCGCGCAGCGCCGGGTCGACCAGGGTCGCCGTGACCTCCTGGCCGAACTCCTCGCCGCCCTCCTCGTTGTCGAAGCGCGCGCCCTCGAAATAGAGCGTCCAGCGCCCGACCAGCACCACGTCGCGGATCTCCTCGCTCTCGACCAGGAAGCGCAGGACCCGCGCCTGCGCCTCGGCGCAGCCCGGGGCGCCGGCGCCGGCGCCGATCTCCAGCCCCACGGCGGGGGGGCAGGCCGAATAGCTCAGCTGCAGGACCGGAGCCTCGAGGCCCTCCGCCTGCGACAGCGCCCAGGCCAGCTCCACCCCGTGGCTGTCGCCCCACACCGCCACCGGGGCGCCCGCCCCCTCGCCCAGCCGGCAGGCCTCGCCCGGCGGCCGGTCGCGCAGGTCGTGGCAGGCGGCGCGGCGGGGGCTGACGTCCCGGGCGCCGCTCGCCGCGGCGATCACCTCGGGCGGCAGGCGGTCGGGGAAGCCCTGGGCGAGATGTCCCGCGCCCCCGAAGGCGATGAAGGCCAGCGAGCCGACGGCGGCGAAGGCGAAGATCCGCGGCCGCGAGACCTTCTGCGGATTGCGGAACGGCGCCTCGATCCAGCGCCAGGAAACCCAGGCCAGGACCAGCGACAGCGCCGAGAGCGCCAGCCACAGGCCGGGGCCGATCTCCTCCAGGCTGCGGATCCGGGCCAGGGCGAAGATCGGCTGGTGCCACAGGTAGGCGCTGTAGCTGACCAGGCCCACGGCCACCATCGGGCGCAGCGACAGCAGCCGCCCGGCGAGATTGGCGCCGTCGGCCCCCAGGATCACCCCGACCGTGCCCAGCACCGGAACCAGCCCCCACAGGCCCGGCACGCCGTAGCTGGCGTCGAAGAGGAAGATGGCGCCCAGGATCGCCGCCAGCCCCGCCAGCCCGACCCCGGCGGCGACCCGCGGCGACAGCAGCGGGCGCGGCCCGTCGGCCAGCGCGACGGCGGTCAGCGCCCCCGCCCCCAGCTCCCAGGCGCGGGTGTGCAGCAGGTAGAAGGCCTCGGAGGGCGCCGGGCCGATGCGCAGCTCCGCCACGGCCAGGCTGAGCAGGCCGAGCGCCGCCAGCGTCGCGAACAGGGTCCGCGGCCGCGCCCGGCGCAGGGCCAGCAGCAGCAGCGGGAAGATCAGGTAGAACTGCTCCTCGACCGCCAGCGACCAGGTGTGCAGCAGGGGCTTGAGCTCGCTCGCCCCGTCGAAATACCCGCTCTGCAGCCAGAACAGGATGTTGGAGGAGAACAGGTTCACCGCCACCAGGCTCTGGGCGAAGTCCCTGAAATGGGCGGGCGTCATCCAGGCCCAGCAGAAGGCCGCGGTGACCGCGCAGACGAAGAACAGCGCCGGCAGGATCCGCCGGGCGCGGCGTTCGTAGAAGCGCACGATCGAGAAGCGCCCGTCGCGGATCTCGGAATGGAGGATCGTGGTGATCAGGTAGCCCGAGATCACGAAGAAGACGTCCACGCCCACATAGCCGCCCGAGAAGCTCTCGAACCCGGCGTGGAACAGGATCACCGGCAGGACGGCGAGGGTACGCAGGCCGTCGACCTCGGGCCGATATTTCACGAATGCACGCTCCGAACGCTGGACAACCGACGCAGTGCAGTCTCCCTAGCAAGCTCCGGCGCCCCGGCGGAAGGCGTTGGGTTGCGGCGCAGCAGCGCAAGGCCCCGCGCGGCGGGGGCCTCCCTCAGCCCCGGTTGCGGCCCCGGTACCACTCCACGAAGCGCGGGATGCCCTCGGACAGCGGGGTCTTCGGGGCGAAGTCCACCTCCGCCTCCAGCGCCGAGACGTCGGCGAAGGTCGCCTGCACGTCGCCTTGCTGCATCGGCAGGAACTCCTTGACCGCCTCGCGGCCCGTCGCCTCTTCGATCAGCGAGATCAGGTCCATCAGCTTCTCGGAGCGGGAGTTGCCGATGTTGAACACCCGGTGCGGCGCCCAGGAGCGGCCGGGGTCCGGGTCCATCCGGTCGAAGTCCGGGTCCGCCTTCGGGGGCCGCGGCACCAGGCGCAGCACCGACTCCACGATGTCGTCGACATAGGTGAAGTCGCGCAGCATGTCGCCGTTGTTGAACACCTTGATCGGCCGCCCCTCCAGGATCGCCTGGGTGAACAGCCAGTAGGCCATGTCCGGCCGCCCCCAGGGCCCGTAGACGGTGAAGAAGCGCAGCCCCGTCGCCGGCAGCCCGTAGAGGTCGGAATAGGCGTGCGCCATCAGCTCGTTGGCCTTCTTGGTCGCCGCGTAGAGGCTGACCGGATGGTCGACGCTGTCCGAGACCCGGAACGGCGTCTTCCGGTTGCCCCCGTAGACCGAGGACGACGAGGCGTAGACCAGGTGCGCGCAACCCACCGCCCGGCAGCCCTCGAGGATGTTGAGGAAGCCCGTCAGGTTGGCGTCCGCATAGGCGTGGGGGTTCTCGATCGAGTATCTCACCCCCGCCTGCGCGCCCAGGTGCACCACATGGGCGAAGCGGTGCTCGGCGAAGAGGGCGGCGATCCCCTCCCGGTCGGCGAGATCCATGCGGCGGAAGTCGAAGCCCGGCTCGGGCAGCAGCCAGGCCAGCCGGTCGTGCTTCAGCGCGGGGTCGTAATAGGCGTTGAGGTTGTCGAGCCCGACCACCCTCTTGCCCGCCGCCAGCAGCCGGGAGGCGACGAAGGCGCCCACGAAGCCGGCCGCCCCGGTGACCAGCACCGGCCGGTCGTCGGGCAGGGCCTCGGCCCACATCTGCGGCGGGAGGTCGGTCCGGGAAGCGGTCATGCGGCGGCGTCCTCGTCGTTCGTCCATTCCCGACCGGGACGGGGCGGCTCGCCTCGTCCGTCCCGACTCCAGGGATCGTTTCCGCCGCCGCGAGGCTCCCCCGCCGCAGCCTCGCGACGATCGGCTGGGACCTGCGCCGCGAGCTGGAGCGTCCTCGCCGGTTCCCCCGACGATGCGCCGGGTCCGCTCCAGGGCGGAGGGCCCTCCTCGCCCCCGATCTCCAGACCTCGCCGAAACGCCGGCTCGCCCGGCGACCTGTTCGTCCTCTTGCTCATGCCGCCCATCCTACTCCGAAGTTGGAGCCTCCGGCAGACCCGGCGCAGGCCATGCCGTCGCCGTCCGGGGCGAAGGGCGCGCGCCCCTCGTGCGCGTCGAGCCGGAGGAGCGAGGAGACGCGCCTCCTCCTCCGGGCGGTCGCCGGACCTGACCGCGCCCAAGAGGCGCCCGTCGGTCGCGACGGCGGCGAACGGCCGGCGGCTTTCGATCCGGCCCCCGGGGCGCCGACGCGCTCCCGATGGCCACGGGCGGGCCGACGCGCGGCCGGGGCTCCTGAAAATTCGCCAAGTACTCGTGGTGTTCAAAAGGTTAATGATTTAGTATGGATTCGTTAACATCCCGACAGGACGCGCTTATATGTCGCTTGAGATTGAATCCGGGGTCTGGCTCCCGACCATGCGGCGCTTTGCCAAGAATCTGGATGCAAAGCTCGAGGCCGGGCTTGTGCCGGAGAGCCCGACGAAGCTGTATTTCGAAGTCTGGTCCCGCTATGATGACCCGCTCTACATCTTCACCGCCTATGGCGACTTCGAGGTCGTCGAGGACGGGGCCGGGGGCGTCCGGGTCACCGGCATCATCGAAGAGGTCCACTACTTCGATCTGCCGATCCTCAGCGGCGCGCAGCTCGACCTCTCGGTCTTCACCGGCCCGGACGTCGGCGACCCCCAGGACGCGCTGATCGCCTATCTGGAAGAGCAGGACGCGACCTTCAACGGCACCGACGACGACGACACCCTGATCTGGTACGATCCCGAGACCGTCTATGGCGGCGCCGGATCGGACGAGATCTCGAGCGGCGCCGACACGCTGCTCGTCTACGGCGGCGAAGGCGACGACCGGATTTCAGGCGGCCTCCGCTCGGCCGTCGTTCACGGGGAAGACGGCGACGACGCCTTCCGGTGGGCACCCCGGGCCGACGGCGCGACCTTCTACGGCGGCGAGGGCGAGGACACGCTCGTCTACTCGGGCCGGCGCAGCGATCTGTCGATCGCCCTGCGGGCGGACGGCGGGATCGAGGTCATCCGCCTCGACGACCCCGCCGCGGGTCCCACCGTGCTCTACGACGTCGAGATCTTCCGCATCAACGACATCGACCTTCTGTTCGTCGGGCCGCCGCTCGCCCAAGGCGAGAGCTTCTCGACCGGACAGCAGCAGCCGCTTTCGATCCCGTTCTCGCGCCTGCTCGCCAACGACTCCAGCGCGCTCGACGCCATCCTCGACGTCGTCGAGGCGATCGACCCCGTCAACGGCACGGTCGAGATCGTGGGCGACCGGATCGTCTTCACCCCGGCCGAGGGGTTCCGGGGCACGGCGGGCTTCGACTATGTGATCAGCAACGGCTACGCCGAGTCGACGGCCCATGTCGCCATCGACGTGACCCAGGTCGGCGATCCGCCGGAGGCGCAGGACGACGCCTTCACGCTGCTGTTCAACGGAACCGTCTCGGGCAACGTCTTCGCCGACAACGGCTTCGGCGAGGACGTCGACCCGGACGGAGACGCGATCGAGGTGTCCCGTGCCGCGGGCCAGGCGCCGACGCATCCCGATGCGATCACGCTGCCCTCGGGCGCCCTGCTGACGATCGCGGCGGACGGCGCCTTCCTCTACGACGCCAACGGCGCCTTCGACGATCTGGGGATCGGCGAAACGGCGATGGACGGCTTTTCCTATTCCGTGACCGACGACTGGGGCAACGTCGATACGGCGTTCGTGCGCCTGACGCTGACCAAGGACCCCGACGACCTGCCCGACGCGCCGCCCCTCACGGACGCGGAAGCGGTCCTCACCCAGCGCGGCGTCGCCACCGAGATCGACATCGCCTTCCTGCTCGCGGGCGACCTCAGCCCGGGCGGCAGCCCGCTGGTCTTCGAGGGCGTGCGCAACGCGGTTCACGGCTCGGTCGAGGTGGTCGGAAGCGTCGTGCGCTTCACCCCCGACGCCGGCTACGTCGGCCTGGCCACCTTCGACTACGTGGTCGGCAACGCCGGGGGCGAGACCGCGCAGCAAGTGTCGGTCTCCATTCTCGACGGCAATCGCGCGCCGGTGGCGCGGGACGACGTCGCCTCGGTCTCCGAGGCCGGAACCCTGGTCATCGACTTTCGCGACGGCAACGGCGGTCCGGCCGATTCCGACCCCAACGGCGATGCGCTGAGCGTGGTCGCGGCGGCCGGAACGCCGGTCTCGGGCCTGTCGCCGATCCTCCTGCCCTCGGGCGCCGTGCTGGTTCCGCAGGCGGACGGCTCGTTCCTCTACGACCCCTCCGGCGCCTTCGATACGCTCGAGGGCGGAGAGACCGCGGTCGACTCCTTCTCCTACACGCTCTCCGACGCGCTTGGCGCGACCGACACCGCCACGGTTTCGATCGAGATCCAGGGCCGGTCGGATCCGATCCGCGGGACCGCGGGCGACGACGAGCTCGTCGGCGGCCGGAACGACGACCGGATCAAGGGACATGCGGGCGACGACGTGCTGCGCGGCCGGGCCGGCGACGACGAGCTGGCCGGCGGGCGGGGCGAAGATGCGCTCCTGGGCGGTCGGGGCGCGGACCGCCTGGCCGGCGGACCCGGCGCCGATCTGCTGCGCGGCGGCGGCGGCGCCGACCTGCTGATCGGGGGCGCCGCCGCGGACGTGCTCTTCGGAGGCGGCGGAGCGGACGCGCTCCGGGCCGGGCGGGGCCGCGACCAGCTGATCGGCGGCGCAGGCGACGACGAGCTGACGGGCGGCAAGGGCCGGGACTTCTTCGTCTTCTCCCCCGGGGGCGGCACGGACGAGGTCGTGGATTTCGGGACCGGCCGCGACGCCCTGGACCTGCGCGACTTCAACGGCGGCCTGGCGGACCTCACGCTGGTGGAGATCGACGGCGACCTGCTGGTCGGCGTCGACGGCGAGGTGGTCGCTCGCCTCCTCGGCGTGCGTCTGGAGGATTTCGACGTCTCCGACGTGTATTTCTAACCTCCGCTCCTGCCCGCACAGGAAACGGTCGTTTGCGGCAGGATCAGAAACCCCCTGCCAGAACCAGGCTTCGCTTGCGCGTCGAGCTCGCTTCACCGCGCCAGATCAAAGGCCCGCAGCAAGGCTCTGCCGATCTCAGCTGCATCGGACGCCTCGGAGATGCAGAGCGGCTCGACGCCGTGCAGCCCGACCCAACCGCCTGGGCCGGCTCTTTTTGTCGGCATGATCTCTATACGGCCATCCTGCAGGCGGAGGCCGCAGCTCTTCGCATCCCGATAGAGGGAATGCCGGGTTTTGACCGGCGCCATCTCAAGGAAGGGCGCTGCAACTTCGTCTGGGGTCATCTGGAGCGCGGCATCGAAAAGCCTCCCGTAGAGCGGGCTGTCGCCTTGCATGAAGCGGCTGACCTCAAGCGCTCTCTTCACGGCAGCTCCAAGCTCTTCCGGGCTAGCGTCAAGATCAAGGCGCAGTCTGATCCCTTCGGGGTCCAGAACGCTTCCCGCAGAAGCAATCCAGCTTTCAATGACATAGAACCATCGAAACCGATAAGCTACGGCGGTCTTGTAAGGTCGCGATGAAGGGGCCGGTTCGCGTCCAGGCATGGTCGCCGAATCCTATTCTCCCGCCAGCTTCTCCAGCACATGCAGCGGTGCGATCAACAGGCCCGGAGCCGAGCCATAGGTCGCGAAGCCGTGATGGCGGTAGAACGCCTCCACGCTCGCGTCCTTCGCCTCCACGATCATCGCATGCATGGCGACCTCGGAGCGAACCGCCTTCAGAACCGCGTCGAACAGCAGCGCGCCGCCCAGCCCCATGCCGCGGAACCGCTTGTCCACGGCCAGCCGCCCGAGCCTGGCGGCCGGGATGGTCGGATAGCGCGGCAAGCGCCGGGTCAGCGCCGCCGGCACGTCCGTCACCGGGATGTCGGCGGCCGAGAGCGTGTAGAACCCTGCGATGGCGTCGGTCGCCGTGTGCAGGGCGATATGGCAGGCCGCGATGCGACGGCGCACGTCCTGGCCGACCTGGGTGTGGAAATATCGGTCAAGCGGCGGGCTTTCGCTGTGAAAGCCGGAGCGGTCTTGCTTGCCGAGAGGGACGACGCGGAACCGCGGCTCGCTCATGACTCCGAGAGCAGGCGCCGGTGACGTTCGGCGGCGCGCTCCATGGCCGGGGCGGGCTGCGCGGTCTCGCTGAGCAGCGCCTCCACGAAGCGGAGCTGGTCGTCGGCCGAGAGCCGCACGAGCGAGAGGTCCTCGATGGTCTTCCGCGCCGCCTGCTCGGCCGCGGTCACCACGAAGTCGCTGACCGAGCGGCCCTGCATCTCGGCCGCCCGGCGCACCGTCGCCAGCATGTCCGGCGCGATCCGCGCCTCGATCCGTTCCGAGCGTGCCATGGGAAACTCCTCCATAGTCAAGTAGTACGGCATATTGCCGTACATGTCCATCAAAACCCAATTCGGTCGTTTTCGGCACGCCCCCGCGCCCCCCGCGGAACAAGGCCCCGCGCGGCGTCAGAACCCCCCTCCAGAACCGTTCGGGTTCTGGAGGGTTTTTGGTAGGCTGGGCGCATGATCCTCGGTTACGCCCGCGTCTCCACCGCCGACCAGTCGCTCGACGCCCAGACGGACGCGCTCGCGGCCGCGGGGGCGGAGCGGGTGTTCGCGGACCGGATCTCGGGGACCGCCCGCAAGCGGCCGGAGCTGCAGCGGATGCTCGACCAGCTGCGGCCCGGGGACGTGGTGGTGGTGGCGAAATACGACCGGCTCGCCCGGTCCCTGCAGGACCTGCTCGAGATCGTGAGGACCGTGCAGACGGCCGGCGCGGAGTTCCGCAGCCTCGCCGAGGACATCGACACCACCACCCCCGCCGGGCGGCTGGTGTTCCACGTCTTCGCCTCCATCGCCCAGTTCGAACGCGAGCGGATCTCGGAGCGCACCCGCGAGGGGCTGGAGGCCGCGCGCAGGCGGGGGCGGGTCGGCGGCCGCCCCCCCGCCCTGACCCCCGACCAGAAGACCGAAGCCCGGCGCATGCGCGACGAGGAGGGCCGCTCCCTGGCCGAGATCGCCCGCCTGTTCGGGGTCGGCGTCTCCACCGTGCGCCGGGCCTGAGCGCCCCCGGGGGCGACCTTCCCCTGCCCCCGGAACGCGACAGGCCCCGCCGGGGCGGGGCCTGTCCGAAGTCCAGGGAGCCGGGCCGGGCCCCCGGGCCGGCCTCACTTGGCGGGCATCGGCTCCGTCGCCGGGGCGGCGGGGGCGGGGGCGGCGTCGGCGCGGCCGATGGAGACGTAGCGGAAGCCCGCCTCGGCCATGTCCGCCGGGTCGTAGACGTTGCGCAGGTCGGCGAAGCCGTCGCCGCGCATGATCGATCTCAGGCGGGAGAGGTCGAGGGCGCGGAACTGGTTCCACTCGGTCAGCAGCAGCACCGCGTCGGCGCCCTCGGCCGCGGCATAGGCGTCGGGCGCCCAGGTCACGCCGGGGAGCAGCGCCTCGCCCTCCTTCTTCCCCTCGGGGTCGGTGACGGCGACCTGCGCGCCGCCCCCCACCAGCGCCGGCACGATGGTCAGCGAGGGGCTGTCGCGCATGTCGTCGGTCTCGGGCTTGAAGGTCACCCCCAGCACCGCGATCCTGCGCCCGTTGGCCGAGCCGCCCAGCAGGTCGAGCACCTTGTCGATCATCCGCCGCTTGCGGCGGTCGTTGACGTCGATGACCGTCTCGACGATGCGCATCGGCACCGAGTGGTCCTGCCCGATGCGGGCCAGCGCCGAGGTGTCCTTGGGAAAGCACGAGCCGCCGTAGCCCGGCCCCGCATGCAGGAACTTGGAGCCGATGCGCCCGTCCATGCCGATGCCCTTGGCCACCGCCTTCACGTCGCCGCCGACCTTCTCGCACAGGTCCGCGATCTCGTTGATGAAGGTGATCTTGGTCGCGAGGAAGGCGTTGGCGGCGTACTTGATGATCTCGGCGCTCTCGAGGGAGGTGATCATCACCGGCGCCTCGCGCAGGGAGAGCGGTCGGTAGATGTCGCGCATCACCTGCTCGGCGGCCTCGGAGTCGACGCCGCAGACCACGCGGTCGGGGCGCATGAAGTCCTCGATCGCGGCGCCCTCGCGCAGGAACTCGGGGTTGGAGGCGACCTCGAAGGGGCACTCGCGCCCGGTCTCGGCCAGGCGCTCGGCGATGACGCGGGCGACCTCGCGGTTGGTGCCCACGGGGACGGTGGACTTGGTGACCACCACGGTGCCGGGGTCGATGACGTCGGCGAGCTCGCGCGCGGCGGCGTAGACATAGGTCAGGTCGGCATGGCCGTCGCCGCGCCGCGTGGGGGTGCCGACGGCGATGAACACCGCCTGCGCGCCCTTCACGGCTTCGGCGAGGTCGGTGGTGAAGCTCAGCCGTCCGGCCTCGACGTTGCGCTTGAGCATCTCGTCGAGCCCCGGCTCGTAGATCGGCACGCCGCCGGCGCGCAGCGTCTCGACCTTGGCGGTCAGCTTGTCGACGCAGACGATCTCGTGTCCGAAGTCCGAGAAGCAGACCCCGGACACCAGCCCGACGTAGCCCGTTCCGATCATCGCGATACGCATTTCAGGGGTCCTTCCCGACCAGACGCCGCAGTCTTCCTCTGGTAAGCCGCGGGCCTCCGCGCAGGCAAGCGCGAGCGCGCCCCCCGCGCCGGACCCCTTGTCGCGCTGCGACAGGAGGGCCCGCGGCGCCTCGCCCGCCCCCCGGCCGCCGCCGGGGCGACATATGCTTACCGGCCGGCCGGTAATTTTCCTGCAGTGGACCCCGGCCCCGAAGCGGCCGCCGCCCGCCTCGCGCCGCTCCCAAGAAAACCGGCCCCCCCGGTTGCAGCGTTGACAGCTGTCAACTCCCGAGCCGGCCTCCCCCGCCGCTCCGCTCCCGGCCCTCTCCGCTGCAAGCCGCCGCCCGCACCCGCCCTCCCGTCCGCCGTCCCATGCCTCCCTCCGTCTCCCTCCGCCGCCCGGAGGCACGGGTTGCAGAGTTGACAGCTGTCAACTCGCCCCCTCCCGCCCCCGTCTGCGAAGCCCCGCCCCGACGAGG
>Ga0310345_10001428_pt1 | contig 26596 bp, 24 predicted proteins | sample HC15DNA20500_MG_FD_204667 | JGI IMG/M metagenome (GOLD analysis project Ga0310345, IMG submission 204667) | Marine microbial communities from station ALOHA, North Pacific Subtropical Gyre - HC15-DNA-20-500_MG | ecosystem: Environmental > Aquatic > Marine > Oceanic | place: Pacific Ocean: North... | reverse complement strand
ATATGGAACATAGATTTTTCCCTGACACTTATTACATGTCGATTGGATCTCACGAACCTGTACTGGAGGTCAAGAGTGGTGATTTGGTTCACACGATGACTGTAGATGCTGGAGGGCGGGATATGAAAGGTAATCAGGTTGCCCCTCGTGGTAATCCACAGACGGGGCCATTTTATGTTGATAATGCATTACCAGGGGATGTACTTGCTGTTACCTTGGAAAAAATATGGCCGAATCGTAATCATGGGTTTTGTAGGCCAAGAATATCCCCCAATGTGCTGGAGCCTGGTCATGAGAATAGTGTTCCCAACCCTGACATATTTAATTTTGTATTGGATTTTGCTACTAATACTGCTTCGATGGAATGCCCGTCACCGGCTCTTGAAAATCTGATCGTTCCCATTAGGCCAATGATTGGTTGTTTTGGTGTGGCGCCTGATAGGGGACAGTCGATATCTACTGCTACTTCGGGACCTTACGGAGGCAATATGGATTATCGTGGCTTTGAACCTGGGACCACGGCATACTTTCCTGTTTTTGTTGAAGGTGCGTTGTTTCATATAGGAGATGGCCATGCTTGGCAGTCAGATGGTGAAATCTTAGGCACTGGTATTGAAATTCCAATGGAGGTGTCCTTTACTCTTGAAGTTGTAAAGAACAAGTTGATTCAATGGCCGAGGGGACAAAATTCTGAATATATATTTACAGCGGGGAATGTAAGACCACTGGATGAAGCTATTCAACATGCAACCTCAGAGATGGTTAGGTGGTTGACTCAGGACTATGGAATATCCCAGCCTGATGCAAATATTCTTATTGGAATATATGTGGAGTATGACATTGGTAACGTTTTTGATCCCGCTTACACTATGATATGTAAAATGCCAAAGTCGAAACTTCCGGAGCCAGATTCCAGTGCGCTTGTTCATATAGGTATAAATAAATGAGATTAGAGGGAAAGGTCGCCATCATTACTGGAGCCGCTACTGGGCGACAGGGTTCTATTATGGGCTTTGGCGGCGCTGCCGCTTGGAGGTTTCTCCGAGAGGGTGCGAAGGTAGTTGTAACCGATATAGATTCAGACTCAGGTCAGGCAACGGTTTCTCAGATGAAAGCCAATGGGTTTGATGCCGAGTTTATGTACCATGACGTCACAAGCGCCTCGGATTGGGAACGTGTAGTCGTGGATACGATTTCCCTTTATGGTGTTCCAGATGTCCTTGTTAATAACGCTGGTAATTCTGCCAGGTTTAACGTTGAAGAGACGTCTGAAGAAGCGTGGAACCAGCAGCTCGACGTACATGCAAAGGCAGTATTTCTGGGATCTAGGGAAGTCGTACCTTCGATGAGTGAGAAAGGCGCAGGGTCTATAGTAAATATATCCTCTATTTACGGACTTGTAGGTAGTCCTACAGTTACGGCATACCACGCAGGGAAAGGAGCCTCCCGTATTTTGACCAAATCGATAGCTGTTCAGTACGCTAAAGACAATGTGAGAGTTAACTCAGTTCACCCAGGTTACGCAGTGACTCCATTGACGAATAATTTTTTTGAAGAATCTGAGCAGAGGAAATGGCTAATAGATAGAATCCCACTTGGGCGAATTGGCTCTGCATTCGATATAGTTCCTGCGATAGTTTTTCTGGCATCCGATGAATCATCGTTTATAACTGGATCTGAAGTTGTCGTCGATGGTGGGGTCGTTGCAAGGTAGCTTGCACCAGAGAGCTATGATCCTCTAAACCAAGTGTGGAACCATCGCAAGACAGATTCGTCTCCCACTACAGATATGTTTCCCTCGCGAATGTTGGATTCAAGATTAGCTCTGGCAGTTATTAATAATGAAAAAAGTTTCGGGCTGACCTTAATCACCGCTTCAGCACCCGTAGGTTTGGAGGGCCTGTCCATGATGTCTATTGCGCCGGACCAACTCGCAAGTCTTAAACCTTTATTTGATTCGAACTCTACGTCCAATATAACCGGGTTAACTTGTTCAATATTTGGGGTAAAAAACCATCGATTGATTTCTGGAGACTTCCATGCTTCTAGAAGTATGTCCGCCGCCTCCAAGTTAATTTGGTAGTTGTCATCTAAGGCATTAAAAATATCCCATGAGTGGAGTGTTGATTCGAATAGTTTTAACAGGAGCAATAGCCGTGGAGACAGTGTATTCATAGGGTGGTATGCAGGAAGGTCCCATTCGTCGGAGTTCACATTTTTGAAAGTCTCAAGTAAATCTACTTCCATTCTTTCAGATATCGCGATCATTTGTGATTGGTCACTAAGTGCTGTTTCTGAAAGTTGAATAGCTCTATTTGCTATGCCTTCACTCATTGCTACGGCACTGCCTGTTCCAGGATTTGGCATTCCCTCGGGAGGCATTCCGTCACCGTCGAGACTCCTTACTACTGAGTTTTGAAAGAATCCGTTAATGCTGATCAAATGAGAGACTACGTCTTTCACAGCCCACATGTGGCATTTACTTGGTTGTTCAAAGTCTGTGGATGATAAATCGCAAATGTCAGACAAATACTGTTTTGACAGTTTTTCCACAACATTAAGAATATGCGAAGCGCTATGGTGATTCATTTGCGGATTACCTTATATTTTTTGCATAGAGCCAAATTATATTCTGGATATCTGATAGAGCAGATGGTGATCATCAATAATTGATTGCATTCTTTTGATTACTAGGGAAATAAGTTGCTCTCCTCTTGTGGATCCATTATTCAATGCTGTGCTTGCGACTAAAAGTATCTGGAAGGGTACAAAAAACCCAAGGATATAGTCTTTATGCATGTCTGACTTGGAGTAATCTTTTACTCCTTTTGAAATCAGGGTGTCATGATAATTTGCGAGAAGTTGTGACTCCCAAGATTTTCTATCCCTTTCGTCAAGACCCCAGGTGAATAAATATGCTACGTCGACGATTCCTTTCATCTCCGAACATAATTGCCAGTCAATTACAGTAATACTCTTGTCATCGTCACCGAAAAAGAAGTTATCCGGCCTAAAATCCCCGTGACAAATTGTTGAGGGTGAATCCATTAATCTGTCCCATATAGCCATCATTTTATTTGGATAAACCGTTACAAGTTCCCGGAATTCTTTACTTAACCTATTCCCATATGAATCCAAAAATATGAGGCTGTTTTGTTCCACGATTCTGCTCATGAACCTTAGAATCAGTTTTGAGTGCTTCAACCAGGAGAACTGACTTCGCTTGGATGTCTCCCAGAAGCTGGAGTGAAATCTGGCAATTGAAGTTGTAGCTGCAATAGCTTGTGCGAGAGACAAACCTTGAAGTGAGTCACCATAAATTTTTGTTGAGAGGTCTTCCATTAATATACAGCAGTCACCTGTTTTATCATCACACTCTGAATAGTAGGTTGCTGGCAAAAAGCCTTCGTAGGACTTGGGAAGGTTGCTGTATATGTTTGTTTCGTTTATCGCGTAAGGTCTTACCAGTTTTTTGGTACTGGAATTTTGTGAAGCGAATTTTACGATTAGCGTAGAGGGATTCTTATTAGAAATTGAGTCAGCGTGAGCATATGCTAAATTTAGTTTGAATACTTCCCCCGCAAAACCTTTGCCTTCGCTTACGTTATCGAAAGTAAAGTGTTTTACTTCATATCCAGTGACCTTTTTAAGCCACACATTCGATATATCCGAAATTGATTTTGGAAACATAACTGTGCACCAAGTTAGTCTGGTCTAATTCTTTTAGCCATGTCTCCAGGTACAGCCTTTTCCATGTATTGGAACATCTCTTCAGTAAAGAATGGAAGTCCCATCGAAGAGCTTATACCCCCGTCGACAGATATAATTTGACCATTAATAAAACTGGAAGCTTCAGAAGCCAGTAACAATAAAGTGCCAGTCAATTCGTCTGGCTTACCTATTCTACCCATAGGGGAATTATTGCTTATGTGACGCCTGAATGCTGATTGTCTAACCCATGCCCCTGTCATTTCGCTTGGAAACCAACCAGGTGCTATAGCGTTAACCCGTATTCCCCGATCGGCCCAGGATGCGGCAAGACTTTTGGTCAGAGTCGCGACTGCTCCTTTAGTTGCTTGGTACGCGGCAGGCATACCCCTCATACCATTAAGCCCAGCCACTGATGACAAATTTATAATACTTCCCCCCAATCCATCTCTAAGCATCCGCTGGCCAGCCTCCCTACAGCAATACCAAAGTCCTAGTAGATTTACCTTGACTGTTTGCTCAAACATTTCATCAGTAATTTTTTCGGGTACTGCACCAGCTTCGGCAATCTGCCCGGCATTGTTGACTACTATATCTATTCTTCCAAATCTTTCCTCGACATTATTAAACATGGTAGCCACCTGGGAGGAGTCTGTTACGTCACAGGAGATCGACATTGCCGACTGATCTCTTTCGAGGATCTTGTTTTTCAGTTCTTCTAATTTGTTTTCACGACGAGCTGATATAACTACGTTAGCTCCACGACTGGCAAGGAATTCTGAGAATGTGACCCCTAAACCTGATGATGCACCTGTAACTATTATGGTTTTATTGCTGATATCGAATAATGGGTCGAATTTAGTCATGTGGTTCCTTTCACAAATGTTCTTTGGGATCATGGTAAGGTCGCGGGTGTCACGGGTCAATTGACTAGAACACTCGCTTCAGGGATTAATTAAATGGGCCCATAATTATGTCCATAAGTATTCCAAACACATAATTATGATAACCTTCGGCGGTCTCGTTGCAACTTATAATTGGGGCTAGGCTTTGACAATTACACAAGCGCTTATCTGGATCGCTCTTGGCTATACCTGTGGATCGGTTCCTTGGTCAGTGCTGGTCTCGAAATTATTTCGTAGTGAGGATGCCCGCAGTGTAGGAGATGGTAACCCTGGCGCCACTAATGCTTGGATCGCCGCTGGCTGGAAAGTAGGACTTATTGTTCTATTACTTGATGTATCTAAAGGTATAATTCCAGTAGTAGCTGGTCTGCTGTTTATTGGCCCAGCACAGGTTAATTTGGATTATGTGCTCCTAGCTTTAGTTTGGGTTGCACCCGTGGTAGGTCATGCCTGGTCGCCTTTTCTCAGATTTGGCGGAGGTAAGGCACTAGCATCTAGCTGGGGTGTGTGGATAGCATTAACCTTCGGAGCTGCATTTCCTGTTGGGCTTGCATTGCTAGGGTTAGTGCACCTGCTACAGACTAACCACGCTATTACCGTTACATTATGCTTGGTAGGATTTACACTGGTGTTTGTTACAATTTTTGGCGGTAAAGATCTGTTTATATTTAGTATTTTGAATCTTGGATTGGTCCTATTCAAGCATCGTAGGGAATATAGAAACGGGATAGTTTTCAGGGGATGGATCAAAAAACTTACCGGAAAGTTGGTTTGAGTTTGTGTTAGAACTGGCCTTACACTCTGTTGTGGCCGCCATGGCGTGTTTTTCTGTGATGACAGCCTTTTCGAATACGCGGTTTCTAAACCGTAAATCATCCACTATTATGAAGAATACTCGGATCGATACTGTAACTGTGTCGGTTTTGATTCCCGCAAGAGACGAAGAAAATCGTATATCTGAATGTTTACAGTCTTTAATCTCCCAGTGTAGCAACGTCATAGAAATTATAGTGCTAGATGATAGATCTACAGATGCTACTGCAGAGATAGTGATGGAATTCTCTGAGCAAGATTCTCGAGTCAAACTTATGGCTGGCGACGAACTTCCATCGGGATGGATTGGGAAACATTGGGCTTGCCATCAACTTTCACTTGTATCAGAGGGTCAGTACCTTCTTTTTTTGGACGCGGATACTGTTCTAGAAGAAGATGCTATTTTGTTGGCCCTCAGAAAAGCTACGGAAGGTAATTGTGATCTGCTAACTTTTATGCCTCGGAGAATCGCAAAATGCGTAGCGGAAAAATTAATGTTTCCTTTCATTGACTGGGCAATATTCTGTTGGCTTCCGATGAGCCAGGCCCATAAAAGAAAGAACCCATATTTGTCCGCCACCTATGGCCAATTTATGTTGTTTAAGAGGTTGGCGTATGAGCAGATAGGAGGACACTCTAGAGTTAAAGACAATGCAGTAGATGATATGGAACTAGGTCGAATGACCAAAAGGGAGGGTCTTGTATGGAGTCTTTTGGATGGTGGGGGGTTAGTAACGTCCCTACCCTATGAGAACAATGTCGATGCCCTAAAGGGAATTTCAAGGAGTGTGTTCCCAGCTCTAAATTACCACGTAAGTCTTCTGGTCGCTTTTTCCATTTTGCTTTTAGCTATTGCCTATATTCCTCTGTATAACTTCATTAGTGAAGTTATATCAGATCAATTTAGTACAGGCTTTTTTTACCTCTCCTTGTTTTCATTGTCTATGTTAGTTATTTCCTGGGCTTTTGTATGCGTAAGGTTCAAACATCCTAAGTACTTAGTCATTTTGTTTCCGGTCTCTATTACTCTAGTGGTGTTGGTTGCTTACTACTCAATGTTTGCTAATGCTATGCAGTTCCAGTCTTGGAAAGACCGGGGTGTTCCAGGAAGACGTGTTCGTCTGTAGGAAGAGGTTTAGAATTTCCAGAAATGTCGTAATTGACTTTGCACTAAATATTGACATATTAAGAACCTATGACTTGAATATAGGCATAATATGACACGATTGTGGGGAAGGTATGTCCAGAGAAATAACAAAAATTGAAAGAGATACCCTAAGAAAAGCAAGAAGAGACAAAGGATTAACCCAGTCTGATGTCGCAGCAATTATAGGTGTGAACCAGAGCGTGATTTCTAGAATGGAATCTGGAGATATTCAAGTAAGTGAACGTCTTTGGAAGTCTGTGATTAAAAATTACGGTGTAAATCTGGAAGAGAACGCTTCCATTGAATTGTTAAATATTTATCAAGAGGATGCTGAAATGGTCAGGCTATTAATAGAGGAGTATGGGTCCCAGATTCCTGCTACCGCTATTAAGGCAATAAGGACATATGTTGAACATATTATCGGTCTTAGCGTCGGAAACAACTTTATAGAGGGTGCTCCTTCTATTCCAGGACAGAGCCTATGGGGAAGTGACTGGAGTTGGGGGCCACGCGAACTTGAAAGATTCATCACCCCGGAATGTGCTCGTACGCTTAACTGGTCCCATTTGTCGATTCACAGAAGTTATCCTATTTTAATAGGAGGTAAAGAAATTGAAAAAACTGAGATTTATGTTGACGGATATGGTGAAGGGCAATCAATTTTTTCCGCTTTTTTCAATCAAATTACTAGAGAGGGAGTTTACACAGAAAACGATCTGAAAAATGCTGTTGATACCGATCCATCTAATGACCGTTATCTGAAAAAATATTTCAGAAACGTCATATCTATCAAAGTAGCTTTACCAGGTCTTCCCAATCGATATGTGAATGTTCTGATGAGCGGAGATGACCAATTTACTCTTCATGATTACGATTTTCTGGATGGCTTGGTGCGGCAATTTCTACAGCAACGCGGTGAACTAAATTATGACAGAATACAATCTTTATCCACGTCTACTTATTAGGACCGTGGCACTATAATTCATCACGGTATGCTTTATATGCCATCTCTACTATTTGAGGAATTCGATCTTGATTGGCAAAGCTTGAATATAGGCCAACATCTACTTTTTGGGCGGCTTGCTCTTCTGTAGCACCGTTGTCAAAAGCCGACTTGATCTGTGTATTAAGTAGGCTTAAAAGATCCTTAGCCTCATTGAACTCTACCCTTGTCCCAACTGGACCATGCCCGGGTACTATTGTGTTCGTATCGACTTTCTCTACTTGTTCCAAGACCGATACCCAGTCAGTTATGTGGCCGTCAGGGAATGCTGGGATGGTCTTGTTGACGGCTAGGTCTCCAACAAAAAGTACCTTTTCTTCCGGAAGATACAGCAATATGTCACTGTTTGAATGAGCTCTTCCGTGGAAGGAGAGCTGTATTTCTCTGCTGCCCATCCAGATAGACATTTTGTCGTTAAAGGTTACATCTGGGGTAGTTTTTACTATTCTGGAAAGTTCGGGTCTTAGCGCCTCTCTTGACCAGTAACGGTTGAAATTAGCGTCCCACTTTGTGTCGAGGTCGAATTTGCAATTTTCGTGTCCAATGATTGGGGTTGGTAGGAAATATTGGTTGCCATATATGTGATCTCCGTGAAAATGCGTGTTAATCACATATCTGATAGGTTTATCAGTAACGTCTCTTACCACCGTCATCAATGAACCAGCCAATGATGGTGTCATGAGAGTGTCAATTACGATGACACCTTCCTCGCCGACGATGAATCCTGCGTTAGTTGCGCAATTTTCATTTATCCAGGCATATACGTTTTCGGCGACTTCAATCACACCCGATTCATAATCCATTTCGCTGGTGCTCCTTTTAGGTTTCTAAACTTGCTAAAGTATTATTCCCTCATCTTGGAATGTTGCTATATCGTCCCAACTATAACCTAGAGTGTCTATAAGTATTTCTTCCGTATGTTGACCCAACTCCGGTGCTGAACGTTGGGTTTCCAATGGGGTCGTGGAATATCCAATAGGTGTCTGAAGATATTTAACTTGACCAAGTGAAGGGTGATCAAAATCTACGATGTAGTTATTTTGGATTACCTGAGGATCCTTTGGTAAATCCCAAACGTCCTGCACTCGTTCCCATATTATTCCTCCAACCTTTTCCATACGCTCAGCCCAATAATTTCTGGGGTGAAGAGCAAATATTGCATCTAGCTCTCGAATAATTTCGACCTTGTTTTCTGCACGATCTTCCATCTTCTTATATCTTGGGTCTGTTATGAAGTCTTCGCGGTTCAAAGCCTCACAAAACGCTGGCCAGTATCGATCACTTTGATTCATGGCAAAGGCGATCCATTTATCATCGGAGCATTTATAGCTATTCCAAAGAGGGTTTCGGGCACTTTTTCGATCTTGCCCTCCTGGTTCAACACCAGTTAAAAGCGCCATTCCGTATCTATTTCCAGCTAGCCACATCATGCTTCCTAAATGAGAAACATCAACTTTTTGGCCCTTTCCTGTTATGCCTCTATTGACTAAAGCTCCCAAAATGCCATTGCAGAGCATTATTCCAGAGATCTGATCTGCAATGCTTTGTAGGTTGTATGGATTTCCGTCATCTGGTCCTGCCCACCATAGAGAACCTGATCGCGCTTCGCCAGTATATGCAAATGCAGGCTTTTCAGCGTCAGGGCCGTTTGGTCCATACCCCGTCGCTGCCCCATAGACTATTGCGGGGTTGGTAGCCTTTAAGTCGTCGTATCCTAGTCCGAGTCTCTCGGCAACACCGTGTCGAAAGTTTTGAACAAATATGTCGGATTCTGTAACTAATTTTTTTAGAATATTAACTCCGCTTTCGGTTTTGAGGTCTAAGGCCATGCTCTTTTTCTGTCGGTTGAGTGATTCAAAGTAAGCGTTAAGACCTCCGCCTAAAGAGGATGAAGTGCCACTCACAGTGTGGAATTGACGAGCGTGATCTCCGTCCAAAGATTCAATTTTTATAACCTCTGCTCCCATGTCGGCAAGCATCATGGAACAAACTGGTCCAAACTGCCACATGGTCCAGTCAATGACTCGGATGCCGGAAAGGGGTCCAAAATTTGAAGAATCATTGGTCATTACATTTTCTCCATTAGATTTTTAGTAAAATATTTATTAGGCCTATTCTATAGCCGTTTATGGTGGGCGTTTATGTTGTCTCTTTCACTAGTATTAAAGTATCGACACGCAGGATATTAAGATGCCGGCGAAAATAGTATTTAAGCGAGGAAAAATTGTCTAAATCGCCCGTATTTTCCGTGATAGGGGAAAACATTCATACTACGAGAGTTCTTATGCGCAAAGGGAAGAGAGTTGGATTGGACCCGAATGGTAGAGAATCTGTGATATATCGTGGGACCGATGGGGTTAAACAATTCATGACGATCCCTGATGAATTTAAGAAAACACAGGTCTATGAAGAGGGGCGGGTCAAGCATTTCATGATAGCGGTAAGTAAGGGTATGTCAGAGGACCCTTATGAACAAAAGGAAGGGGAATCTTATATTGCTGCCGAAATTGAACGACAGGAGAGATTTGGAAGTAATTTTCTTGATTTGAATATAGATGAAATATCTTACAAGATTGAAAATCAAAAAAAGGCTATCAAATGGCTAGTGGGATTCTATGGTTCTATATCCAACTTGCCTCCGAGTATAGATTCATCTAGCCTCGAAATAATCAATGTCGGATTAGAAGAATATGAACGAATTGGTAGACCTCAAGGTGATCCTATGATCAATTCGGCCTCCCTGGAGAGAGTTGGAGTACTCGACTTGGTTTCTGGTCATAAAGGTCATGTGATAGTGACTGCTGCTGGTCTTGATGGCATGCCCTCAGATGAGGAGGGGAGGCTTGAAAACGCTGCAAAAATGGTAGATCAATGCAGAGATAGAAATATTTCTTTTGATCGGATCCATATTGATCCTCTGCTGTTTCCGATTTCAGTAGATCAGACGTTTGGCAACCATTACCTAGAAGCCGTGAGGCTGATGAGAATGGAGTTTGGGGGGGACATAAGGATAACTGGCGGACTTAGCAACGTATCCTTTGGATTACCTTCAAGGAGATTGATAAATGATACTTTTATTAGACTAGCTATAGATGCTGGAGTAGATTCTGGAATATTGAATCCTATAGAGAGCAACTGGAGTCGCGTCATGGGTTTAAATATGGAGTCTGACAGAGTCAAAATCGCCATGGACATGCTTCTGGGACGCGACGAGTTTTGCATGAATTTCATTGGCTCATTCAGAGAGGGAAGACTCTCTGACTAAACTACAAACTTTCGCGTACGCATAGTAGCTACATAAAATTTAATCATTGTCCCCTTTAAAACCTATATTGTGTGTTGGTATACTTCGCCTCATAAAATGCTCATGAATAAGGTAATCATTTTTCAGGAGGAGAAAATATGACGACTGTACAATCTAGAAAAGAAACAGTCCAAATGGCTCATCTCCTACGCCGTGCGGGATTTGGAGCGACGCCGTCTGAAATGGATAAAGCGTTATCTCAAGGATACGGCGATACTTTGGACGAACTTCTTAACCCTGACCACCCTGACGTAATTCCTGATGACTTGATTCGCAGATATCACGTAGATTTGTCTGATCTGAGGTCTGGAGGGGGACCCCATTGGGTTTACAGGCTTGTTATGACTGATACTCCTTTAAGGGAGAAGATGTGCCTGTTTTGGCACAGGGTCTTCGCTACAGCTTCTACAAAACTCATTCAAAGTAGAGTTGTAACCAATCAAGTTTCTATGTTCAGAGAACACGGGATGGGTAGTTTCGACAATTTGTTAATTCAATTGTCTAAAGATCCCGCGATGATAATGTGGTTAGATAATCAGGATAATCATGGCGCAAATATAAATGAAAACTATGGGAGAGAAATTCTTGAACTGTTTGCAATGGGTGTAGGTAACTATACTGAGGAAGATATACAGGATACTTCTAGGGCATTCACCGGCTGGCGGATAGTAAACCCTGATTATATGTCGATACGTATGCGCAACAACACTGCTAGGCCGTATGGTTATATGTCATGGCAGTTTGAATATGATGATGAAGACCACGACCATGAAGAAAAGACTATCTTAGGGCAAACTGGTAATTGGAATGGGGAGGATGCTGTAAGGATTATATGTGAGCAGGAGGCTACAGCAAGATTTCTTGCTCGCCATCTTTATCATTTCTTTGTTGCTGATGAACTCCCGGTTCCTCAATGGCCTCATGAAGATCCCGTAAATCCCGATGCGATAGATGAATTGGTTGAGACGTATTTCAATAGCGGACACAGCATAAAAGTGATGCTGAAAAACCTCTTCGAGGCTGACTTTTTCAAGGACGAATCTTCAAGGTTTGCACGTATAAAAAGCCCTGCGGAAATGGTTATTGGCACCATGAGACTTGCCGGGCCTGTTGAACTTCCATCCGACGATATATTTGCTGCGGATGCGGCTTGTGGGAACATGGGTCAGGCGTTGATGAGACCTCCAAGTGTTGAAGGTTGGCAGGGAGGAGTTGAATGGATCAATACTGGTGCATACGTCGAAAGGGTTAATTTCGCGGGTAGAATTCTGAATGACCCGGACAAAGTAGGCATAAGAGATATAGTTGACAGGATCAAATCTATGGAACCCTCCGGAAAGATGTCTTACGACAGCTTAGTTGACCATTGTTTAGATGTCCTGGGACCCCTAGATGTGATGGAAACGACAAAAAACGGGTTGAAGAATTATGCCTCCAAATTTGGGAACATGTCTTGGTCTGAGGAAGATTCAGCGAATATATTTGATGAGGCTGCTGTAGCAGTAATTCAGCTGGTTGTTTCGAGTCAGGAATATCAAACAGTTTAGGTAGAGTGTAGAGCTTTGGTGAGGAGAGATTTATGACCACCACAACTTTTAAGCTGGAATATTTAACAAATGTTGGATTTGCTGCCGATTTTGGTGGGAGAGGTTTTCAGCTACCAACCTCCATGGCTATTAGGTCAGATGGAACGATTTTTGTTGCTAGCCGTGGGAAACCTACTACTAAGGGCTCAAATGGGATTCAAATGGTAACAAAGGATCATGATTTTCTTGGCCAGATTGCCACTAATGACAGTGCTCTTGGGGGAATGATTTGGCCAACTGATATCGTCTTAGATGGTGACGAAAATATTTATCTTTCGGACGAGAAACTTCATAGGATCACAAAATTTGATCGGGATGGTAATCCGGTTGGTTATTGGGGTGAGAAAGGCTCGCAACCTGGCCAGTTTAATCAACCTAGCGGACTACTTGTGCAGGGGGACTATCTCTTAGTGGTGGATTCAAGGAACAACAGGGTACAAAGATACACTTTTGACGGGCAGTATATTGACCAATGGGGAAGACAAGGTTCGGAAAATGGTGAATTTGATCTCCCTTGGGGGATCTGTGATGACTCCAAGGGAGATATATATGTGGCAGACTGGAGAAATGATCGTATCCAGAAATTCACCTCTGAGGGTGTATTTTTAACAGTGATCGGCCAGTCAGGTAGCGATGATGGTCAACTTAACAGACCTGCAGGTGTCGCTGTAGATGAAGAAGGAAATATATACGTTGCAGATTGGGGCAATCAACGGTTGCAGGTCCTAGACTCAGATGGGAATTTTTTAGACGCCCATCGCGGTGCAGCGGATTTAAATCCATGGGCTGTAGAATATCTTGCCTCTCAGGACGACGAGCGAGCAGCTCGAGCGACTTATCAATCCGTCTATGAGTCAGATACTGATGACCCTTCAGAGGTTTCTGCACGAATGGAGGCTTATTTATGGGATCCATGCTCGGTTCGATTAGACGATGATGGTAGAGTTTACGTGCTGGAAACAGGACGCCACAGATTTCAGATTTTTGAAAGGGTGTAAACTCAATTACTAATTGACTTATAGGAGTTGTTTGATGGCTGAAAAAAAAATAGTGGTAGTGCAACTTTCAGGTGGTAATGATTATTTAAATTGCGTTATCCCATATAACAATCCAGATTATGTGGATAATAGACCTAACGTCAGAATTACAGAGGATGAGGTCATTCCAATAGGTAATGGCCTTGGAATGAACCCGGCAATGGCGCCTATTAAGGATCTATATGATCAAGGCAAAGTTGCAGTTGTACACGGAGTAGGGTACCCGATTCCAAACCGATCCCATTTTCGCTCAATGGATATCTGGCATACTGCAGAGCCGACTAAGGTAGGAAATGAAGGTTGGCTTGGCAACACAATAAATCAGCTTCACCCCCAGCATGATAATGTCGTAGCGGCTGTCAATTTTGGCTCAGGATTGCCCAGAGCTCTGGTGTCACATGGTGCTCCAGTGGCATCCGTGACCGATCTTGAAACATACGGATTGATGAGTCATATGGGTGATACTTCTCAGAGGGATGAAGCTCTTCAGGCGTTTAGGGACATGTACACTCAAGCATTGGGAAGTGGACCAGTGATGGACTACTTGAGTCAGACAGGTCTGGATGCTTTAAAAGGAGCTGATATTCTTGGCACCGTTACCGAAAAATATTCCTCTGATGTTGAATATGCCACAAACTCATTTGCGAAAGCTATGAAGGGTGCAGCCCAAGTATTACAAGCAGATATAGGGACACGCATTTGTTATACCCAACATGGAAGTTTTGACGCTCATACAAATGGAATAGCGTTACAAGAGGGTCTTCTTACCGATGTTGCGGGTGGTATTTACGATTTTTATACCGATATGAAACAAGCCAATAAGAGTGAAGATGTGATTATGTTCGTATTTTCTGAATTTGGTAGGAGAGTCAAGGATAATGGCAACGGAACTGATCATGGATCAGGTGGAGTCGCGTTTGTTATTGGGGATGGTGTAGCTGGAGGACAGTACAGCGAGTATCCGTCTCTTCGTAGTGAGGATCTATTGGAAGGCGACCTTCATTTCAATCTGGACTTTAGAAGTTTATACACTGAAATTATGGAAGACTGGATGGAAGTCGACGCTAAACCCGTGGTTAAAGGGGAATACGAGAGAGTGGGGTTCTTGAACTCTAAATAGACATTAATCTCATGTTGTAAAAAAAAGGGGAGAACATCAGGTTGTTCTTCCCCTTTTTTCTCTGATTGAGGTTACCTAACTGCTCTTTCCTCCAACCAATCCAAGCTGACTTCTATTCCGAAACCTGGCGCGTCTGACGGTTTAACGTATCCATTCTTTATGACCGGTGTTCCTGGTAGTGAAACCATTTCTTCAAGTGGAACTCCCGGAGGGGAGACACCTTCAGAACGCTCCCCCCATGGAATCACAGGCATTGCATATGCCAGGTGTTGTCCATATGGATAGTTCATACCTGCATGACCTATAACGGTCAATCCATGTGCCTCCGCTATATGACAAATTCTGATACTGGCGGTCATGCCTCCTACCCATTGTATGTCTGGCTGTAGTATGTCTACCAAGCCACGACCTGCTGCATCTGCGAATGGATGTATCGTATACCAGTGTTCTCCAGTAGCAAGCGTTTGTCCAGGAACTCGTGCCCTAAGCTTTGCGTAGCTGTCCATATCCTCTGGAAGCATATAATCCTCGAGCCACTTAATGTTGTACGGCTTTAGTGCCTCAGACACTCTCACCGCGTACTCTATGTTCGATGACAGCCACGAATCTACAGCCAGTTCTACATCAGGTCCGATCTGGTCACGAGCATTCGCTATTATCTCCACGTTTTTATTTAGACCCGCAAGTCCTTCTTCGGGACCGTGTCGTAAAAAGACTTTTACAGCCTTAAATCCGAGGTCCATGAACCAATCCATATAATCACTTGTTTTATATCGGAGCATTGTGTTCGAGGCGTAGCAGAAAATCTGGTCTTTTACGGGACCTCCCAGTAGTTCATATACTGGTCGTTTTAGCAATTTACCTTTAAGATCCCATATCGCGTTATCCACTGCGCTTATTGCATAGCTGGCAATACCTGCGGTTCCGTGGGCGGCTGATGCTCGCCTCATCATGTCCCACAATTTCTCAGTTGCCAGTGGATTGAGCCCAACTATAAGCTCTGAGAAGTGATCATTTATGATGGAGGATACCGGCCCGGCAGCTACGGACATTCCCAATCCCCATGTACCGTCATCTGCAGTAACAACACAGGCAACTTTATCCCAACTGTCGGACCATGTTCTTCCGGGACGGTCACTTGCGTACCTGTCCATTGGACTCGCGAAATAACCTCCATTTGGATCTTCTTCAACCCGAGGCATAGTTGTGGGACTAGGGGCAACGTTTATTGGAAACGCCTTTACGCTCTTTATTTTCATATCCATTCCTTTTCTGCTTGGAGATTAACTTTTACCTGTATTGTTTGCTGCTGCTGCATGGTTCCATGGGATAATCCATTCTTCTTTTATATCCATGCCAAATCCTGGTGCATCAGATGGTTTTATATATCCGTCCTTTGGCATCGGCATTCCTGGGATAGGACATAGTTCATCAAGTGGAATACCTGGATCAGACCCCATCCAGAACTCAGCCATAGGGGATTCCGGCATAGATATCGCGAAATGCTGACCCCATGGGGAAGCGGCGGCGGCGTGAGGTATTGTTATAATTCCGGCTGCTTCTCCTATGGCGTATATTTTCAAAGCCTCAGTTAACCCACCACACCATTTAAGATCTGGCTGTAGGACATCGACTGCTCTGTTCTCAACTAGTTGTCGGAACGTCCATCTGCCATGGTGGTCTTCACCGGTTGCCAAGGGTACCCAGTTTATTGCCTTTCTAAGCTCAATGTGTCCTTCGAGATCTGTTGGAATCAAAGGTTCTTCCAACCAGCGTAATCCATATGGCCTTAGTCTTTCAGCCATCCGAATCGCGAACTCGACATTGAACGACATGACAGGGTTGTACATCAATTCGGAATTACTTCCTACAATTTCTCTTGCAGAGGCTATTTTTTCCTCTACTATATTAAGTCCGTCGATTCCCATATCGTAATGGGCTGGGTTGGAGACTTTAAAGTGCTTGAATCCCAACTCTATTGACCAATCTAGATCATCGGAGGTTACGTAACATAACGCCTTTTCCCGACAGGGACCTCCTATTAGACTATAGACTGGCTGGTCCATAAGTTTTCCTTTTAGATCCCAGAGCGCTAGGTCTATTCCAGATTGAGCTACTGTAGCCAGTCCCCCAGACCCGAATCTCTGACTTGACCTCCACATAAGATCGTTGAGAAATTCCAAGGCAAAGCAATCGCGACCCTCCAAAAGAGGTGCAAAGTGAAAATCAACTACTGCCGCTGTTATTTCACCAAAACTGGTTTCTCCAAGGCCCCACGTTCCATCTTCTGCTATCACTTGCACCCAGGTGCTTTCGGATGTATTTGCTCCAGGCATCTTGCCATGCACTGTTTCGAATTCTGGATATTTGTTTATGGGAAGTGCTCTAGGAGACGTGTTGTTCCAATTTGGTCTTCTTGACTTAGACGTGGGTGGTTTCTTAGGGATATTGAGCGTGACAGATCTAACTTCTTTTATTTTCATAAGGGACTCCAGAATATAATAGCGATCGGTTGTTGGATAAGTTAATGACCCTTGATTACTTCGTCAATTAAAAGTTTGTCTATCTCATCCTGTGGCATGTCCAATACTTCTCTCATAACCTCTAAGGTGTGTTCACCCAGAAGAGGAGGGTGTCCCTGGGGCGAAGCGGGAGTTCTACTTAGGTGTTGCAGTGCGGAGCCTAGGAGTTGTATGTTCCCCAGGGAAGGATGATCTACATTCCATAAGGCATTTCGCGCTTCAGCCTGAGGGTCCTTAAAAACATCTTCAATTGTGTTTATTGGCGTCACGGTTAATCCGGCTGATTGCATCTTCGACATCCAGTGCGAGATGGGTTTTTCTCCTATTTGGCCGTTTAAGAGCTCTTCTAGTTCGTTTCTGTTCTCAACTCTGAGAGCATTTGTTGTGAATCTTGAGTCTTCAGCCAGGTTAGGCAAGCCGATAGTTTCGCAAAGCCTGCGAAACTGATCGTCATTGTTTGCGGCGGTCATGAAGTCCCCGTCAGATGCTCGGAAATCCTGGTAAGGAGCTACTTGGGGATGCGCGTTCCCTATTCTTCCTGGAGATACCCCAGTAGCAAGATAGCTCTGGGCTATATTCGCCATGCAGGCTATGCCCACATCAAAAAGTGATACATCTATATGCTGTCCTTTACCACTAAGACTCTTTTCGTGTAGCGCTGAAAGAATTCCAATTAGTGATGTAAGCCCAGTAAGGATGTCTATCCACGCTGCTCCGACTTTGGTAGGCCCGCCGTCGGGCTCGCCAGTGACACTCATGATTCCGGTCATGCCTTGCAGTGCTGCATCGTAACCTGGTTCTTGAGCCCTTGGGCCAGTTTGTCCAAATCCAGTTACAGAGGCGTAGATCAATCCCGGATTTATTTCAGCCAAGGATGTGTAGTCCAGCCCAAATCTGGCTAAATTCCCAACTTTGAAGTTTTCAACAAATATATCTGCCTTAGAGGCAAGATCTTTAATAATCTTTTGTCCTCTTTCTTCCCGGAGATTTACAATAATACTTTTCTTTCCTCTATTGGCTGACAAATAGTATGCGCTTTCGTCACCAACAAAGGGCGGTCCCCAACTCCGGGTATCATCGCCCCAAGGAGATTCTACTTTCCACACTTCGGCTCCTAAGTCCGCCAAAATTTGGGTACCAAAAGGTCCAGCCAATATTCTCGACAAGTCGAGCACTTTTATATCTTTTAAGGCACTCATATTCCCCCACTTTCTTTATAAAGGTCTCGGGCAATGTTAAATGTCAGCATCACTACTTACAACAACGGGATGTCATACATGGCTGTACTATAGGTAAGTCAGTAAGATGCACCTTTTCTTTAGGATAGTTCCGAAAAAAACATTAGTTTTAAGGTCGTATTATTTTGAAAACTGGAATAACCAACAGCGGAATGTCATCTAAGAGGCTCGGCCTTATAGATGACCACATTGAACGAAACTATATTAATACAGGGAAATTCACGGGTTCCCTCGTTGCAATTTATAGAAAGGGCAGATTAGCCCACTATTCAACCTTGGGCCTGATGGATAGAGAAAGAAAAAAACCTGTTCAATGGGACACAATTTATCGTATTTTTTCAATGACTAAGCCAGTGACATCTGTAGCTTTAATGATGTTATTTGAAAAAGGTTTAATACAGTTAGACGATCCCGTATATAGGTATATTCCTTCCTTTAAAAAATTGCAGGTATATGTATCAGGAGTGGACGGCTCATTTGAAACCAGGGCCCCAGATCGCTCACTCACTATTAAAGATCTTTTGTCTCATCAATCGGGATTTACCTATGATTTTCTAAAAGAGAACGAGATAGATGCGGCTTACTCAACTCGTGGTATAGGAAGCGCAGGCCAGAAAGACCTAACCAGCTTGGTTGATTCTTTATCGGATATACCTTTGCTGTTTTCTCCTGGAGACAGATGGAATTATTCAGTGTCCACAGATGTATGCGGGTATTTGATAGAGCTTATTTCTGGACAAAGCCTAGACACATTTTTTTATGAAAACATATTTGAACCGTTGGGCATGAAGGATACTGGATTTTACGTACCCTCTGCAGACATTCATAGGTTTTCAGCCAATTATATTTTTAACTTAAATGGCCCTCCCAAACTGTTGGAGGATCCTTCCCAAAGTAGGTTCGCGGAGCCCCCATCGTTCCTATCAGGAGGAGGAGGGCTAGTTTCTACTGCGGAGGATTATTTGGCCTTTTGCAGGATGATACTCGGGGAAGGCGAATTCAACGGAAACAGAATATTGAGTAGAAAAACTATCAATCTTATGTCTGCTAACCACCTCACGGGGGGAGTAGACCTAGCTGAAGTAGCATCAGGGAGATGGAGTGAAACAACTTATCAGGGAATGGGGTTTGGATTGGGGTTTTCAGTGGTGAAGGACCCTGCGATGACCTTGATTCCCGGCTCTGTAGGGGAGTTGGCTTGGGGAGGTATGGCTAGCACGGCTTTTTGGATCGATCCGCTAGAGGACATGGCTGTGGTATTCATGACCCAGTTGGTTCCTTCTGGCACGTACAACATCAGGAGAGAGCTACGAACACTTGTCTACAGTGCTATAGAAGACTAGGGTAAATTGGGAACAGAGGGTATTTTGTCTACCCATGGTTGAGTGATTTCAAATATCCTTCCGCACCTTAACACTTCGTAGTCTGACGCATAAGGCCCGATTATTTGGAGTCCAGTCGGCAGACCATCGCTATGGAATCCGGAGGGCAATGTAATTGCTGGGTGTCCAGTGAGATTAAACGGATGTGTGTAGGGATACCAGGTTTGGCGAACTATTCCAACTTCAATTCCTTCAACAATGACTGGATCGTATAGATCATTTCCCGTTTCTAGCGCCGTCCTTGAAAGGGTAGGAGTTACAACAAAATCAAATTTATTAAACCAACTCTGGACTTTTCTAAAGAGTTCAGTTCTCTTGTATATGGCTTCCTGAAGTTCCGTACCCGTGTAATTTTTGGCTTCATTTAAGGAACGAAGCAATGAGGGAGTCATTTCATTTTCCCATGCGTTGATGTATTTTCCAAATCTGGCCTTCCAAGCGGACTGGTTAATTATTCGCCAGTACGGCTCCGGGGATTCGAATTCATCGGTCATCTCTATAATTTCTGCCCCTGCGGATTCTAAGGCATTCAGAGAAGACATGGTAATACGTAATACCTCTGAATCGACGATCGAATTCCCCATTAGGGCTCTCCATCCAATCTTTTTCCCATTCAAGTCACCGGGATTCATCACGGCGTCCAAGTAATTTTCATTGTTACGTCCCATTGAGTGGACGTCCGATGAGTGCTCGCCTGCCATAATCATTAACATGGCAGCAGAGTCTGATACTGTTCGTGTGATTGGTCCTGTATAACTGTAGTTTCCAAAGGAATCAGGGTTCGAATCATTTGGGACAGTTCCTAGAGTAGCTTTCATACCCACGACGCCATTTGCCGCCGCTGGTATTCTTATAGACCCTCCTCCGTCAGTGCCTACATGTATGCTTCCAAGTCCCGCTGCAGCCGCTACTGCCGCCCCCCCACTTGAACCTCCTGCGATACGGCTTTGGTCCCATGCGTTGACTGTCTGACCGAATAGTGGAGCGCTTGTGAACGGCTTGTGTCCAAACTCCGGAGTAGTAGTTTTTCCAATGAGTACTGCCCCTGCATTTTTCAATCTTTCTATAGCCACCGCATCAGAACTAGGGAAATTCTCGTCGAAGATACGTGACCCCATGGTGGTTCTTATCCCAGCAGTGTTTATTAAATCTTTCACTGTTAATGGGATACCGTGCAGAGGGGATAGTTCTTCTGAAGTCGAGACTTCGGAGTCGGCCTTTCTTGCTTCCTCTAGGGCTTCTTCCCTGCAGATTGTAATGAAGGCATTTAGAGTGCTTTGGGTTTGCTCCGCCCGATCTAGAGCGGCCAACGTTACTTCCTCAGAAGATAGTTCCTTGCTGGCTATGGCAGCTGACAGTTCCAGCGCAGGTATGAAGGCGAGGCTTTCTTTATCTATACTCATGGCGTTCAGGATGCTCGAGGCTGTTCTAATCTTACTCTTGATCTAGGGACGGGTCCTTCACAGGATCCACATTGATATATCACCTCGACAGACTTACCACAGTCATCGTGTATAAGTTCGATTTCACCCTTGGTATGGCGGGAACCCCAGACCGCTAATGCTCCTGCCACTACACCTAATTCGTGCCCTTTTCTTGTAAGTAGGTACTCGGCTCTGGGAGGATGGGCGCTATAGAATTTCCTTTCAACAATTCCGTGTTCTTCAAGATTTTTCAACCGTGAAGATAAAACGTTTGGTGAGATGCCTTCGACGGCATTCTCAAGGTCTGCGAATCTACTTACGCCTTTTAGCAATTCTTGTAGAACTAAGAGGGTCCACCGTTCTCCCACCAATTCTAGTGCTCTAGCTATTGGGCCTTCCTGTGAATAAGTTCGTGGCATTTTGTGACTCCACAATTGCTATGACTTGCAATAACATAGTCGCTATGTATTTAATATGTAATTAACTATTGATGTGATGGACTAATTATTGATAAAAATATTGCTAATTTTGATGGTGTGAAATTGGAATCTGTTTTCTCTTGCACTGGTGTGTCTGTCTCGTACACACAGAATAACTCAAACATACCTGTGGTGTCAGATATTTCATTCTCCGTGGAGAAAGGAGAAGTAGTATCTGTGATTGGTAGAAGTGGCGTGGGTAAGACTACTCTTCTCAGATTGGCTGCTGGTTCCATTATTCCGGATCAAGGATTAATCGATGTCTGTGGGACTCCTCCTTTTATCGCCCGAAAGGACAAGCGAATAGGATTGGTTTCCCAGGAAGATTCGTTACTTCCATGGTTAAGCGTGGAAGGTAATGTAGGTGTTTCTCTCACTATGGGTCAGTCACCAAAAGATTCACAATTGAATGATGTATCCAAAATGGTCCAAAGTGTAGGTTTGTCAGATTATGCTGGATTCTATCCGCATCAGCTTTCATCCGGTATGAAACAGAGAGTTGCTATCGCAAGGGCATTCATTCACAAACCAGACTTGATTCTTCTCGATGAACCTTTTGGGCATTTGGACGAAATTACAAGGACGATTTTAAGAGAAACCCTTATTAATCTATGTAAACAATCAAAAATTTCAGTATTGCTCGTTACCCATAGTATAGATGAAGCCCTTGCTGTATCTGACAGGGTCTTAACACTCGCAGGTATGCCTTCTAGTATTAGACATCAAATGACTGTAGATGAATTTTCCCGGTCTGACTTGGACTCCAGATCTATCCTTCTGGAGTCGTTGGGTTACGAGCAGGTAGGATGAGCCTTAAATGTCACGTCTAATACCAGTAATTTTAGTTTTACTTTGCCTGATCATATGGCAGACGGCCATTCATGTTTGGGATGTACCGGTATATCTTATGCCATCTCCAGATAGGGTATTCATGACTTTGGTCACTGACTTTTCAACATTAATGGAAGACTTTGGTTACACTGCTTTCGAAGCTGCTGGGGGTTTAATATTGGGTGTGATAGTGGCGATTATTATTGGTTTATTTTCGGCTAGATTCGCACTTGTTGAAACTACCGTCATGCCTCTTGCAGTCTTTGTAAAAGTTACACCTGTTTTGGCAATTGCACCTCTATTCGCAATTTGGTTTGGGTTCGGTTTTCTCCCTCGCTTTCTTATCGTTGCGATCGTTACTTTTTTCCCCATCCTAGTTAATACTGTCGCTGGACTAAAGGCAACCAGTCAACCGATAACGGAATATTTTGAATCACTCGGAGTTTCTAAATGGGAAATTCTTATGAAAATACGTATTCCATACTCTCTTCCATACCTTTTTGCAGCGTTAAAAGTTTCTATTCCACTATCAATAATAGGAGCCGTGATAGGTGAATGGTTTGGATCCAGTAACGGCTTGGGAAATCTCATTATGGTGTCACACGGGAATCTTGATACGGAGACTCTTTTCGCCTGCATATTTCTCCTCGCCATATTAGGCGTAATTGCCACTTCAGTTGTTGTTGTTTTAGAAAAGCGTTTTATTTTTTGGCACCCTTCTGTTGGAACTTTTTAACCATGAAAAATAGTAGAAAAGTTAAAGTGAAAAGGCTGTTTTTTGTTTTTGCCGGTCTTATGGTTTTCTTATTGGTGGCTTGCACGGAGTCAGAGCCTCATAAGGTTACGTTTATGGCTGGCTTCAAACCTCAAGCTAATCTTCCATTCGTGGCTGCTTATGTCGCCCAGGAGAAAGGTTATTTTGCTGATGAGGGCTTGGAAGTTAGAATTCTTCATTCCGCTGGGGGCGGGGAGAATATGACCTTGCTGTTGGCTGGAAAAGTTGACTTTACCACTGCAGACGCAAATTCGGTCCTGAAATATCGAGCTTCTCGACAAGCGCCTGTGAAAGCCATTGCCCTTTTTGGTCAGAGAGGGCAACAGGCTTTTATTTCTTTATCTGAGTCAGGTATTAAAAGCCCTCAGGATTGGACTGGGAAACGATTTGGGTACAAGATCAGCATCCCGCCTGATTACCTCGCAATTGCTGATGCAGTTGGCTTGGATAGAGACTCGATGGAGGAGATTCAGGTTGGATTTGATCCTCGGATTTTGTTGGAAGATAAGGTAGATATACTGGCGGTATTTAAATCCAATGAGCCAGATACTATAAGGTCAATGGGTCATGAAGTCGAAGTATTTGAAGCTGCGGACTATGGCGTCCCTACACTGGGTCTTACGTATATCGCCACAGAGCAAACAATTGGCACAAAAACGGAAACAACAAAGGGTTTTCTTAGGGCGACTATGAGAGCGACCGAATTCATCTGGCAAAATCAGGAGGCCGCACTAAACATAGTAATGAAATACGCAGAAAACGAGAATAGGGATCACATGAAGTTTATGTTGGAGACAGAATTGTCGGATTCTCTGTCGGAAGCCACCGTTGTTGGAGGCTTGGGGGCACTAAATGGTTCCCGTTGGAACGAATTAAGAGATGTTCTATTAGAGTATGGTGCCATAGAGGAGAATGTGGATATTGAGGATGTGATTGACGATGGCCTGAGGGCTTCTCTATTTGAAGACGGAAAACTGAAGTAGGTAGTGGAAAAACTAGGGACACAACAGAGACTTAGGGCCTGGAGTAATTAAAACGCTTCGGGTTCTAAGGCAATATTTGCAAGATCTTCTCGAGTGTAGGAACCGAGGCTTCTAAAGTTCATATCAGTATAGTTTTTTATCCACCTCAAGGTTATTTTTCTTGATGCCCTGTAACGAGACTCTATTTCAGATAGTTCTTTTCCCGAAAACTGTGTGCCTCTTAATCGTAAAATATCATCGGTTTCTATGTCTGTGACCTGGCGGACTGAACCTAGAGAGTGCTTTTGTTCCGTATCTTGCCCAACAGCCGAGTGTATTATTCGTTGCGATACTTGCCCGACTGAAATTCGAGCTGTGGCAAGATCCTCCATTAAGGCAGGCCGTTTTCCCTCACGCCCTTCCATACTGTCTATACCTTTGGCTCCTCTACCACTTAGCCAACCTTCCACGTACTCTATTATTGTTCGTATATTCCGTCTTGTACCTTCGGTTGTTATTGCCCCTACCGGGGTTTCAATGGATAAAGGGAAATTTGCTGGATCCTTTAATTGCTCCGGTGGGACCCACCCAGTGTCCCACCATTCTGTGAATGGATCAGATGCCGTTTTCATATGATATATGTGAGCACTCCAGCCTCTTAGAAAACCCTGCCTTGCCTCCCACTCTTTGTCCGATCTAATAGAATCTGCTGCTAGTTCATTTATTTCTTCGTCTCGGCTAGGTAGTGCTGTAGCCATACCACCGATTGCCACTGCGCCATGTTTTAAGCATACTGCTACTAGTCGCCTGAAGATGTTTGCTATGAACTCTGTTGTTTTGACGTCCACGTCAAACCGATCAGGCCAGACAGATTTATCGTCCGCCATGATGTATTCGAGTATGCTTGCTTTCAGGTCCCATCTTGCCGCATTAAGACCTGCACCATATGGCCCCAGAGCATAGAGCATATTTTCCATACGGAAGACTGTGGGTAGCGACTCCACCAGAATAATCGCTTTTATAATGGCATTCTGAGGGAGTCTTAAAAGTTCCCGGCTTGCTTCAAACATGTCATGATATATAGAAGTTTCTTCTACACTTTCCAACTTTGGCAGGTAAAAATAAACCCCTTGTTTCAAGTTGATTTGTTCTTTACCAGCGTGGAATAACGTCAGTGCTGTGCCCAGGATTGTCGCTGACACTGGATTTCCGTCTATAGTGACGTCTGTCTCATCGAGATGAAGTCCTCTCTCTCTGTGCATAAAAAATGGCAGAGGTCCCGGTTCAATCTCATAAACCCTTCCCCTAGAAACGTCCTCAAATCTTAACGAACCGGTTACTGAGTACATTCTATTTAAAGCGGAGTTTACAGTGTCCCCAAACGAGTGGCCTCCCGAATCTTCATCGTCATCCAGATATCCTACAGCCCTTTCTCCTTCAGGCCCTGGGTTAACAGCGTTTATAAACATGCTTGCTATCCCAGCTGGCCCAGAGATTTCTATTCCTGGCTGTTGTAAGTCATCTGGTACGGTGTCTACCTGCCAGTCTGTTGTGTTGATTTCACTAACTGGTAGTTCCAACACTTCGACGCCATTTTGGTGCACGCTCTCAACAGTTCGGATTCGTTCTTTACGCGCTTCCAATATTCTGTCGGAAAGCAAATCATGCAGTGACAGTAGGTATTCTTGAAATTCCTCAGTAAAAAGAACTTCGGTCCCTTCAATGTTTGGGAACAATAATCTTGTGTTCATAGATATATATTGTTAACGGGGGTTCCTTAGCTTATAAAAATATTAGTTAGTGGACTTCTTGTTTCAGAATAGAAGAGTGCTTCTCTCTCAATTTTATTACTTTGGGTGCGATAATGAATTGGCAATATGGTTGATATGGGTTGTTTTTAAAGAAAGACTGATGGTAGTCCTCTGCTTCATAAAAGACACCAAGTTCACAGACCTCGGTCACGATAGGATTTGGAAAAACCTGGTTTGTTCCCAGATCTGAGATAAGGCTTTCTGCAGTCGTTTTTTGGATGTCTGAATGGTAATAAATCGCAGATCGATACGAGCTCCCTATGTCGTTTCCCTGTCTATTAAGGGTGGTTGGATCGTGGTAAGCGAAGAATATTTCCAATACCGTTTTATAGTCTAGCTTTGAAGTTTCAAATTCAACATTGACTGCTTCTGCATGTCCTGTTGTTTCGGAACATACTGAGGCATAGTCTGGGTCAGTGGTGTGTCCTCCTGTATAGCCTGAAGTTACCTTCACTACCCCGTCAACGAGCTCAAATACTGCTTCGACACACCAGAAGCACCCGCCTGCAAGTGTCGCCGTTTCTGTGTTTGACATTTCCCCTCCTCAAT
>Ga0310345_10001427_pt1 | contig 26617 bp, 23 predicted proteins | sample HC15DNA20500_MG_FD_204667 | JGI IMG/M metagenome (GOLD analysis project Ga0310345, IMG submission 204667) | Marine microbial communities from station ALOHA, North Pacific Subtropical Gyre - HC15-DNA-20-500_MG | ecosystem: Environmental > Aquatic > Marine > Oceanic | place: Pacific Ocean: North... | reverse complement strand
CTTTTCGGCAAGAATTGGTTGATGCAGAATCTAAGCAGTTGGAAGCATTAGTTGATTTTTCTTCCCAAGCATATCGTAGACCTTTAAGGAAATCAGAGGAAAAAAAGATCTATGAACTGTACAACCGATTGCGCGAACAAGAATTATCCCACGACAAGGCATTTCGATTAACACTAGCTCGAATATTTATAGGGGCACCATTTTTATATAAGCTTGAAAAGGTACCCCTTCAGGGTCCAGCCAAAGTTTCTGATTGGGAACTTGCTAATCGACTGAGCTATTTTCTTTGGTCATCACAACCCGATGAAAAACTTCGTTCCATTGCTTCCACTGGAAGGTTAAACAATCCTGAAATGTTAGCCTTACAAGCTAAGCGGATGTTAGCGGACGTTCGTATCCGCCGACTAGCCACTGAATTTTCCTGCCAGTGGCTCCATATTTATGAGTTCAACCTACTTGAACAGAAAAGTCGGAAATACTTTCCTGAGTTTTCAGGTCTCCGGGATGATATGTATGAGGAAACAATCCTATTCTTTACTAATCTATTCCAACGTGATGATTCATTACTAACTTTGCTTAACGCTAATCACACTTTTCTGAACGAAAAATTAGCTGATCTTTATGAGATTGATGGCATTAAGGGAGAAAAATGGCAACGTACCGAAGGGATACAACAGCATGGCCGTGGGGGTATTTTAGGACTTGCAACGGTTTTGAGCAAACAATCCGGGGCGTCACGAACGAGTCCAATTCTTCGAGGAAACTGGGTCAGTGAAGTTCTCCTTGGTGAAAAACTACCACGTCCTCCACAAAACGTTCCTCAACTGCCAACTGACGAATTTACAACTGACGGACTTACGGTGCGCCAATTAGTTTCAAAACATACTAATGACCCTAGCTGCGCATCTTGCCATGAAAGAATTGACCCATTCGGTTTTGCACTTGAAGGCTATGACACCATCGGTCGCCTCCGGGAAAAAGACCTTGCTGGACGAGCTATTGATACAAAGACGATACTTCCTGATGGAAGTGCAATACAAGGGCTCTCTGGTTTAAGAAACTATTTATTGGAAAAAAAACTTGAGAATTTCATTGGACAATTTTGTAGGAAACTTTTAGGTTACGCAATTGGTAGGGAGTTAAAACTTTCAGATGAACCTCTTGTCAGTGCTATACAGAAAAAATTAAGGGAAAATAACTACCATTTTTCAGTAGCTATTGAAATGATCGTTCAGAGTCGTCAATTCCGAGAAATCAGAGGAAAAAGTTCCTACAAATCAACTGCAGCTAACTACTAATTTTATTTTTACCATTTACCTAAATAGAATTAAGACTACAATATAGTTATGGAATTAAAAAAAAATTAGTCGGATATTCATGAAAATTCATCGTCTCAATCGTCGAAAATTCTTGTGTGGTTTGGGTGTAACAATGGCTGTGCCCTGGATGGAATCATTTGCTGTCTGGGGATCTGAAACAACGGGAAAATCGAATTATAAGGATAAAGCACCTCTACGTTTAGGAGTAATTTTCTCTGGCAATGGTTTCCATAGTAAAGAGTGGTGGGCAAAGGAAAATGGCAAACAAATAGAACTAGGCCAAGTATTGACACCTATAGTCCCATTTCGTAAGAAAATGCTTTTCATTCGTGGACTGTATAATGAGGAAGCTCTAAAAGGTAATATCCATAGTTCACAGACTGGTAACTTGCTCTCTGGTGCACCTTTAGCCTCAGGTGGAGCTATTCGTTCTGGTACTAGTTTTGATCAAATTATTGCACAACATTATGGACGTTCAACAAAAGTTCCTAGTTTAGCAATTGGCTGTGAACGATCAAATCCAGGTATTCATAAGAACTATTCAATGCTTTATAGCTCTCACATATCTTGGAGTTCTCCCACCTCCCCAACACCACTGGAAGTATATCCAGCCTTAGCTTTTGATCAACTATTCAAGGATAATAGTTACCGAGGTGAAAAGAGTGTTCTAGATGTGGTTTTGCAGGAAGCTAACCATTTTCGTAGAGAAATTAGCTCTACTGATCAGCATAAGCTTGACGAATATCTTAACTCCGTACGTGAGGTAGAGCGACGAATTGAACAAGCTTCACAAAGAGGCGAGGTACAAGGTTGGCGACCCACCTTAGGTAAACCTAACATCGAACGTCCTCCAGCGGGAATACCTCAGGATATTGCCGAACATATGAGACTAATGTGTGACATTATGGTTCTAGGTTTTCAAACTGATGCAACACGGGTATGTACACTGAAACTCAACAATGATCACAGTTACTTACTGTTTCAGCACCTTGGTGTCAATGTAGGACATCATGAACTATCTCACAAGGACGATGCTGCTTGGCTGCGAGTAAATCAATTTTTTGTGGAACAACTGGCTTACATTGCTCAAAAATTGGAGATGATCCAGGAAGGTGAATCAACAGCCCTTGATAACTCTATGTTGTTATTCTGTTCTAGTATGCTAACAGGTCGCCATCAGGCTAACCAACTGCCTGTTATTTTACTTGGTGGCGCGGGAGGAAAACTTCAAGGTGGCAGAGTATTGGATTATTTAGAAAAACCCAATCGAAAGATGTGTAGCCTTTATTTATCTATGCTTAGTAAGTACGACATTCACTTAAAAGAGTTTGGCGATTCCCAAAAAAAGCTTGAAGAAGTCTAGCTTATAGATTGACTGGCTTCCGAAAAGATAACTTGCCAATTCTCTTCCTAAAACTCGGCAGATCAAAAAATGTACTATTTAATTACCAAATAGAAATTTAGAATTGTGTTTTTGTTTCGAATGGTTACTGATCTCCAATTTCAAGTAAGGAAGTCTATCTCTGAAAAACCTGAATTTAATAAGTAATCCCAATAATCCTGTTTTCTTCATAACAACTGCTGGAATTCCAACAAAACCTTGCCTTGCTTTAAACTCATCATCCTTATAAAGTCTTATTAATAAGTCAGAAATAATATTTAGATCCTGCTTCACTCTCAATTCAGATTTACTGCAATGATCCAATATTTCTCTTAATTTAACAAAATTAAGACTTTTCCATAAACCAACATATTCATTTTCTTGCTCAAACTTTTTTATTAATGGACTAAACAAGCGATAGGTTACAAATTTATTTATGATTACTGGTAAGTTAAAGTGTGGTTCGTATGGAAAATGATAATTAGGACAAAGAATCAAACACGTCCCTTGTGGGCTAAGGGCTAATTTCACAAAATCAAGAAAATGCTTCCAATTAGGTAAGTGTTCAAAAACATTAACTAGGAATATAAAATCGAACTTGACTTCAACTTCCAAATCCTCATAACCCTTACGAAGAAGTTTAACATTTGCTCTTTTGTCGAAAGATTCAAGAAGTTCTATAAAAAATCGAAACCCTTCTCCACCTGGTTCAACCCCAAAGAAATTGAGTTCTGGATACCTAAATGAAATCTTGTCCAGTAGAATTCCAGGACCACAACCAACTTCAAGTACATTATCCCCTTTCTGTAAACGGGACAAGAATGGGCCAATTTGCTCAAAACCAAAATCTGCTTCATCTTCTAATATCGAAAGCTTTTTTAAGTCTATTTTACTGAACGGTTTTTCCATATATTCTAACCAATTACCCACATACAACTTTCAAAACAAATATTTTGACAAAATAATTGAAGCTTTTTCCTAAAGGTAACGAATACCTTTTTTTCTAAATTTCATGATTTCCTCCCGCGTTGGGAATTTATAATATTTGGAGCATGTGGGATCGATCACCTTCAGAAATTTTCTTTGTTGCAGGTTTTTCAGGGCTTCAAGAAAGACTTCTGCCCCCAGTTCGAAAGTGTTTCGATAGCACTCCCAGACGGAAGGGAGAGCGGGAACGCTGGCTTGAGCGTATACCTCTCCTGCATCAATTTCATCAGTTATTCGGTGTATAGTAACCCCAATCTCTTTTTGCCCAGCTAGGAGTGCGTGAAATACAGGTTCCATCCCACGAAACTCAGGAAGTTTAGAGGTGTGCCTGTTTAAAACCCCGAGAGGTGCTACGGAAAGCACTTCTTTGTTCAAGATTCTGCCATAATTATTGAAGATTACGTCCGTTTTTAATTCTTTGATGCGTTCAATACAGTCCTGGTGGTTCGGATCGGGGAAATAATCCATCGGGATAGGGTAATTTTGGAAGACCTGTTCCACATTAAAAAAATGAGGGGGGGAATTCACAATGCAATTGGAAAAGTGCTTCAAAGCACGTACGGCAAGTCGCAGTAGGGCATGCCAACCGTCAATATAAATCAACCTTCCAATCCTTTTAGCAAATCTCTCAGACTTAAGGGAAGGGAAAATAGCCACTCCCACCACCTTATCTTTGCATTGCTCCAAGATTTGATGAAACATGGGGGGGTGGAATATATTTTCTCTACTGCAGAAGATGTAAATTCGAAGCACTCAGATTCTCCAGTGTTGTAAGGGTGTGATTGCGAATAAGTTGTTTTAATCTTTTTTCCAGCCAAAATGCAAGATCAGTTCTGTGAGCGAAGGGTATATTTTTCAGCCAGGGATGAGTTTGAACACATTCTTGAGTAATGATTTCCATTGGGTGTAGTTGGTAATGGATATGGTTTTGGAAAAGTTTTAGCACCTTGGTTTGCAGTAAAAATAAACTCGTGGGAGCAGAGCTGTGAAATGTCCCATTATAGACCAAGCCTAAAGCATGAGGAATAGGCCACTCCAGTAACTTGTTTCCATTATTAAAACTGATTAGATAAGGGCCGTTTCCGTGAAATCTTTTGTGTAGAGAGCCCTGGGGTTTGACCTTTATGTTTTTTTTTACCATACTTAGGCAACGAAATAAAATGCGGGATAAGGGAGAATAATAAACACTGGTATCGTAGGAGTATCCAAGCCGAGTTAGCTCAAATAGTCCCTTGGTGGTGATGTAGTATGCCGGGGCGCGATAGCCGACAGGTTCTATGTGCAACAGTTCGTGAATTAGATGATGTCCTTCGCTGATGTTGGAAAGATGTTCTTTTTCTGACAAGATGGAAATGTCTGGATGGGATAAGGTATGGTTTCCGATCTGGTGGCCATCTGCAACAATTCTCTGAAAGACTTCCAGAACATGGGGCTGTCTAAGTTGTTCAGCGATGCAGAAAAAGGTAGCTTTTATATGGAGTTTTCTAAATATCTCGAGAAGAAGCTTGCAGAATACCGAATAGGTGAAAAGATCCTCACCGACTTTAGTGTTTCTTGGGGCAAACATAGGTAAATAGTGGACCAACGCATCGCAGTCTACCGAAATCGAAACGGTCTGGGAGGTACTAGTCTCATCCATTAGGGATGATGGTATCGCTTTGACTGAAAAATCCATTAAGGCCTTTATCCGGCTAAAAAAATCTATATTTATGGATGAGAAGGTTTTAGATTTGGTGATTTCCTATCTATATTAAATCGATTTTCCCCATTTAAACGCAAAAGTTTAAAAAGGCTAAGAGAATTATATTAAAGCAATTTTTCACAGCAGATGAAATAAAAAATATTTAGAGTCCAATATTGGAGAAAACTTCGTGTGCAAGCCTAATCATACGAAAAAAAATCTAATTTTTGACATCAAAAATGCATTGAGGTCTTTAGGAAGAACATACAACTTTCTTCAGGTAGTTATTGGCCCTGTATTAAGAAACGACTACCTAGAAAAACAGTTTCAGAAAATAGTTGATGATCATCCAAAAAAACAGTTTCTAAACCTAGGTTGTGGCACTTCTCGTGGAAAAGCTAACCTAAAGAACTTGGATTGTTACCTTGGTTCAAATGTTGATGTTGTAGCTGACCTACATCAGATCCCCTTGGCTGACAACTCACTTGATGGAGTCACATCAGTTGCTGTCCTTGAACACATTAAAGAACCAACAATTGTTGTTAAAGAAACACTAAGAATTCTCAAACCAGGGGCCATAGCTCATTTTAATATTCCATTTATGCAACCCTACCATGCTTCCCCCGATGATTTTCAAAGGTTTACCTCGTCAGGACTGCGTCATTTATTTCGAAATTTTGAAATTATTGAACTTCAGTCCATGGGAGGCCCAGCTTCAGCAATGGTTTGGCTCACCACTGAGTTTCTTTCAATCTTACTAAGTTTTGGAATTAGGCAGTTACATGCTTTGTTATTTATTCTGTTCACGTCAATTCTTTGGCCATTTAAGTTCTTGGACATTATACTTCGCTGCTATCCAACTAGCCAGATCATGACTTCAAATTTTAGTTTGCTATTACGGAAACCTGAAAATAAAATATGAATAGAAAATAGTTAATGGGAGAAAATATTAGTGAGCAAGAATGTACCGGCTGTTGAGGGTGGTGTACCAGTTCTTAAAGAATTCCTTGCTATAGGGCAACCTGATATCTCAGAAGCAGAAAAACGAGAGGTTTTAGATACACTTTCTGGAATGTGGTTAAGTAAAGGTCCAAAGGTTCAGTTATTTCAAGAACAATTTGCTCGTTATGTTAATGCATCTGGTGCACTTGCCCTCAATAGTTGCACAGCTGCTTTACATTTATCACTCATTGCCTCAGGAATAGGACCTGGAGATGAGGTAATTGTCCCTTCATTAACTTTTGTCGCTACAGCCAATGTTGTTACTTATGTGGGTGCAACCCCTGTTCTAGTTGATGTTGACCCTACTACTTTATTAATTTCAGTTCCAGCGATTCAACGAGCTCTAACACCTAGGACACGTGCCATCATTCCAGTACATCTGTATGGCAGGCCTTGCCCAATGCAACCAATAATGGAGATTTCCAACCAAAAAAAACTGACGATTATTGAAGACGCTGCACACGCAATTGGAACCGAAGAGAATTCACAAAAAATTGGGGGTTGTGGAGACTTTACTTGCTTTAGCTTCTATGCAACAAAAAACATCTGTACGGGAGATGGGGGAATGGTAACTTGTAATGAAAATAACCAGGAAAAGCTCGCCCACATGGAAATTCTCAGTTTACATGGCATGAGTACCGACGCATGGAAACGTTTCTCTCCAGCAGGGAGTCACGTTTGGGGGTTAGTTGAAGTGGGGTATAAATATAATATGACTGATCTTCAGGCATCGCTGGGTATTCATCAGTTAAATAGATTAGAAGGCTTTTTGGAACGTCGCCAAAAATTAGTTGATCACTACCGAAATCTGCTTCGCCAAGAAAAAAGAATCCAACTGCTAGCCGAAGATCCTACCAATGGTCGTCATGCACACCATCTCTTCCCTATCTTATTAGATAACGAGCAACTTAGGATTAACCGTGACAAGTTCATAGCAGCTTTAAAAGGAGAAAATGTTGGTTGTGGTAATCACTACCCAGCCCTACATATGCAGCCTTACTACAAAAAGACATTCTCCCTTAAAGAAAATGATTTCCCTGTTTCAACCAAGGCCCATCATTCTCTTATCACTCTACCGCTTCACACCAAAATGAACCTTGCTGACGTAGAATTAGTAGTTGCTGCTCTCTCTAAGCTTTTAAATTTCTACTCACGCTAACGCTGTTGGTGATAAAAACAAGTGGTTTCAAAAAACTTTAAAAACACCAAGAAGCACAATAACCATGATTAATCTATCTAGAATTTCTTTCGGACCACCAACAATAAATAGATGTCAATTACTCAACTCATCTAATGGTTTAGGCGAAGCACCATGTACCCGTTCCCAATAGCGTACTAACTTTTCATTAAAGCCACCTTTAACCTGCCTACGGTACCTTTTCCGTTCTGCTGCAATATTGGTAGAACCATTCTTGACAAACACATTATGTACTTCAAAGGCTGAGAGTTCTTTCCCAACCATGTCTTGACTCGAAACAATTTTTATTTTTAGATTCAAATAGCGATGATTCTTGTCATTCTCCCATTGCAAGGTATTAGAAACTTGCTGCTGAAAAACAATTTCTGAAGAGAAACGATTATTTTGCCAACTCAACTCGTTTTCTCCCAACAAATTGCCTCCTTCAGTAAAAATTTTGACTTTTGTACCCTGAAAATCCGTAAAACTCCCCTTATTCAACCATCCAGTAACCTTTAAAGATGGTAATTGAGAATCAGCAGACCAAAGCTTCCCACGACCTGCACCCCCATTTGAATCTACAAGATATTTTTTATTATTAGGAATATATTCCAGTACGGGTCGACTTCTAAATTTGACAGCATCTATCCAAAATGCTATCGGCCAAGACGCATCTCTACCACGTTTTTTACCCTGGACAGAAGTAAGAAGGATACGATTAAATCCTTTTCGAAGATGAAAGGGTGTGTGTTTGACTAAATCACCGGCATCCTGATGGCTTATGGGGGGAATTAATATGTCAGTCAAGCTCCCAGGTGCATATTTTTGGTCAAGTATTTTTTTATTTGCAGGAAGATTTTTAGCTCCTGTAATCCCAATCGGAGGGTTTAGATAAAGTTCTAGGCTTGCATTCTGATCCCCGGTAACCGCAATGTGGGTTTCAATCCAAATATCTTGTTCTTGGGGTGACCAGATACCAAACCATACGGAATCCTTGATGTACCGGTAGATTCTTCGGTTCGAGTGTTTTGGTCCGTACAACTGAACATCATTCCACCAACCTCCAATCAACCCCTGCCTAAGCTGTTCATCGCCAGTTTTAAAAATTGTCCACCGTTGATTTTGCCAAATAGGTTTTTCATCGGTTAGAGTTGTAATATCAGGAACCTGTTTGTCAACAGCAAGTAAAAGGGGCTCATCTGGAGAAACCATATCAGCAGGATCGAACTTACCCCGCCCTCCAATATAATCATAAACTCGAAGGCTTTCAAAAGGAACTTTGTGAAGTAACATGTCCATAGCAGGTAGATTTAAATATTGGTCGTAAAAGACTCCAACCTTTTTGCTGCTTAGGGGTGAATAAGACTGGATATTTTTGAGTATTTCAGAAAACTCTCTACTTGTATCCAGCTGAAGAAAAGTATGGTCTGTTCCAGTTACCACACGATAAGTAAAGTAACCCCGGTAGACGCATGCAGAAAATGCTACTGCCAAGAATGGTATAAGTACGCATATAGATCCAAATCGCATCCTTAAAATTGAAGACCTTGGACGATTCCCTGTTAATCCATCTTTGTTCCAAGTCAATTTAACCCGACGGATTAAAACAACTAAAGCTACGCCAATGGCAGAGAAATAATATGGGGTTAAATATAGAAACGCCTTGAGAATCATGTATGGTTTTAAATATAAAAGCGTTTGACTCAGGCAAAACAAAAGTAGATAAATAGTGATGACAGTTATGAGAAACTGTCTGCTGCCAGAAAGCCACGCCCCGGCCAGTATTAAAAAAAGAGAGAGAATCGTATAAAGCTGCATACCAGGTTCAAACCAAAAAAGCGCTCTTGCAATAGGAGTATAATTCCAGGTAAACATAAGCGTCGGGTCAACTACTCCAGCTCCAACAGTATAGAAAGCCCACCATTTCATAGGCACAGGTATTCCCGTTGGTTCAGTACGAACTTTCATACCATCTGCAACTCCGCCACCGATAACAAGCTCAATATACCGGTTGAGACTTATATTACTAGCCATCTCTGATACTAAAAAACCAAGAATTACTATTAATAATGTAGATGCAGCAATGGCAAAAAAAGTATTCAACCTTTGGCGCCACTGTCCCTTTTTCCATATCTGAACCAAAAAAATCGGGAGCAATGCTAAGGCGTGCATTTGAAGGGTATAAGGATAGATTGACCAAATCACAAAAAATGCTAGAGCTCCTGAAATAACGGTACGGTGTTCAATTTTGTCACATTTCCACAAGATCAGTAGCAGTAGCATGGGAACAAACATGGACAAGAAATGAGGGTAAAAGTGGGCATACAAAGTCCAAGCGAGAGCAGGTGAAAGAGCAGTTAGCAGACACCCACCCAAACTTAATCCATGGTCAAGACCAAACACAATTCGACAAAAGCAGTATAAGATTAGGCTCAGAAAAAAGGGAAGTAGCGCTAGAACGAGCGTATATGAAGTAAGCCGGTCAGCAATGTTCAAAGCCTGAACCATTCCAGGAAAAACCACCCAACCCGCGGGACAAGACCAATAATGGTGGTTAAGCCACAAAATCTGTTCTGCCTGCCATCCTGGTCTCGGTGGGTTTCTCCACTCTTCTGGATCATGACGATACTCCTGCCTGTACGGTGAATCGGATTGTAAACGAATACCCCCAGCCCAGCCAGCAGAGATTCGGGCTGGATAATAACGAAGAAAAGGCCGATCCTGTAACTTATCTCCAATCCCCATATAATAAGAAAAGTCCCCTCCCCCCAAACCAAAAATTCCCTTGTCTCCTAAGAATAGAGAGGGAGTCAAATAAATTAAACTAGAAATAAAAGCCAGAGAAAAAACTACAATTGTCTGTTTAGCAGTAGGGCCTGAAAAAACTTTTTCCTCATCTTTTTCCCCTTTTTTCGCTTTAAGTGAAAGTGCACCTAGAACAGCCAGTATCAATATGCATGGCCAGGTGAGATCGCTTAGTCCCCACCAAAATGTATTGAGCTTGACACCAACAAACAGCCAAATACACCAACCAAAAACAGGAAAAAGAATCCACCTAAAATTCCGTAAACGAACTGGAAGAAACCAGTTAACGAAACCAACTCCACAGATAAACATTAGTCCGACTAAAAAGAGAAAACTGGAAAGGAGAGAAATAATGTTTCCAAAAGAATTAAAAGATGAATACATACTAAATCAAAAAGTTAGATATGTGTGTATTTGATATTGCTGACAAAGTGAGATTGAGTTCTTTGCATACTAAAGCTTCTTCATTTCAAAGAATTTTTTCCAGTGATAACAAACCATACCAGCACTATGGGCCAGAGTGTAACAAAAAATTAGGGGGCTAAGAAAAATAGTTGCTGGTTGTTTAGGAAGAGCCAGTAACACTTGAGCCAATGAACTTACTATACTCAGTGGAAGGTAAAGAACAAGACTAGTAATTAGACTTCCTGGAAGAATCCAGTGTCCATCAAAATGTTGCCCCTTCCTTACCGGAACAACCCATTTCCCGTATTGAAAATTTCTCTTTAATATTGCCCTGAATTGATCGTCGAACTGGTGGAGAATAGCTGTTGAAGAATCGTACTTCAGACTAATACCCTGGCGTTTAGCTCGTTGTGAAAAATCAACGTCCTCCAGTTCTCCAAATACCTCATTAAATCCTCCCAAGACCTTAAAGGTTGGCCGGGAAAAGCTCAGGTTCATAGTTTGTAGAAAAGAACCATACTGAAGGCCGTCACGAGTTAGAGCAGCTCTAGCTTTTCCCCACAAACTATCTGTAACATTAACAATCTTTCCACCAATCAAACTTTTAGGGAATTCTTGATTGAGAGACACATGATTTTTAATCCAGTGCACATCCGCCACATAACAATCGTCATCAATCAAGATATAATAATCCGCATTTACCGAACGAATTCCTCGGTTGCGACTAGCAGCTTGTTTTTGATTTGTCTTATTTCTAAGAATAGATACTTGTTTTATATTTTTGAACCAAGTATGACTCACAGGTTCAGGTGAAGCATCATCAATAATGACAATTTGATAGTTTGGGTAATCCTGACTTAACAAGGATGATACACATCGAACCAGTTCCTTTTTTCGACCATAGGTTGGAATAATTACAACAACACTAGGCCAATCCACTCTCTAGTAACCTCCAAAGGGTAATCCTACAAGGCGGGGATAGTTTCGGGGATCAAACAAAATATTATCAGTCATATTACAGTTATGGGTACAGTGGCAGTTTTTGGCCTTAATTCCCTCGACAGCAGCAAGATATTGTTCAGAAGCCAAAATTTCTTTGAGGGAATTTTCTTTGAGGCTACCCACAGTAGGTAACAATTCACATGGTGCCACAGTACCATCAGCATATATCACTAAATGAGCTTGACCCCCTAAACAGGGAATTACTTGGGTTTCTTCCTCTAAAGTTCGAAGGGACAAATCCCATAAATAGCGATGGTACTGTTTAGCTACAAATTCAGTCAATCCAGATTTATTATACTTGTATTTGTCTATAAAGCTTTTATAGATCGATAGAAACTTCCTAATCTCTTCTATGGGAGGTAACTTAACACTGGAATCTAGAGGGTCACCACGTAATAATAACACTGAGTGGTAGGAAGGCGAATAACCAGACTGGATAAATTCAAGTAACTCTGGAATTTCAAGATAATTGTCTGCTGTGAGAACTGTGTTGACCTGAAGTATCATCTCTGGAAATTGATTGCGTACTGTTTCCAAAGTCTTCAACGCCCTACGAAATGACCCTCTGCCTCGTATATCATCATGTTGAGCTTCCAAACCATCTATGGATATCATAAGACCAAACTTGTTGGGCTTCATAAATGAAAATAATTGGTCTAAAAATGTAACCGTCCTTTTTGTATCCCAACCATTTGTAGGCATTCCTATAAATCCACTGTCAGAAAAAAGCTTAACAATATCTATCAAGTCTTTTCTAAATATAGGTTCTCCACCTCCAATGTTAAGAATTGAGACAGGACCTAGCTGATCCTTAAGCCTGCGAAATTCATCCAGACTGAAGTCTTTTTTATCAAACTCAACAAAACAGTGTTTACACCTGAGATTACAGAAGCTCGTAACATACAGAATGACGTGCTGAATATTATGGTGAAGTTGATAATCAATAGCCGCATTTAAGTAATTAAGCAAGAATTCTATACTCCTTTTAAATTATCGAACCAGGCTAAAGTCTTTCCAGTGTTAAAATCTATTATAAAGTATATTAGCCTTATTTGTCTTTATAGACTTTGACTTTTAATCTAATTAATAACCTAATTTTACTAAAACTACCCAGTTAAAGTAATTTATCTAACCCAAAAGTCAACATTAGTAAAATACTTATATATCCATTTATAGTAAAAAAAGCAGCATTAACCTTTGAAAGATCACTCGGTTTAATAAGGCGATGCTCATACCAGAATAAAGCAGCTACTAAGACGATTCCGAGTAAACTAATCCAACCTAATCCTTCTATCCAGATCAAACTGATTAAAATGCAGAGTGTGAACAAGTGCGAGAAATAGGATATTTTGAGGGCACCTTTAACACCGAAGTATTCTGGTATTGAGAATAATGAATGTTTACGATCGAAGTCAACATCCTGGCATGCATAAATTATATCAAAACCAGCCGTCCAGAGTACTACAATCAAACTCAAAAGAAGTGGTGTCAACTGGATACTACCACTCACTGCAATCCAAGCACCTAGCGGAGCAAAACCGAGACAAATTCCCAAGTAAAAGTGTGAGAATCGAGTAAATCTCTTGGTATAGGAATAAACAAGAAGAACTAGTAAAACTGGAAATGACAACCAAAGACAGAGATTATTCAACTGAGCAGCAGCAACAACAAAAATTAAACCAGAACCACAAATAAATAGTTTAACGAACAATCTGCTTAAATGACCCGCCGGCAGTGCTCGGCTTTTTGTTCGTGGATTAAGTCCATCAATATTATGATCAGCAAATCGATTAAACGCCATGGCGAAACTTCGGGCACCTACCATTGCCACAATAATCCAAAATATCTGTTTGGAGCTTGGCCAACCATTCGAACCAAAAACAGCACCTAACATGGCAAACGGCAATGCAAAAACAGTATGTTCAAATTTAATCATTCTTAGAGTAATCTGAAATCTTGAAAAAATGCTCATTATGGTTTTAGCCCTTAGTGTAGACTAGTTTCAATAACCCCCACCCTTGTGTTACAACCAACATTCAGGGAGCTTTATCTCCTGTCCAACTGAAAGCTTTATCTGGATTTAATCCTAAGTGGAACATAATTCGAAAAAGAAATTGATCAACTACATTTTGAAGACTGGCCGGTCTATGATAAAAAGAAGGGGTAGCTGGAAAAACCGTTGCACCTGCTAGTGTTACAAGACGCATATTTTCTAAGTGAATCAGATTTAATGGGGTATCTCTGATGACAAGGATAAGCTTTCTCCTTTCTTTTAACATTACATCAGCAGCGCGTTGAATCAAGTCTCTAGAAATCCCATGAGCAATGCTACCTAGAGTTCCCATACTACAGGGAATGATAACCATAGAATCTGTATGGTAAGAGCCACTAGCTATGCTAGCTCCAATATTATCATTGCTAATCAAATTGATTTTCTGCTTATTTTTTTTTGCTAACTTTTCAGGAAGGTTTTTTAAACTTAATGGTTGTAAATCAAGTTCGTCATTCATTACTCTTATTGCTGCCTTAGAAGGAACAAGATTAATCCTAGAAACCGATTTTTCTGCAACCAAAAGGCTGATCAATCGATGAGAATAAATTGCTCCACTGGCTCCAGTTATGGCGATAGTTATTTCCAAGGTTTTGTATTTCTATCCTAAAATATAACCAAGCATCTCAAAAAAAAGAACTACTGTCTTTTATGGTACATCAACTCTTAAAAAATAGAATAGGATTCTTAATCTGAAAAATCACTACTTGACTTCCTGTAACGGGAGCATTATCAATCTAGCTTCCTCGAGGGATTATAATGAATGAAAAAGATATTAAACTTTTACTAGAAAACATCAGAACAAAAAAATTAACCGTTGACCAAGGTCTAAGGAAACTTCGACACCTGCCATTTGAAGATATAGGGTTTGCTAGAATTGATCATCATCGAGTCCTTCGTCAAGGATTCCCAGAAGTACTATTCGGTCAAGGGAAAACACCTAAACAAATATTAAATATTGTAAAGCGAATGCTTCCCCTCAAACATAATATCCTAATTACCCGCACTGAGGAGTCAGTTTATCGGAAAATCAAGAATTTAGACAAACGAGCAAAATTTTATCAAGACTCAAGAACAATTGTGCTGTTGAGAGATCAGATTATCCGAGGAAACGGTACTATCCTGATAGTCTCGGCAGGCACCTCTGATATTCCTATAGCTGAAGAAGCAATGGTCACTGCTCAGGCTATGGGAAATCAAGTTGAAACATTATTTGATGTAGGGGTAGCTGGGATCCACAGATTACTTTCTGCACAGGATCAGTTACAGGCGGCTAAAGTGATAATTGTCATAGCTGGTATGGAAGGAGCTCTTCCCAGTGTCGTTGGTGGATTAGTTTCTGCACCTGTAATTGCAGTACCTACCAGCATTGGGTATGGAGCAAGTTTTGGAGGAATAGCTGCACTTTTAGGGATGCTGAATAGTTGTGCTTCTAATGTTACTGTAGTTAACATAGATAATGGATATGGTGCAGGGTTTGTAGCTAGCCTGATTAACCGGTCATAAACAAAATTTGGGAATTTCAAGAAACCGATGTTGAGCTTGAGTACAGGTATCGCCTCTGTTACTCTTTGTACATCGGTTTGGAAGGAGAATGCTAATGTCTGGACATTCTAAATGGCATAGTATCAAACATAAAAAAGGTGCGGCTGATGCCAAAAGAGGCAAACTTTTTACTAGTTTGATCAAAGAAATTACAATAGCTGCTCGCATCGGAGGAGGCGACGCTGAAGGAAATCCTCGACTCCGAACTGCAATTTCTACAGCCAAGGCAGCTAACATGCCAGCAGAAAACATAAAGAGAGCTGTTCAGAAGGGAACAGGAGAATTACCTGGACTCAGTTATGAAGATGCTACTTATGAAGGCTATGGTCCAACTGGGATTGCCATTCTTATTGAAGCCGTAACTGATAATAAGAACCGGACAGTTTCAGAGATCCGTCACTTATTTGCTAAGAATGGAGGGAATCTAGGCCAATCAGGCTGTGTCTCTCATTTGTTCCAGAAAAAAGGTCTGATTCTTGTCAAAAAATCTAGTACTGATGAGGATAACTTAATGACGATTGCCCTAGAAGCTGGAGCTGAAGACCTCAAAGATAGCGATGAAGTATTTGAGGTTTATACCGCACCCCAAGATTATGATGACGTACTTGAAGCAATTAAGAAAAAAGAAATTCCCATAACTTTTTCCGACCTATCAATGCTACCTCAGACAACTCTTAAGATTGAAGGAAAGTCAGTACAGCAAGTACTTAGATTAATGGAATCACTAGAAGATCATGATGATGTACAAAAGGTTTTTTCAAACTTTGACATCGATGAAACTGAAATAGAAAAAGCTGTTTCATAGACCGAATAAATTTCTGAAAAAGGCTATATTAGTCTAGCTTGGGCCTACAAGATCCTATGAGAATACTAGGTATTGACTGCGGATCGCGATCCACGGGATATGGTATCATTGACAGCAGTGAAGATCGTCAATCACTTGTTACATTTGGAGCTATTCGTCTTCACGCTAAAAACTCCTTCAGTGATCGTTTGGTAGAAGTCCACAATCAATTACTTCAGGTCATTCGATCATATAGCCCACAATTTGCTGCAGTTGAGGACCAGTTTTATCTCACTAATTTTCGAAGCGTCCTCAAACTTGGTCAGGTTAAAGGGGTCGTTCTCTGTACTGCCGCTCTGGAAGGAATTCCCATCACCGAATATAGCCCATTAGAAATTAAGAGTGCAGTCACTGGATATGGTAGAGCCAATAAAATGCAGGTCCAATCGATGGTTAGACAATTACTGACACTACCAACCAACCCTGAACCCCATGATGCTGCTGATGCCCTCGCAGTAGCTCTTTGTCATGCTCAAGTACTGTCTAATCGTAACCGAATCCGTACAGGAATAATCAGTGCTTAATATTCTTTTCGTCTTAATGACTAAATTAATTAAGCTTTCTCAAATCAGAACTTTTCTTATTTTTTGGACAATTTTTCTCCTGCCATCTCATTATTCTAATAGTGATGTTCTTAATAAGATTACCTGGAAGAAAGACCTCACACGAGGGCGAATAGAATCATACCAAATTGAAGTCAATGAAAATGGACAAGTCACATATCAGTTTTTCCCAGATCAAGGAGAAGTTGTTCTTGTTAATCTCAGACTAAGTTCAAAAAAGGTTGATTTTTTGTTGGATATGTTCTCTAAAGCTGATTTCTTAAATAAGAAAAAAAAATTTGTTAGTTCAAGGAGGGTTTCTAGTACTGGAATCAATACAATTCGCCTAGAATCTGGACTGCAACAACGAGAAATTGTTTTCCGTTACACTGAGAACAAAATTCTGAAAAAAATCATTCTTTTTTTTAACCAACTTTCTCAACAGGAACAATCTTTATTTGAAATGGATATCGCTTTAAGATATGACCGTCTTGGTATCTTAAAAAGATTAGATCAACTAGACCGTTATCTGCAAAGGAAAGAACTTATTGATCCAAAAAGATTCATCCCAGTTCTAGAGAAAATTTCTACCGATAAATCATTAATTAATCTTGCACAAAAACAGGCCCGTCAGATACTACACCAAATTAATAACCGAACTTATTAAGTTGTGCCAATGCTCTCGGTTTGGATTGAATAGTAGTAAAAAACAAAAGCGTCATTAACTTAATTTGGAAAAGTGATTTCTTGAGGACTCAATTTAATCCATAAACTAGTATATAGTGATCCCAGCGTAACCAACTACTTCAGTTCTATCTCCTCCAATATCTCCAGAAGTTGCATACTTAACAAGTTCTGATCTAGTCGTTTGTGCTGATTCTTTAACTCCATACAACATGGCAATGGTTGGTTCATAACCACACATTGAAATGGACTCCTGTTTAACTACTGTATAGAGACCATGTGGATCCTGGTCTAATATATTCTGAATAGCCTTATTATCTTTAATTCTAGTTGTCTCATCCGGCTCAAAATGGTTCATATCGCTACTTGCAACAAGGAGAACCTCATCCTCCGGATTATCTCGTAATACAGCTGCAATGGCCTTACCCAATTGTTCACAGCCTCTGTATCCCTGTGTCTTCATTACGATTGGAACAATCTGAATATCCTGATGCAGGTAAAAAAGAAAAGGCAATTGAACCTCGAGAGCATGTTCAAATTGATGGGCTTCCATGTCCTCTTTCAGAATAGGACACTGACAAATTAACTTCTCAGCTAGTTCAGTATCAATTTTAACTCTTCCAAGCGGAATATCCCATTCTCCCTGACTCATAATCGACAGCGATTCTCCCAGACCGGTATGATTAGGGCAGAGCAGCAGGACACGACTAGGAATGATAATCCTTGAAAAAACAGCCCCAGCTACATATCCAGAATAACGATATCCGGCATGAGGAACCACAATACCTTTAACAGTTTCTTTAGTCTGATCAGAACCCAAATATTTTTTTATGTCTTTCAGAAGAATTTGAGGGTCAGAAGGATAGAAACGACCAGCTACTGCAGATTTTCTTAACATTATTATTTAAAAAAATAGGCCACTAAGTAACCAGAAAAACGCTTGAAAATTGCTATTCAACCTTTAGTTTTGCGGTAACCTGCGCGAGTTCTAGCTTTGACTCTCTTTACCTTTTTTCCATTCTTATCAACAACTTGGACTTTGATCTTACGAAACTTACCGTCTTTTTTTAGATTAGTGGACAAATAGCCAAGACTATACTGATTCCTTAATTCAATTCCTATTTGTTGAAGAATTCCATGATGTTCTTGTGGATAACGAGGAAACCAAGCTTTTCCTCCAGTAGATTTAGCAAATGTTTTAAGATTATTTTGTGCCTGTAAATAATCGAGCCGACTTCCCATATAGGTTTCACTATAAAAACTACTTCGTTCTCCAAGACCCACGCAATAGATCACAGCGTCAGTAGTCCGAACCCTTTTTAGGACCGTACTAAAGTTAATCTTGCTGAAAGTATCTACTCCTGTACTTACCAGCAAAACAGCTTTCTTACCGTCTATTTCATCTAAAGAATCCAAGGTTTTCTTGAGAGCATCATACAGGTTAGATTCCGTCCAACTTGGGATACTCAGCCGAGACACAGCCCCAAAAAGTTCCTGTTTATTCCGCGTAAAATCAGTTAGTAGTTTGGATTTCATATTGTAACTGACAATAGCAGCCCAATCATTGGGACGTAACATTTGAATAAATCGAAAAGCTGGCATTTGGGAATCATCCCAGAAAAACCAAGCGTTATTGCGGGTAAATTCAAGTAACATAACTACGGTCAAAGGGGCCACGGTCGGGCTAAAATTAGAAATTTTTTGCTCAACCTTGTCTTCGTATAGCTTGAAGTTGCTTACCGCAAGGTTGGGAATAAAGTTTCCCCTTTTATCGGTAACCACTACATCGAGATTGACCAGATCAACATCAACGGCAAGGGTAAAATTGTCTTCTAGCTTTGTTTTCTTTGCTCTCTTCGGTCGAGTGGGTCTTAGTCGACGCTTCCGAATGGTTGGCTTCTTTTTACGAATAATGACTGGATCAGAGATTTGTTGCTGTGGACCTTTCTGATCTTGTATCTTCTGCTGTTCCGCTTTTTTCTCTTCTGGAAGGTCTTCTTTTTTTTGAGAATCATTCCCTTTTAAAAAAATAACCCCTGATGACAAATTCAACACTAGAATTATCAACAAGGAAATGCTCTGGATTTTAGCCCATTTTTTCATGATTAGTCTGATTCCCTAAAATAATCTTTTCCTTGAATCCTAAGAGGAATTCTTTGGGTCGTCAATAGGCTATCCTACTAATAGTTAAATTAATTTACAGCCACTTTCTGCCTTTGTTAAGCTGACACCATTAAATTCTCTAAATTTCTATTATGGTCATCCAGACAGACTAAAGTCCACTTCCTTAATATCCTCAAATGCTTCCTTCATATATTCTTTTATTCTACCAACTAATTTCTTTTCTGAAATTCTAATAGCTTCGCGCGTAAGCCCATACCGATCTGCAATTGATTGTAAAGTAAGGGGTTCCTCAGCCAGTAACCTCTCTTTTAAAATTACCTTTTCTTTTTCTGAAAGGAATGTTGCAAATTCTGTAAACTTTGAATCGATGAAGTCCTTCAATTGCCCCGCTGCTAGCTTTTCATCGATTAAATCTTCAGTCGAGGCCAATGTTTCTAGATAATAGAGTTCCGAATCATTTGACATTTTTGCATCTAAAGAGAGTTCATGACCTTTAATGCTATTTTCAACATCTACAACATCTTCTTCACTAACACTTAAATTCTGGGCTATAAGTTTAGTAGTAGGAACTATTCCTTGGCTTTCCAGTCGTCTTTTTTCCTTACGCAAATTCAAAAGTAACTTACGGCGGTCATTCGTAGTTCCTACGCGAACAATTCGAAAATTGTCCAAGATAAACTTAATTATATAAGCCTTGATCCACCAAGTAGCATAGGTTGGTAAACGAGCACCCTTACCCGGGTCAAATTTTTTTACAGCCTGTAGTAATCCTAGATTACCCTCCTGGATGAGATCCATCAGATTTGTATAGACCTTGTTGTAAAGAAAAGCAATTTTAACAACTAATTTAAGGTTTGAGGTTACAAGACGTCGGGCAGCTTCGACATCACCTTCATCACGATAAAACTTAGCTAACCTTTGTTCTTCTTCAGGGGTTAAGGGTTCATATTTACTAATCTCCAACAAGTAATGTCTAACAGGATCATACCTAACTAATTCAATGCGATCTCCATCATCCTCCGAGATCTCAGATTCTGTAACTTCTTTTGTAGTCAGAACCTCAGCTACAACCTTAGCCTTCTCTCGAGAATCAAGATAATCATCAGAGCCTACATCGTTTTTTGTCTTTCGAGTCACTAACTTGATCCCCCCAAACTAAAAAGAGATATATTGACTGATACATTGCTTATCAAAGATAAGTTGTAGACATAAATTATACCACGCTAGTTCATAGTCTACTGAAATCTAACATCTAGCTCTATTAGTAATCGGATTAATGATATTAACCCCCAACAAGCCTGCTTGACGGGCATAAATTCCTAAACTAAACTATAATTACGCTTTGTATACACTAGGAGAATTTTTTATGTTCCTGTTTGATCCGTTTTATCTCATCGTCATTTCCCCTGGGATTATTTTATCTCTATGGGCTAGCTGGAAAGTAAAATCTAATTTTCGCAAGTATTCAGCTATTCGTTCGGTAAGAGGAATTACCGGGGCCCAAGCTGCTGCCGAGTTATTACGTGCAGGTGGCATCCTAGATGTAACTATTGAACGTCATGAGGGATTCATGACGGATCACTATAATCCCTTGTCTAAAACACTATCTTTGTCGCATGAGGTGTTCAGTTCAACTTCAGTAGCAGCCATAGGTGTTGCTAGTCACGAGGCAGGACATGCCCTTCAGCATGCCCAAAATTACAAACCTCTTTGGCTAAGATCCACGCTAGTTCCTACAGCAAATATAGGATCAAAATTAGGGTACGGTGCAATGCTCCTAGGTTTATTCATTCATCCCAGCCTGGTTCTTGTCGGGGCAGTATTATTTTCGGCAGTACTTCTTTTTCAGTTAGTAACCCTACCCGTCGAGTTTAATGCTACCAATCGTGCCAAAGCATTAGTACTGGAACAAGAAATTATTCATCCCCGTGAGCGTGAAGGTGTGGATAGAGTCTTAAATGCTGCCGCTTTAACATATGTAGCAGCTGTGGTTAGCACCCTAATGACACTAATATATTTTCTGATGAGAGCTGGTTTTTTGGGTGGATCGGACGACTGATCGGTATTCAGTCATCAGAACTATACTGAGTTTAACTAAGTATCTTGTTGTAAAAACTTCTCATATTCCCGCTGAATTGTTTTATAGTGATCCTCTTCTTCTTTAGCAAATTTAAGGAAAATTTCCTTACCTCTTGTTTCATTAAATCTTTGGGCATAATCCTTAAAAAAATGGAATGATTCTTTTTCCATTTCCATTGCTAATAAAAGTGCCTCTTTTTCTTCTAGTTGATCATTGTATCTATGTTTAAGCTGTTCTCGAGTGGGGAAAATTTTCTTAAGGGCTTCATAATCAAAGTGAAGGAAAACAGGGGCTTTGAGCAAATTCTTATTATTTTTGATTAACTGATCAAATTCTTTCTGTAGACTTCGAAGATGTTCGTACTCGTCCTCACCTATCTTTAGAAAAGTTTCCTTCCCGGAAGTTTTCCTCATAGTTTCAGCCGCAGAGCGATAAAAGTTAATCCCACTTCGTTCAGCTTCAAGGGCAATTTTTAACGCATCCCGAGCAAACACTAAATCAGAATCCCAAATGTCTTGTGAAACTGTTTGATCTTGCTGGCAATTTTTACAAACCCCAAAGATTTGAAGTTGGTGTTTAAGAGATTTAAAGTGATATTTAGAAACAATTTGTTCTTGGAGGGCTTCTAGTTCTGGACTCGAGAATTCAATAGTGCTATTACATTCTTGACAAACAATATGGTGATGATACGGACGATGATATAGGTGCTCAAATCGAGTTCGACCATCACTCAGATAAGTTTCCCGAGCTAAACCACAATTTTTTAATGCTTTCAGTGTTCGAAAAACTGTAGTGTAGCCTAAAGCCTTATCTTTCTTTTTAACCAGATCATAAAGTTCATCCGTACTCACATGACCATCAGCACTAAGAAAGCCTTCCACAATCGTCTTTCTTTGACGAGTCATTCTTAATCCATTGTCTCTGAGATAATCAGTAAACAACTCAGTCTGTTTTAAAATTTCATCTCGTTTCATTTCTAAATTCCTAAACTGAGAATCTCTGGACCATTCTCTGTAATGGCAACACTATGTTCAAAGTGGGCAGACTTTTTCCCATCCCGGGTTACCACCGTCCACTTATCATCTAAAATAATTACCTTATCGGTACCTTGATTTACCATTGGCTCGATTGCTAGAACGAGACCAGGTTTCAATGAAATACCACGACCATTAGATACATAGTTCAAAACAGCTGGTTCCTCGTGGAGATTCCTCCCGACACCATGCCCTGAAAATTCTTTGACCAATGAAAAGCCTCGGCTCTCAGCATGGACTTGAATAGCAGCTGCGATATCACCTAGATGGTTTCCAGGTGAGGCTTTTTCAATTCCTAGTGCAAGACTTTCTTGGGTGGTTTGAAGTAATAATTTGACTTCCTTTGATACTTGACCGACGGGAATAGTGACGGCTGCATCCCCATAAAAATCCTGATGAAAAACTCCATAGTCTATACTAACCACATCACCGTCTTTCAAAACTCGATCAGAAGGAATTCCATGCACTACTTCTTCATTCACTGATGTGCACAGCGTACCAGGAAAACCCTTATACCCTTTGAAAGCTGCCTTGGCTTTATACTTAAATGTTAAATCTTCTGCAATTTTATCTAGTTCGAGAGTAGTGATACCTGGCTGGCAATGCTTTTTCAGCGTATTTAAGATCACTGCAACAATTTGATTGCATTCCCTTAAAATTTCTATCTCATTTGCTGACTTCAGATGAATCATTCAAACTCTTCCTATTGAAAAATGTCAATATCCATCTTTTTTGTTTGATATAAATTTATTTGATATAAAAAAATATTTTGTCCATCATTGATAAAAGTTACAAACTTGTCAAGTTACTCGTTAGATCTAAGTTTTTAATTATTAAGTGCCTGATTCTCTATCCTATTTTATTCTCTATTCACTATAATTCATTAGTTAATAAAATATCATTCATCTAGTGATTCTTTTTAGCATTTTAAAAGAAATTTTAATTGAAGACTGATTGACAATACTATTTCAAACGTTAAACTTCTCTTGAACTTCTCAAGGAAGGAATTCCAATGAAGGATAAAGTTGAATCGAGATCTAACCCTGATCTAGAGCATGCAGTTGAATTACTTCGACAGATCCTCTCCGAAGTACAAAAGTTAGTGGTGTATCGGGGTGTCCTTAAAGATCCTGTGGTCAAAGCTTTTATCAATTTTTTAGACTGCATAACTAATAAAAATACTCTGTCTACTAAGGTAATTAAAAGTACCTCTAAATATTATGCTAAATTCTTTACACAGTTATCTTTAAAGATTGCTTCAAACAGAAATAATTTCTTAAAGACCCCTTGGCAAGATTATCTTCTGAACAAAATTCTTGGTGATGAAAACCCCTTCTCTCTAAAAGCTGAACAAACTAATATAGCTCAGTTAGGTGCCTCCTTAGTTCTCCAAGTCGAAGAAGACCTAAATCGACTACAGGGCCTTTTTACTATACAAAACGAACAGATTAGAACAATTCTTCAAAATATTGGTTGGAAAAGAACCTGGCCCGGATGGGAGGAGATCGAACAAGCCAACAGTTCATTGAAACCTACTCTTGATTGTCGATATTTAATCAAAAACCAATTTAATGAGGCATTGGAATGGAAGAGTCTAGTTAATGAATTATCTTTCTTCTATTATCAAAATGGGGCTGGAACATTTTCAATGTTCAAAGCCTTTCATTGGCAGTCTACTGAAAATGGAGGACAACTCCAGGGAATACCTTTCCCAGACCCTATAAAAATGGATGATCTTGTTGGATTTGACGACCAAAAGGACTGGTTAATCCGAAATACACGGTATTTCCTAGCTGGTCACCCCGCAAATAATATTTTTGTTTATGGGGATCGAGGTACAGGTAAGTCATCTTCAATCAAAGCTCTCTTGAACTATTTTAGTAATGATCTTCTACGAATTGTAGAAATCTCTAGAGATAATCTTAATGATTTACCTAAAGTTATGCATTTACTAAAAGATAGAAAACTATTTTTTATTATTTTTATTGACGATCTATCTTTTGAGGAAGAAGAAACTGAATATAAGACTCTAAAAGCCATTTTAGAAGGTAGCTTAGAAATACGTCCAAGAAACATTCTGATCTATGCAACTTCTAATCGAAAACATCTAATCAGAGAATTTTTCTCCGATCGGAAAGACCATGAAAATGAAGAAATTAGACACCAAGACACCCTCCAAGAAAAAGTGTCGTTAGCTGATCGCTTTGGTATTCAATTAGCTTTTATAGCACCAGATCAAAACCAATATCTTGAAATTGTTCATTCAATTTGTAAGAGGCGTAAACTCAAAATCCCCAAAAAGACTTTGGAGCGTCGAGCAATTCAGTGGGCTCAGCTTTATAACGCACGTTCAGGACGTACCGCTCGTCAATTTATGGATTTTCTCGTTGCAGAAATGCAAGTCAAGCCCTAACCAAAAAAATCTTTTAACTACAATCATTTAACATAGTTTCCTAAGTAACAATAGTCGAAAAAAATCTGCAGAGCTGTAGGGCTTATTCTTGTCTTGATCTTGATTAATTTCATCATTATAATTCCTTAATTAGTCCTTAACTCCATTATTAAAAGGACCTCAAATTGACCAGCCCATTGAATTTTGTTAGCATAACCCATGTGGCTAGTGATTAGATATTTCTTAAAAGCCAGATTGAAACACCCATTTGTTTTTTCTAGAGATTATTTTTATTAAATGGATATTAAATTAACATCCTCTGCCAAATCAAAGCTACAAAAAAATAGTGAAATTGTAGTATCTTGGCCATTACTAACGTTATTGTTATCCCTTAGCCTGTTAGGCTTGATTTCATTTGCTACTTGGACTGTAGGTTTTGGTAGCCAGACTATTAATTTCTTAGAGATAGATCAGCTTAATTCAAACTTATCCTTGTCCGAAAAGGAAAATAGAACTTTAAGATCATATTTAACCCAGATCAGCGAAAAAGTATCCTCACTGGAATTGTTGATACAAGAAGTCAGTGCTTTAAATAAAATAAAGGGGAAAAATCTTTTTGCTAATCCAATCGCCATTAAGCAGCTTCCTACCTCCCAAATACATGATTTTTCACTGCCAATACAGAAACAAATTTTTGAGAGTGTAAAGGGAGACCTTAACAAACGAATTAATCATCTCGGGAAAATTTATGCCGACACCTATTTAAAATTGGCCTACACCCCTAGTATTTGGCCAGCTGATGGAATCTTAAATGATCGGTTTGGTAATATCCAAGGACGATTTGAGATTGGTAAATCATCCTTTCACCAGGGAATTGATATTTCTACTCGAATTGGAAATCCCGTGAGGGCTACTGCAAATGGCGTTGTTTTTTCCGTAAAATACCACCCTACTTATGGAAAAAGAGTTATCCTAAAACACCAATTTGGAATTTCAACGGTTTATGCCCATCTTTCCAATTACCAAGTTAAAACTGGAGTTGCTGTGCATCGTGGACAGGTGATAGGTTTTGTTGGAAACACGGGCCGATCTACTGGTCCCCATCTTCATTATGAGGTTAGAATTGGCAATATTGCTGTAAACCCTATGCGCTACATCTCTAAATATGCCTCTAATCTACTGCCTAGACTAGGCTCTTAAATACCAAAAACCCCCTCTTAACTAGTAATAACATAAGAATCCTAGCTGTTATGTCTATTTTAAATAGCTGAAGGGCATTACTTTGGAGATAATAGTGATACAGACAAACTAAGTTTTTTGATTAGGGAGAAAAATGGAGGATCCTCCTATTGACAATCCTTTGTGTTAATATTGACAGGTTCACTCAAATAGCTGTCTGTTTCCAATTATCTCGATCGCAAAAAATTAAATTACAGCTTTTTAAAAAAAGATAGCAGATAACATTTTAATAATTAGCCCACCCTGATCCTTGAATTTTTGACAGACAGTTGTTAAAGTTCTGACTTAAAAAAGGTTAGTTCCTTAATTGGAGTTTAGAAAAAA
>Ga0310345_10001426_pt1 | contig 26648 bp, 29 predicted proteins | sample HC15DNA20500_MG_FD_204667 | JGI IMG/M metagenome (GOLD analysis project Ga0310345, IMG submission 204667) | Marine microbial communities from station ALOHA, North Pacific Subtropical Gyre - HC15-DNA-20-500_MG | ecosystem: Environmental > Aquatic > Marine > Oceanic | place: Pacific Ocean: North... | reverse complement strand
CGCGCCGGGCTGCTGAGTTTCGATCAGCTGTTCGAGGTGCCGCTGGTCGCGCGGCTGTGGGACGATGTCCGCGCGCGCTTCGCCGATTGCCCGCCCGCGCGGCTGACGGGCGAGCTGATCCGCACCCAGATCGGCGCGATGGTGGCTGATCTGATCGCCGAATCGCGCGCGCGGATCGAGGCCGCTGGCGTGGCCTCGCTCGCCGAGGTGCAGGCGGCGGGGCGCGCGCTGATCGGCTTCTCGCCGGAAATGCGCGAGGCCGAGCGGACGCTGAAGCGCTTCATGTACCGCACGCTCTACCATCACCCCCGCCAGCTGGCGGCGGCCGAGGCGGCGCGGCAGGTGGTGAGTGGGCTGTTCAAGGCCTATGCCGCCAACCCTGAGCTGATGACGCCGCATTGGGCCGAAGCGCTGCCGGCCGAAGAGCCCTGGCGCGGCCGCCATATCGCCGATTTCATCGCGGGGATGACGGACCGGTTCGCGATCCGCTGTTATCGCGAGGTGGTGGGGCGGATCGATCTGCCGGAGGGGTTTTGAGCTGACTCTAGCCCTCTCCCGCACGCGGGAGAGGGCTAGAGGGCAGGATTCCGCCGCGCGACAATTCGCCCCACGCCCCGACAAACTTCTGCGACACCCGCCCGCTATCTCGCCCCCATGCAAGGCGAGGGACTCGGCATGATCGCGCAGAATATCGCCCTTAACCGCTTCGGCATCGGCGCGCGGCCCGATCAGCCGCCGCCCGCCGATCCCAAGCGTTGGCTGCTCGATCAGTTCGATCGCTTCAACCCGCGCCCCGCTGCCATTGCCGCCGTGCCCCCGCGCGCGCAGGTGGCGGGCGAGCTGGCGCAATATCTCCAGGAAATCCGCCCCGCCTTGATCGCCCAGCGCCGCGTGGGCCCGCCCATGCCCGCCGCGCCAAGTGGGGAGGCGATGGCGCCCGCGATGCGCGAGGCGCTCGCCGATCCGGTGAAGAGCGCGCGGCAATTCGTGCGCGGCCAGGGGCGCGATCATTATCTCGCCCAGGTGGGCGCCCGCGCGCAGGCGGCGCTCGTCAGCGACACGCCGTTCCTCGAGCGCATGGCCTGGTTCTGGGCGAACCATTTCGCGGTCTCCGCCGACAAGCTCACCGTCGTCGGGCTCGCCGGGCTGCTCGAGTTCGAGGCGATCCGCCCGCATCTGCTCGGCACCTTCGGCGAGATGCTGAGCGCGGTCGAGCGGCACCCGGCGATGCTGCTCTATCTCGATCAGGCGGGCTCGATCGGGCCGAACAGCCAGCTCGCCGATCGGGTGCGTCGCTTCCGCCCCGATCGCAAGCTGGGCCTCAACGAAAATCTCGCGCGCGAGATATTGGAGCTGCACACGCTCGGCGTGCGCACCGGCTATGCCCAGGCGGACGTGACCGAGTTCGCCCGCGCGCTCACCGGCTGGACCGTCGCCGGGCTAAGCCAAGGGCCGCTCGCGCGCTTCGCCGGCAATGTCGGGACGCCGGGCGATTTCGTCTTCGCGAGCCCGATCCACGAGCCCGGCGCGCGCACGATCCTGGGCAAGCGCTACGCGCAGGAAGGCGCGGCGCAGGCGCAGGCGGTGCTGAGCGATCTCGCGACTCACCCCGCGACCGCGCGCCACGTCGCCACCAAGCTCGCCCGCCATGTCGCCGGCGACACCCCGCCGCCCGCGCTCGTCGCGCGGCTGGAGGCCGATTTCCGGCGCACCGGCGGCGATCTGCCGAGCCTCTACCGCACGCTGATCGACTCGCGCGAAGCCTGGGTGGCGGCGCCGGCCAAGTTCAAGACGCCGTGGGAATGGGGCGTTTCCGCCACCCGGGCGATCGGCGCGCGCGACCTGCCGGCGCCGGCCGTGTTCGGCCTGATGCAGCAGCTCGGCCAGCCGGTGTGGCGGCCGGGCTCGCCCGCCGGTTATGACGATATCGCCGCGAGCTGGGCGGGGCCCGACGCGGTGCTGCGCCGGGTGGAGGCGGCCGAGCGGCTCGCCGCGCGGGCCGGCGGCGCGCTCGATGCCCGCGCGCTCGCGCCCAGGCTCTTCCCGGCGAGCCTCTCGCCCGCCACCGAGCGCGTGCTCGCCGGCGCCGACAGCCCCGGCCAGGCGCTCGCCCTGCTGCTCGTCTCGCCCGAAATGATGCGGAGATAAACGATGCTCGATCGCCGTCGCTTCCTCGCCTCGGGCGCCACGTTGGGGCTGGCGCTGGGTCTCGCGCCGCGCCTGGCCTTTGCCAAGGCCGCGACCGACAAGCGCTTCGTCTTCATCATCCAGCGCGGTGCCGCCGATGGCCTCGCGACGCTCGCGCCGGTCGGCGATCCCGGCTTCGCCGCCGCGCGTGGCGCGCTGGCGGAGGATTATGCGGGTGCCGCGCGGACTGACGGCATGTTCGCGCTGCACCCGGCGCTCAAGAACATCGCGGGCCTTTACGCCCAACGCCAGGCGCTGTTCGCGCACGCCATCGCCTCGCCCTATCGCGATCGCAGCCATTTCGACGGACAGAATGTGCTCGAGACCGGCGCCGCCGGCGCCTATCAAGTGAAGGATGGCTGGCTCAACCGGCTGCTCGGCCAGCTGCCGCAAAGCGAAGCGCGCGCGATCGCGGTGGCGGTGACGGTGCCGCTCGCGCTGCGCGGGCCCCATGAGGTGGCGAGCTACGCGCCGTCCGCGCTGCCCGAGGCGAGCGAGGACCTGCTCGCCCGCGTGGCGATGCTCTACCAGGGCGACGCCCAGCTTCACGGCCTGTGGAGCGAGGCGATGGCCACCCGCAAGCTCACCGCCGAGATGGACGGGACCGCCGGCCGCAACGCCGCGGCGACCGGCGCGCTCGCCGCCAAGCTGCTGAGCCCCGCCGATGGCGCGCGGATCGCGATGATCGAGACGGGCGGCTGGGACACCCACGCCCAGCAGCGCGGCCGGCTCGCCGCACAGCTGACCGGGCTCGACGCGATGATCGGCGCGCTCCAGGCGGGGCTGGGGCCGCTGTGGCGCGACACGCTGGTGCTGGTCGCGACCGAGTTCGGACGAACGGTGGCGGTGAACGGCACCGGCGGCACCGATCACGGCACCGGCGCGGCGGCGATGCTGCTCGGCGGCGCGGTGAAGGGCGGGCGCGTGCTCGCCGATTGGCCGGGGCTGCGCGCGGGCGATCTGTATGAGGGGCGCGATCTGAAGCCGACGCTGGGGCTGGATGCGTTCATCGCCGGCGCGGTCGGCGGGCATTTCGGGCTGGAGAGCCCGCGGCTGATGCCCGCGCTGTTCCCGGGCGCGAACGGCGCGCGGCCGATCGAGGGGCTGGTCTGATCCGTTAGCGCGCCTAAAATGGCGCGATGGAGAGTCGAACGGCATCGTGCAGCTGCGGCCAGCTCCGCGTCACTTGCGAGGGCGCGCCGACGCGCGTCTCGATCTGCCATTGTCTCGAATGCCAGCGGCGTACCGGCAGCGTTTTCGCGGTACAGGCGCGCTTCCCGCGCGAGTCCGTGACGATCGAGGGGCGATCGAGCATTTGGAGCCGGCGCGGGGACGAGGGCGGCAAGGCCGTGTTCCACTCCTGCCCGGTCTGCGCCGCGACCGTCTATTGGCAGCCCGAGGCGTTTCCCGATCTCGTGGCGGTGGCCGTGGGCGCCTTCGCCGACCCCGAGTTTCCGGCGCCCAACGTGGCCGTTTACGAATCCCGCCGCCACGCCTGGACGACCGAATTGGGAGCGTTGCCGCTTGAGCATTGGGACTGACCGTTACGGCGATCCCCGGTCGGGGGGCCGAGCCATCGCCCCCCCCCCGAAGGAATACCGGCGTCAATCATCGCGCGCGGCCGAAGCCGATCGCGCCGACCGCTCCCTCGACGCTTTTCTTGCCGCCGGGCTGCTGGACTGGCGCGAAGGTGATGGCGTTATTTCAAGCGCGCCGGCGGGTTCTTGCCCAGTTCCATCAGCAGCCGGGTGAGCAAGTAGAGGCGCGGCGTCACCGTCGGCAGCTCGATATATTCGCGCTCGGAATGCGCGCCGATGTTCACCGGCCCCAGCCCGTCGATCGCCGGCACCCCCGCCTCATAAGCGAGCGCCGATTCCGAAGCGCCGCCATTGCCGCCGCGCCCCAGCTTCAGCCCGACCTCGCCGTAAATCCGCTCGGCGAGCCCGGCGAGCGCGTCGGTGCCCGGGTTGGTCGGCAGCGGCGGGAAGCTGTCCTCGCGGTGGATCGACACGCTGGTGTCCGAAATCACTCTATTTTCGGCGTTCTTGGTGAGCAGTGCCATCACCTCATCGCCCTGCGCCTTGGTGCGTAGCCGCACGTTCAGCGTCGCCGAGGCATCCTCCGGGATGATATTGTAGCGGCTGCCGGCCTTCATCAGCGTCAGGTTGCTGGTGAGCCCATCGCCGCTCTTCGGCAGCCCGTCGGCGAGTTGGAGCTGGTGGATCAGTTCATAGGCGGCGTTGCGTCCTTCCTGCGGGGCGACGCCGGCATGGGCGGGGCGACCCTTCACGCTGATCTCGAACGCGCTCGATCCCTTGCGCCAGATCGTCACTTGGTCGCCCGCCTGGCCGGGTTCCAGGTTCAGCTCGACATCGGCCTGCTGGACGAGCTCGGCGATCAGCTTGCGCGTGCCCGGCGAGCCGCGCTCCTCGCTGGTTTCGACCAGAAACGTGATCGAGGCGAAATCTTCATACTTCAGCTGGCGCAGCAGCTTGATCGCCATAATGCCGGAGACGACGCCGGCTTTCTCATCGCCCACGCCGGGGCCCATCGCGCGGTCGCCCTCGATGCGGAAGGGGCGCTTGGCGGCGGTGCCGGGCTCGAACACGGTGTCGCTATGGCCGATCAGCAGCAGCCGACCCTTGCCGCGCCCTTTCAGCGTCGCGACCAGATTGTCGGGCAGGCCCGGCGCCTCGGCGGGCACCATCCGCACCTCCATGCCGAGCGCCTTCAATTGCTCGGCGATGATCGCCTGCACCTTGGGCCCGGTTTCCATATTGCCCGTGCCCGAATCGATGTTGACGATCCGCTCGAGCAAAGCGAGCTGCTCGGCGCGCACGCCTTCCGCCGCGTGCCACACCGGCCCGGCCTTGCCCGCCTGCGCCAGCGCCGGCGTGGTGGTGGTCGCGAGCAGGGCCGCGAAGATCAGTGCGCGCGTCATGGCATTCCCCTTATCGATGTTTCGCCCTTGATGCGGGTGTCGCGCGCCGCTGTCCAGCCGCGCGGCGAAGGCGCACCGCGCCCGGCGCAAACAATATCTTGGGCGCCGGGCCTTGGCGGCGGCGGGCCGGCTCGGCTAGCGGGACGCGGATGAGCGAGCGGTCGCGCGGCCTGGTTTCGGCGTTTGGCGCCTATCTCCTCTGGGGTATGCTGCCGCTCTATTTCGTGCCGCTGCGCGGTGTCGGCGCGGTGGAGATCGTCGCGCAGCGCATCTGCTGGTCGCTGGTGCTGCTCGGCGCGATCGTGCTGCTCGCCGGGCGCTGGCGATTGCTGCGCGCGGCGCTCGCCACCCCCAAGCTGCGCGCGCGGCTGATGCTGAGTTCGGTGCTGATCGGGATCAATTGGCTGGTCTATGTCTGGTCGGTGGAGCGCCATCACGTCGTCGAGGCGAGCCTGGGCTATTTCCTCAACCCGCTGGTCAACGTCGTGCTCGGCGTTGCGCTGCTGCGCGAGCGGCTGGGACGGGCGCAGCTGCTGGCGGTGGGGCTCGCGGCGATCGGCGTCGCGGTGCTCGGGCTGGCGAGCGGCGTGGGGCAGGGTTTGTGGGTGAGCCTGACGCTTGCGTTCAGCTTCGGCCTCTACGGCCTGGTGCGCAAGCTGACCCCGGTCGAGGCGCTGGAGGGGCTGACGGTGGAAACGCTGGTGCTGGCGCCGCTCGCGCTTGGCTATATGCTCTGGAGCGGAGCGCCGGGGTTGATGCAGGGCGGGCTGGTGAGCGTGCTGCTGATCGCCGCCGGGGCGGTGACGGCGGCGCCGCTGCTCCTCTTCGCCGACGCCGCGCGCCGCCTGCCGCTGACGGTGCTGGGGCTGGTGCAATATTTGTCGCCGAGCATCCAGTTCGTGATCGCGGTGGCGTTGCTTGGTGAGCGACTGACCGTCGGCCACCTGATCTGCTTCGCGCTGATCTGGAGCGGGCTCGCCTTGGTCGCGGTGGATGGGGTGCGGGTGGCACGGCGGCGGGTGGCGGTGGCATAGCCGCTGGCTCGCCCCTCGACTTCGCTTGGGGCGAACGAGGTTCCATTATCGGATAAAAGCCTGTCCATTTGGGATTCGTTCGCCCCGAGCGAAGTCGAGGGGCGTGATCGAGCGCGCCACGATGTGCTTTTGCGTCCCCCGCCGCCTTGGGTTAAGCGCGCCGGCATGACGCTCTATTCCCGTTTCGCCGCTCATATCGACGCGGCGCTTGCCAGTCTCGTCGCCGCCGGCGATCTGCCCGCCGGGCTCGCCACCCAGGCGATCACGATCGAGCCGCCGCGCGATCCGGCGCATGGCGATCTCGCGACCAACGCGGCGATGGTGCTCGCCAAGCCGGCGGGGACGAACCCGCGCGCGCTGGCCGAAAAGCTCGCCGCCGCGCTCCAGACGCTCGACGAAGTGCAAAGCGTCGCGGTCGCGGGCCCCGGCTTCATCAACCTGACGCTCACCGAAGACACCTGGCGCGCCGAACTGCGCGCGATCCGCGCCGCCGCCGCCGATTATGGCCGCTCGACTGGCGGGCAGGGGATCACGGTCAACGTCGAATATGTCTCCGCCAACCCCACCGGGCCGATGCATATGGGCCATTGCCGGGGCGCGGTGGTCGGCGATGCGCTGGCGAGCCTGCTCGAATGGGCCGGCCATAAAGTGGTGCGCGAATATTATATCAACGACGCGGGCGGCCAGGTCGATGTGCTCGCCCGCTCGGTGCATCTGCGCTACCGCGAGGCACTCGGCGAGACGGTGGCGATCCCCGAGGGGCTGTATCCGGGCGATTATCTGGTGCCGATCGGCCAGGCGCTCGCCGCCGAGTTCGGTGATCGCTACGCCCTCGCGCCCGAGGGCGAATGGCTTGCCCTGTTCCGGTCGCGCGCGGTGGCGGCGATGATGGACCTGATCCGCGCCGATCTCGCTTTGCTCGGCATCCACCACAATGTCTTCGCCTCCGAAGCCGAACTCCAGGCCGCGCGCAAACCCGAAGCGGCCGAAGCCGATCTGCGCGCGCGCGGGCTCGTCTATGACGGGATGCTGGACGCGCCCAAGGGCGAGACGCCCGAGGATTGGGAGCCGGTGATGCTCCCGCTGTTCAAATCGACCGAGTTCGGCGACGATCAGGACCGGCCGATCAAGAAATCGACCGGGCAATGGACCTATTTCGGCGCCGATCTCGCTTATCACTACCAGAAAGCGCAAGCCGCCGATCAGCTGATCGACATTTGGGGCGCCGACCACGCCGGCACGGTCAAGCGCATCCAGGCGGCGGTGCAGGCGCTCACCGGCGGCAAGACGCGCTTCGACGTGAAGCTCGTCCAGATGGTCCGCCTGCTGCGCGACGGCGAGCCGGTGAAGATGTCCAAGCGCGCGGGCAATTTCGTGACGCTCGCCGATGTGGTGGGCGAGGTGGGCAAGGACGTGGTGCGCTTCACCATGCTCACCCGCAAGGCCGATGCCCAGATGGACTTCGATTTCGCCAAGGTGGTGGAAGCGTCGAAGGACAATCCGGTCTTCTATGTGCAGTACGCGCATGCCCGCATCCGCTCGCTCCACCGCAAGGCGGCCGAGCTGGGGATCGGGCCGGACGGCGCCGATCTCAACCTGCTCGACGCGGCCGAGCTCGCGCTGGTCAAGCGGGCGGCGCAGTTCCCCCGGCTGGTGGAGGCCGCCGCCGCCGCGCGCGAGCCGCACCGCGTCGCTTTCTATCTCTATGACCTCGCCGCCGAATTCCACGCGGCGTGGAACGCGGGCAATGACGCGCCCGAACGGCGTTTCCTGATTTCGGACAATCCCGCGCTCACCGCCGCGCGACTTTTCCTTGCCGATGCGTTAGGCCAAGTCATTCGCAATGGCCTCACCATCATGGGCGTGGAGGCGGTCGAGGAGTTGAACTGATGCGCGAGGCGCTGCGCGACGAGGATCGGCTGCCCTGGCTCGAGACGGTCGACGAGGATTATGACGATCGCCCCTCGGGGATGCGCGTCGCGCTGATCGCGCTGATCGGGCTGGCGCTGCTCGCGGCTTTGGTGTTCGGCGCCTATTGGCTGCGCCACCGGGCGGCCGAGCCCAGCGCCGGCACCGGCGAGCTGATCGCGGCGCCGCCGGGCGATTACAAGATCAAGCCCGAGCAGGAAGGCGGGATGAAGGTTGAGGGCGAGGGCGACCTGGCCTTCGCCGCGAGCGAGGGCAAGCGCCCGGCGCAGGCGCGGATCGATCCCAAGCAGCTGCCCGAGGCGCCGGTGGTGATGCCCGGCAAGGGTGCGATGCCGCGGGACGCGGGCGGCGGCGCGGTGGTGCAGATCGGCTCCTTCCCCGACAAGGCGGGCGCCGACGCCGCCTGGGCGCGCCAGGCGAAGCGCTTCGTTTTCGTGGGCGGGCTGGGCCATGCGGTGGAGAAGGCGGAGGTCGCGGGCCGCACCGTCTATCGCCTGCGGGTGAATGCCGGCAGCGCGAACGGTGCGACGGAGCTGTGCAACAAGCTGCGGGTGGCCGGCGAGGCGTGCTTCATCGTTCGGGGGTGAGGCGCGGTTCGCTTTCTTGCGCGGGGTGCGCACCGTTTCGACCCACCCCAACCCAGTTTCGGGTAAGCAGCCCCCCGGGCTGCTTAGGTCATGCCGGGGGCATGACCGACCCGAAACTCTTCCAGGGAGGGGCTAACCGAACAAACTGCGATCGCTTCCCCCCTCCCTAAAACGGAGGGGCGACCGGGGAAACCGTGAACATTTCTCCCCTCCCTGAAAGGGAGGGGTCGGGGGTGGGTCGAAGCGAAGCGCAACACCCCTCGCGCTCGCCACACGCCGCCGCTAAGCTCGCGCGCATGAAACCCGTGATCTTCGGCCTCGCCGGGCCCGTCCTCACCCCCGGCGAAGCCGCCTTCTTCCGCGCCGCCGAGCCCGCCGGGTTCATTCTGTTCAAGCGCAATTGCGAGAACCGGGCGCAGCTCCGCGCGCTGACCGATAGCCTGCGCGATCTTACCGGGCGCGCCGATCTGCCGATCCTGATCGATCAGGAAGGCGGCCGCGTCGCAAGGCTGCAGCCGCCCGAATGGCCGGCTTTCCCCGCCGGCCCCGCTTTCGACGCGCTGTACGAAACGGCGCCGATCTCCGCGATCGAGGCGGCGCGGACCAATGCGCAGGCGCTTGCGCTGATCCTCGCCGAGGTGGGCATCACCGTGAACTGCCTGCCGCTGCTTGACGTGAGCGGTGCCGAGACGACCGACGCGATCGCCATCCGCGCTTATGGCACCGAGCCGCAGCGCGTCGCGGCGTTGGGGCGCGCGGTGCTGGAGGGGCTGGCGGCGGGCGGGGTGCTGGGCGTGGTGAAGCATATGCCGGGGCACGGCCGGGCGTGCGTGGACAGCCATCATTTGTTGCCGACCGTCACCGCCGCCGCCGAGGAACTCGCCGCCGATCTCGCCCCGTTCCAGGCGCTCAAGGACGCGCCGATGGGGATGACCGCGCATATCGTGTTCGAAGCCTGGGACGCGGAGCGCCCGGCGACGCTCTCCCCCATCGTGATCGAACGGGTGATCCGCGAGACGATCGGCTTCGACGGCCTGCTGATGACCGACGATATCGACATGAAGGCGCTCTCCGGCACTGCGGGCGAGAAGGCGGCGGGCGCGCTCGCGGCGGGGGTCGATCTGGTGCTCGATTGTTGGGCGCGGATGCCCGAGATGGAGGAGATCGCCGGCCGGATCGGCGACATTCGCCCGGAAAGCCGCGCGCGGCTCGATCGCGCGATGGCCGGGTTGCGCCCACCGGGAGGCGATCTGGCCGAGCTGATCGCGAAGCGCGACGCGCTGCTGGCGCTCGCCTAATCGCCCCTGATGCTACTCCTAAGCATCCCGTCACCCCGCACTTGTTGCGGGGCCCACCGATGTGCGAGACTTCACGAATGCCGCTCCAGGCTGCGCGGTGGATGCCGGAACAAGTCCGGCATGACGGGAAAGGCTAGGGAACGGCGCGCCCATCATGAATTGTTCGGTCCATGGCTGACGATACCCTCACCATCGATGTGGATGGCTGGGAAGGCCCGCTCGATCTACTGCTCGCCCTCGCGCGGACGCAGAAGGTCGATCTGCGGGCGATCTCGATCCTGCAACTGGTCGAGCAATATCTCGGCTTCATCGAACGCGCGCGGGCGCTGAAGCTGGAAGTCGCCGCCGATTATCTCGTGATGGCCGCCTGGCTCGCTTATCTGAAATCCGCGCTGCTGCTGCCGCGCGATCCCGAGCAGGAGCCCAACCCAGACGAACTGGCGCTGCGCCTGCAGCTCCGGCTCGAACGGCTGGAGGCGATGCGCGAGGCGGGCGCGCGGCTGATGGCGGGCGACCGGCTGGGGCGCGACGTGTTCGCGCGCGCCGCGCCCGAGGGCCTGCGCGTGCAGCGCAAGGCGGTGTGGCAGGCCGAACTCTATAATCTGATCGCCGCCTATGGCCAGGTGTCGGCGCGGACGCGGCCGGTGATGCACATCGTCGCCAACCGCCCGGTGATGACGCTGGAGACCGCGCTCGAACGGCTGCGCGACATGATCGGCCTGACGCCCGATTGGCGCGCGCTGCAGGCGTTCCTGCCGCCAGGCGCGAGCGCGCCGTTCCGCCGCTCGGCGCTCGCCTCGTCCTTCGTCGCCGCGCTGGAGCTGGCGCGGCAGGGGCGGGTGGAGCTGCGCCAGCAGGAAGCGTTCGCGCCGCTTTATGTGCGGGGGGTGGCGTGACGCTCTGGACGCAAATCCTCCCCATTCATGGGGAGGTGGCAGCCCGCAGGGCTGACGGAGGGGGTGGGCAACTCGCGCGCCGGTGCGCTCAACAGCGCTCCCCCTCCACCATTTGCGTTCCGCAAATGGTCCCCCTCCCCGTGAACGGGGAGGATTTTGAGTGACCGATCCCTTCGTCCGCGCCGTCGAAGCCGTGCTCTTCGCCGCCGATCAACCGCTTACCACCGAAGCGATCCGCGCGCATGCCGGCGAGGGCGATGTCCGCGCGGCGCTCGCCGAGATCGCGGCGCATCATGCGGGGCGCGGCATCGAGCTGGTCCGCCGCGGCGAGCGTTGGCATTTCCAGACCGCGGCCGATCTCGCCCATCTGCTCCGGCGCGATCGGGACGAGGTGAGGAAGCTGAGCCGCGCGGCGATCGAGACGCTGGCGATCATCGCCTATCACGAGCCCGTCACCCGGGCCGAGATCGAGGCGATCCGCGGCGTCGCCATTTCCAAGGGCACGCTCGACGTGCTGATGGAGGCCTTGTGGGTGCGCCCCGCCGGCCGGCGCGAGAGCCCCGGGCGGCCGCTGACTTATGCGACGACGCCCGAATTCCTCGCCCATTTCGGCCTCGCCAGCCGCCGCGACCTGCCCGGGATCGACGATCTGCGCGCCGCCGGGCTGCTCGACCCGGTCGATCTCGCGCTTGAGCGGATCGAGGTGGCAAAGGACGATGAAGACGCCTAGATAGGCGCCACTTCGGCTTTCTGGAGACAAGCGATGGGTGGTTTCAGCCTGATGCATTGGCTGCTGTTCGGCGGCGTGGCCATTCTGGTGCTCGGCGGCGGGCGTTTCTCGGCGATGATGGGCGATGTCGCCAAGGGCGTGAAGCAGTTCAAGAAGGGCCTGGCCGAGGATGACGAGGCGAAGCCGACCGCGCAGATCGACGCGAAGGAAGCGCCCGCGCCGAAGGACTGACCTTGTTCGATATCGCGCCGTCCGAATTTCTGCTGATCGCGCTCGTCGCGCTGGTCTTCATCGGACCCAAGGATCTGCCCAAGGTGATGCGCGTGGTCGGCCGCTGGGTCGGTCGCGCGCGAGGGGCGATGCGCCAATTCCGCGACGGCTTCGATCAGATGGTGCGCGAGGCCGAACTCAAGGAACTCGAAGCCAAATGGGCGGCCGAGAATGAGCGGATCATGAAGCAATTCCCCGCCGGCCAGCCCGCGATGCTGGCGGGCGAGGATCCCGAGATGCCGCCGCCGGTGATGACGCCGCAGCCCGTCGTCTGGACACCGCCCGAACCCGCGCATCCCGCGCCGAGCGATGACGAGATCGCTGCCGCCGAGGGCATCCCGCCCGAGCCGCGCCCATGAACGCCGAACCCCTCGACGAGATCGAGGCGTCGCGCGCGCCGCTGATCGACCATCTGATCGAGCTGCGCCGGCGGCTGATCTATTGCCTGGTCGCGGTGGCGATCGCCTTTGCCGGCTGCTTCGCCTTCGCGCGTGAGATCCTGGCGGTGCTTGTCCACCCGCTGGCGGTCGCGGGGCAGAAGGAGATCATCAACACCGATGTGTTCGGCGGCTTCTTCGTGCAGCTCAAGGTCGCCTTCTTCGCCGCGATGATGATCGGATCGCCGGTGATCGCCAACCAGATCTGGCAGTTCGTCGCCCCCGGACTGTACCGGCAGGAACGGCGCGCGCTGCTGCCGTTCCTGTTCGCGACGCCGATCCTGTTCGGCGCGGGGGCGGCGATGGCCTATTATGTCGCGGTGCCCATCGCGCTCAAATTCCTGCTCGGCTTCCAGGGTGAATTGGGCGGGGTGGAGCAGCGCGCGCTGCCCGATGTGAACAGCTATCTCGGCTTCATCATGCAGTTCATGTTCGGCTTCGGGATTTCGTTCCTGCTGCCGGTGCTGCTGATGTTGCTGGAGCGCGCGGGGATCGTCACGCGGCGGCAATTGGTGCAGTTCCGCCGCTATGCGATCGTGCTCGCGGTGGGGATCGCGGCGGTGCTGACCCCGCCGGATATCTATTCGCAGCTGCTGCTCGCGATCCCGCTGATCCTGCTTTACGAAATCGCGCTGATCGGCATCTGGATCAGCGAGCGCGGCCGGAAAAAGGCAAAGGCCACCGAGGCCGAACAGGTGTAGCCCGTGCACCTCGCACCATCGTTGCGGGGCGCGAAGCGACGAAGCAATCCAGGCCTCGGGCGTCGAAGCCGGACTGCTTCGCGCCGCTCGCAACGACGGGATCGATGCAGTCAGAAGCGATCACGCTCTGGCGTTACTTCGCGCCGTCGGCGGTCTTGGCCACCGTGTCGCCGGCTGATTTCACGTCCTTGCCCACGCCTTCCACGGTGTTGCACGCGCCCAGCAGCAGGCCGCTCGCCAGCAACAGGCTTCCGATCAATTTGCGCATCGTCCGGCTCTCCTTGGTGTTCGATGGGCCGACAATGTCCGGGAGGGGCAAAGCGTTCCCCAGCGAAGCGCGCGGATGAGCGCGGACCGCCTGGACGCAATAAGGCCCGGATGCGCAACCGGGGGGGAGGGGGTAAGCGCATCCGGGCCCATTTGGTGGATAGCGAGAGCGGGGGGGCAAAAATTCACTATCCGAAGCCAAGAACGAGTGCCGGGCCCCCGGGTTCCGCCGGCCGACCGAATTTTTTCAGTCGCGTCCGGTCACCGCGACGATGATCTCATAGGCGCCGCTCAGCGGCTCGTAATGCAGCCGCGCGCGCAACTGGCGGGCGAGCCCCTCGATCACCCGGCCATAGCGCGCGGCGAGCAGATCGCGCAGCCGATCGCCCTCCACCAGCGCAGGACTGCTCACGCGCAGCAGCGCGCGATTCTCCGCGCCGTCAGGGGCGGGGCGAAGCGAGACGCGCAGCGCCGCGTCGGGCTGCACCATCATCGCCAGCTCGATCAATTCGGTGAGGAAGAAGGCGATGGCGATCGCCATGTCCTGATTGGCGAGATAGCTGTCGATATCGAGCGTGATCGTCAGATGCGCGTCTTCGGGCGCGGTCGCGCGGATGTTGGAGGCGAGATCGCTCACCATCGTGCGCAATTGCAGCCCGCGCGTCTCCTCCAGTTCGGCGAAGTGGTTGCGATGGACCACCGCGAGCGCATCCACCCGCCGCTGGATCGAGGAATAGGCGCCGCGCGCCTCGCCGCTATGCGCGCCGCGGGCGTGGAGGTTGATCAGGCTGGAGATCACTTGCAGGTTGTTCTTCACCCGGTGGTGGACCTCGCGCGTCAGCTTGGTCTGGCGCACCAGCCCTTCGGCGAGGCCCGCCTCATGCTCGACGACCGTCTGGCTGATCGCGCGGAAGGTATCGCCCAGCTCGCGGATCTCCTGCGCGGTCGGCTGGCCCGGCGGCGCGATCACCTCGCCGGGGCGATAGGCGGCGACGGCGCGCCGCAGATCGCGCAACGGGCGGATCAGCTGCGCATCGACGACGAACCAGGCGATCACCGCCGCGCCCACCCACATCAGCACCGGCAGCAGCATCGCCAGGATCAGCGGTGAGGTGATCGGCGCGCTCCGCACCGTCATCTCGAAACTGAGATTCTCGATCCCCACCGGCACGCTGAGCGACTCGGTGCGATCGAGTGGGCCGAGCCCCTCCATCCCCTCCAGCGGCAGGCGATCGCTGCCCCGCGTGAGCACCGAGGAATAGGCCGGCAGGAAGCCGCTCGGCCGCGCTACCTGGGCAAGCACGTCGCCATTGAACTGCGCCAGCGCGTGCAGCCGCCCCGACGCGGCGGTGAGCCCCAGGCCGAGCCCCTTGGCGGGATCGATCGCCGCGCTGATCGGCCCCGCGCTCGGCGGATAGACGAGCGGCACGCGCGGCGGCTTGGCGGAGGCGCACAGCGTTTGGCCGCGCCCGTCGATGATCGCGAAGCGCGCGCCGTTCGCCAGTTGATCGGCGAACACGCCTTGCACCCGCGCGCAGCTCGGCGCGTCCTCGGGATCGGTGTCGAGCGCGTTGAGCGCCACGCGCAGCGCGGTCATGTCGCCGATCAGCTCGATCCCCAGCGCGCGCGCGCTTTCGCTCGCCGCCACGCGCAGCCGCGCGCGGGTCTCGGCATCGGCGATCCGGTTGCTCTGCATCGCCGCGAGCAGCGCGATCAGGGCGAGCGGCAGCAGCGCGACCGACAGGATCAGGAAGAGTTTTGCGCCCGTGGGCAGCGCCGCGAAGCCGCCTTGCCGGGGGCGCTGCGGCTCAGTCCCCGCGTCCATCGCCCGGCATTAATCGAGCTTGCCGAGCAGATCGAGCATCTCTGGCGGGACGGCTTCTTCCACCGCTTCCTGATAGGCGGAGCGGAGCGCTTCGCCCACATCCCTGCGGTCGCCGCGGGGCTTGGAGCGTCGCGGCGGCTGTGGTGGTTGATTCGATCCGTGTTGATCGGCGTTCAAGAACCTTGTCCCCCAGGGCGAACCACCCCGTAAAGCACCATGCCGGGGGGCGTTGCAAGCAGCGAACCAAACAGCGGCGGAACGAAATCCACGTCCCACCTTCAAGTCAGGTGAAACCAAAACACGCGTCGATAGTTCCGCCCCCAGTGCAAAATCCTGCGGAGCGGCAGGGGGCGCACGCAACCATTGCAAAGGCCGGGCGGGGGGTGCAGTGTCGGTACGCTTCGTCGCGGCAGGGAGAAACCCAGGATTATGTCGCTAGGACAACAACTTGCCCCGCATCTTCCGTTCCTACGCCGCTACGGCCGGGCGTTGACGGGCAGCCAATCGCAGGGGGACCGTTATGTGCGCGCCGCGTTGGAGGCGATCGTGGCCGCGCCCGATCAATTCCCGCGCGACGTCGATCCGCGGCTGGGGCTGTATCGCACCTTCCAGGCGATCTGGCATTCGGCCAATCCCGATGACGTGCGTGACGGCGCGGAGGCGCAGGACGCCGAGGCGATCGCCCGCGCGCGGCTTGCGCGGATGACGCCGCTGTCGCGCCAGGCGCTGTTGCTCACCGCGATGGAGGGCTTCACGCCGGAGGACGCCGGCTATCTGATCGGCGTGGCCCCCGATGAGGTGGAGGAGCTGGTCGGCGAAGCGCTCGCCGAGATCGAGAAGCAGACCCGCGCGCGCGTGCTGATCATCGAGGACGAGCCGATCATCGCGATGGATATCGAGACGATCGTCCGCGATCTGGGCCATGACGTGACCGGCGTGGCGGTGACGCGCGACGAGGCGGTGGCGCTGGCGATGGAGGATCGCCCCGGCCTGGTGCTCGCCGACATCCAGCTGGCCGACGACAGTTCGGGGATCGACGCGGTGAAGGACATATTGGCGCGGTTCCAGGTGCCGGTGATCTTCATCACCGCTTTCCCGGAACGGCTGCTGACCGGCGAGCGGCCCGAGCCGACCTTCCTGATCACCAAGCCGTTCCAGCGATCGACGGTGAAGGCGGCGATCAGCCAGGCGCTGTTCTTCGACGAGGCGACCTTGCCGGCGGCGTGACGGCGGCGGGCGAGGGGGCTGATGGAAAGTTCCCTCGCTTACGGACCCAAAACGGCTGAGGCGCGTTGGGTGGGGCATGGCTGATCCTCGTGACGAAACCCGGCTCAACGCCACGCGCGCTCGCGCCGGCGCGACGCCGCATATGACGCGCTATGTCCTGGCGATCTCGATGGTGCTGATCGTGATCGCCTTTGGCGCCCTGTTCTGGGCTGGCAGCCGCTGATGCTGGCCGCTGAAGATATGCCGGCCAGCCCCGTGGCCGTGGACGGAGATTGCGTGACCCAAGCCTTTTCGCCCCCCGCCGAAACCCCGCCCGAAGGCGAGCGCGTCGCGCTTTCCGATGCCGAGTTCAAGGCGCAGCTGGCGCAGGTGATCCCCCATTTGCGCGCCTTTGGTCGCTCGGTTTCAGGCAGCCGCGATCTGGCGGACGATCTGGTGCAGGAAACGCTGATGAAGGCCTGGGCGGCGCGCAAGCGCTTCCAGGCGGGCACCAACATGCGCGCCTGGACCTTCATCATTCTGCGCAACCTCTATCTCTCGCAGATGCGCCGCTCGCGTTTTCGCGGCGAGTGGGACGATCTGGTCGCCGATCGCATTCTCGCCGCGCCCGCGGGGCAGGACAAGCAGGTCGAGCTCAGCGACATGCAGCGCGCGCTGATGCATTTGCCCCAGCCCCAGCGCGAGGCGCTGATCCTGGTCGGCGCGGGCGGCTTCGCTTATGAGGAAGCGGCCGAGATTTGCGGCGTGGCGGTCGGCACGATCAAGAGCCGCGTCGCGCGCGGGCGGGTCGCGCTGGAGGCGCTGCTGAGCGGCGGCACGCTGCCCTCTCGCCGCACGCACCAGACCACACCGGGCCAATCGGCGCTCGAATCGATCATGAGCGATGTCGATACGCTGAGCCGCGATCGCTGAGCGGGGCTCAGGCGGTCGGCGACTGCTTGTCCAGTTGGCGCAGCATCGCGGCGAAATCGTCGGGCAGATCGTCCTCGACGTCATAGGCGGCCGTCAGCGCGAAGGCGACGCTATCGCCCGCGCGCGGCGCGCGCAGCGTTACCGAAGCCGGCTGACGATCGTCCTTAATCTTGTAGCGAATGGTCGACATAATGCCGATAACGGCTTAGCGTCTGATTTGTTGCAGCACCAAGCGCCCCGTCGGGGCGAGCGGAAAGCATTTTGTCGGAAAATCTGCTCGAGGCGCGGCAGGATAGGCAAAAACGGGCGGCTGCGCTAGAGCGCGCCGAGCAGTTTTCCCCTTTCCTGGCGCAGTTGATCGCGCGGGAAAGGCGCTTGGCCGATCAGCTGGCGCAGGGCGCGCCGATCGACGCGCTGGACTGGCGGGTCGACGATTCGGCGATGCCGGTCGCCACCCGGCTGCGCATCGAGCGGCGGCGGCTCGCGTTGATCGTCGCGATCGGCGATCTGGCGGGGCTATTCGATCTCACCCAGGTCACGCGCCGTCTGAGCGACTTTGCTGACTATGGGCTCGACGGGGCGATCCGCGCCGCGCTCCTGGAACGCGCGCCGGGCGAGGAACCGCGCGGGCTCACCGGCATCGCGCTCGGCAAGCAGGGCAGCCGCGAGCTCAATTACTCGTCGGACATCGATCCGCTGCTGCTGTTCGATCCCGAAACGCTGCCGCGCCGCCCCCGCGAGGCGCCCGAGGAAGCGGCGGTACGGATCGGGCGGCGGGTGATCGAGCTGCTCCAGGCGCGCGACGCCGACGGCTATGTGCTGCGCGTCGATCTGCGGCTGCGGCCGAGCCCGGAGGTGACGCCGATCGTGCTGCCGATCGCGGCGGCGATCTCGCATTATGAATCGGCGGCCTTGCCGTGGGAGCGCGCCGCCTTCATCCGCGCGCGCGCCGCCGCCGGCGATATCGCGCTGGGCGAGGAGTTTCTCGCCGCGATCCGATCCTTCGTCTGGCGGCGCAGCCTGGATTTCGGCGCGATCCGCGAGATCAGGGCGATCTCCCAGCGCATCCGCGATCATCATGCCCAGGGCCAGGCGCTGGGGCCGGGCTATGATCTGAAGCGCGGGCGGGGCGGCATTCGCGAGTGCGAATTCTACGCCCAGATCCACCAGCTGATCCATGGCGGGCGCACGCCGGCGGTGCGCGCGCCGGCGACACGCGACGCGCTCGCCGCGCTCGCCGAACGCGGCTTCGTGCCGACCGACGACGCGGCGGCGCTCAGCGACGCTTATACGCTGCTGCGCACGATCGAGCACCGCGTGCAGATGATCGACGATCGCCAGACGCACGTCCTGCCCGCCGGCGACGCGCTGGATGGCGTGGCGCGGCTGCACGGGCTGGCGGACGGCGGCGCGCTGCTCGCGCTGCTCGCGCCGCATGTCGAGCGCACGACGACGATTTATGCGGGGCTGGAGCCCGAAGCGCCGGCGGGACTGCCGCTCGATCCCGATCAGCTATCGGCGGCGCTGGAAGGCCAGGGGTTCGGCGGGCACGCGGGCCTCGCCGCCGATCGCGTCGCGCGCTGGCGGGGGGCGGCTTATCCCGCCCTGCGCAGTGCCGCCGCGCAGAGTGCGCTGGAGGCGGTGCTGCCCGCGCTCACCGCCGCGCTCGGCGCCGCGCCCGATCCGGCGGGCGCGATCCTGAGGCTCGACGACATGCTCGCCGGCCTGCCGAGCGCGCTCAACTTCTTTCGCCTGCTGGAGGCGCAGCCGGCGCTGCTGCGGCTGCTCGGCGCGATCCTGAGCCACGCCCCGCCGCTCGCCGAGGCGCTCGGGCGGCGGCCGGCGCTGCTCGACGGGCTGATCGACGCGAGCGCGCTGGAGCCGGTGGGAAGCGTCGCCGAGCTGGTCGCCCAGCTCCGCCCGGCCGAACCACTTGCTTATGAAGCGCTGCTCGATCAGCTGCGCGCCCGCGTCAACGAGCGCCGCTTCGCGCTCGGCGCGCAGCTGGTCGCGGCGACGCGCGATCCGCTGGAGATCGGCGCCGGCTATGCCCGACTGGCGGAAGCGGCGATCGAGGTCGCCGCCACCGCGACGGTCGAGGAATTCGCCCGTCGCCATGGCCGGGTGCCGGACAGCGAACTGGTGATCCTGGCGCTCGGCCGGCTGGGGGGCGGGCTGCTGACGCACGCCTCCGACCTCGATCTCGTCTATCTCTTCACCGGCGATCATCTGGCGGAGTCGGACGGGGAGAAGCCGCTCGGCGCGGTGCTCTATTACAACCGCCTGGCGCAGCGGGTGAGCGCGGCGCTCTCCGTGCCGACGCCCGCCGGCGCGCTGTATGAGATCGATACGCGGCTAAGGCCTTCGGGCGCGCAGGGGCCGCTGGTCGTCTCGCTCGCGGGCTTCGCCGCCTATCAGCGGCGCGAGGCCTGGACCTGGGAGCATATGGCGCTCGCCCGCGCGCGCCCGGTTTTCGGTTCGCCACGCGCGCGCGCGACGGTGGCGGCCGAGATCGCCGCGGTGCTCGGCGGCGAGCGACCCGCGCGCGACGTAGCGGCGGAGGCGCGCGCGATGCGCGCCGAAATAGCGCGACACAAGCCGCCCGCCGGGCCGCTCGACGTGAAGCTGCTCCCCGGCGGCCTCGTCGATCTGGAATTCACGGTCCACGTGACGCAGCTCGTCCACCGCACGGGCTTCGACCCCGATCTGCGCCGCGCGATCGCCGCGCTCGCCGGGCGGGGCCTGCTCCCCGAGGCGCTGATCGACGCGCATGATTTCCTCACCCGGCTGCTGGTGACGATTCGGCTGATCGCCCCGGCCGCGCAATTGCCCGGCGCGGCGAGCTGCGCGCTGCTCGCCGAGGCGCTCGGCATGTCGGGATGCGACCAGGTGGTTGCGCGCGCCGAAAGCGTGCGGCAACAGGTCGCCAAGATTTGGCGGATGATCGAAGGATAAAGCGATGGCGCTGCAAGAAGGCGAGATGATCCCTGACCTGGAACTGGTGGGCAGCGACGGCGCGCCGATCCGGCTGCGCGATTTCGTCGGGCAGAAGCTGGTGCTCTATTTCTATCCCAAGGACGATACCTCGGGCTGCACCAAAGAGGCGCAGGATTTCAGCGCGCATCGCGCGGCGTTCGACGCGGCGGGCGCGCGGCTGCTCGGCGTGTCGAAGGACGGCCCCGACAAGCACCGCAAGTTCATCGACAAATACGCGCTCACCGTGCCGCTCGCGAGCGACGAGCCCGGCACCGTGCTGGAAGCGTTCGGCGCCTGGGTCGAAAAATCGATGTATGGCAAGAAATATATGGGGATCGAGCGATCCACTTTCCTGTTCGGCGCGGACGGGCGCCTGGCGCAGGCCTGGCCCAAGGTGAAAGTGCCGGGCCACGCCGCCGCCGTTCTCGCCGCGGTGCAGCAGCTCGGCTAACCGGCGCGCCGCGCATCCGAATCGCGCGATAGGGAGTCCTACCAAGCACGGGCTTTGTTGCGGGTGCGAATTAACGCGGATTGAACGGCTCATCGCGCGACCGGAGCGGCCCGCCCTGCGAAACTGGCGGCGCTATTGCCGTAATAAGCGCATCTGCCCCAAGACGCCCGTGCTGGCTCGGACGGAGGGGCTGACCGACCGGCAATAACGAAAACAGGCGGTTTTCGTTCATCGCGGGCGTTGGGGTTTCATGATCGCTTTTGATTCGGCAGGGTTGAGGCAGGTCGCGGCGCGTGTCGCGGAGAACTTCAAGACCCGTGATTTCATCTTCCACGATGGCCGCGCGCTGCGCCGTTTCACCATCGCCGGCCGCACCCAGGCGGCGCTCGCCGGGGTCGCGGGCATCAGCCTGTGCTTCAGTGCCTATGGCGTGGCCCATGCCGGCGCCGCGGCGGTCTCGCTCGCGGGCCTCGTGCCCCAGGCCGCGCCGCAAAGCCCCGAATCGAAGCTCGCGCAGCTCCAGGCGCGCGTCGCCGCGATGCAGGCCCAGGTTGCGACGATCAAGCGGGCCGCGCAGGTACAGGCGCGGCGGGTCGAGGAACGTCAGGCGCTGATCGCGGCCGTATTGGCCGGCGATGGCAGCGCCAAGCTGGCGCTCACCGCGCCCGCGCTCGATGCGAAGGCGCGCCAGGTCGCCGCCGATGTCGTCGCGCCGCTCACCCAGGTGGAAGCGCGCCAGGCCGCGCTCGCCGCCAAGGCGCGCCAGGTCGCCGAGCGCCGCTATGCCGAGGCGAGCGCGCATTTCCGCCGGCTGGGCCTCACCCCCGAACGCTTCGTGCGCGGCGGCCAGGGCGGGCCCTATGAGCCGGTCACGACCAGCAGCGCCACCGACGCCAACGCCGATGCGCAGTTCCGCTCGCTGTTCCGCACGTGGAAGAAACTGGAAACGCTGGAAAAGGCGGTGATCGCGATTCCCGCCAGCCAGCCGGTGCAGAATGTGAACTTCAGCAGCTATTATGGCGTGCGCAGCGATCCGTTCCGGGGCACCGCCGCGATGCATGCGGGTGTCGATATTCCGGGCACCGTCGGCACGCCGATCTACGCCACCGCCGACGGCATCATCAGCCGCGCGGAACGCTCGGGCGGGTACGGCAATCTGATCGAGGTCAACCACGGCCGCGGCATCGCGACGCGCTATGGCCACCTGTCGAAGATCCTCGTCGCGCCCAACACCCGCGTGACGCGCGGGCAACTGATCGGCCTGATGGGCTCGACCGGCCGCTCGACCGGCAGCCACCTCCATTATGAAGTGCGGATCGACGGCCAGGCGGTGAACCCGATGCCGTTCCTCCACACGGTCGATTATCTGAAGGGCCGCACGCCGATCGAGCATCCGCTGGTCGAGGGCGGCACCGACGCCGCCAATTGAGTTGCGCGCGCGGGCCGCGCCCCCTATTTTCGCGGCCATGAGCGATGTGACCTTGACCGAAGCTGCGGCCGCCCGCGTCGCCTGGATCGCCGAACGCCAGGGCAAGCCAGCGATCCTGCGCCTGGCGGTGGAAGGCGGTGGCTGTTCGGGGTTCCAATATCGTTTCGGCCTGGCGGAAGCGGCCGAGGCCGATGACGTGGTGGTGGAGGCCGGTCCCGCCCGGCTGGTGATCGACAGCATGAGCCTCGATCTGGTGCGCGGCGCCGAGGTCGATTTCGTCGACAATCTGGGCGGCGCGCATTTCAAGGTGGCCAACCCGATGGCGGCGGCGGGCTGCGGCTGCGGCAGCAGCTTCGCGATCTGATCCGCGCTTGAAGATCGTCAGCTATAATCTGAACGGCATCAAGGCGCGTCTGCCGCGCCTGATCGAGTATCTCACCGAACAGCAGCCCGATGTGGTCTGCCTGCAGGAGCTGAAATCGGCCGATGAGGGCCTGCCGATCGCCGAGATCGAAGCGGCCGGCTATCACGGCGTTTGGCACGGGCAGAAAGGGTTCAACGGCGTCGCCATCCTCGCGCGCGGCGCGGCGCCGGTCGAACGCCAGCGCGGCCTGGCGGGCGAGCCCGAGGACGAGCATAGCCGCTATATCGAGGCCGAAATCGGCGGCCTGATCGTCGCCTCGATCTATCTGCCCAACGGCAATCCGCAGCCGGGGCCTAAATTCGACTATAAATTGCGCTGGATCGACCGGTTACGCGCGCGGGCACGCGATCTGCTCGCCGAGGAGCGGCCGGTGGTGCTGGCGGGGGACTATAACGTCATCCCCAACGATGACGACACCTTCTCGGTGCGCGCGATGGCCGAGGACGCGCTGATGCAGCCCGAAAGCCGCGCCGGCTTCCGCGCGCTGCTCGCGCAAGGCTGGACCGATGCGCTGCGCACCCGCCACCCGCGTGGCGGGGTGTGGACTTTCTGGGACTATCAGGCCGGCGCCTGGCAGCGCGACGCGGGCTTTCGCATCGATCACCTGCTGCTCAGCCCGCAAGCCGCCGATCGGCTGATCGATGCGGGCGTCGACAAGGACTATCGCGGCCGCGACAAGGCCAGCGATCATGCGCCGACCTGGGCACGGTTGCGCGCCTGACGCGTATTATTGGTGTAACGCACCAAAGCTTGGCGACGAACGCCAGCTGCAAGATGTGCATTCCAGGTATATATACAATAGAAACAATAACTTAGCTGTTTGGCACGGCTAATGCACTGCCTCCTGCGTGGCCCGATCGGCCATCTGTTTCGGGAGGTTTTATGGTAGCCAAATTCGGGATCGCGCTGGTCGCCGCGCTGGCGTCGGCGCCCGCCTGGGCCGGCGACGCGCCACGGCTGACCGCGATGGCGCTCGCCGCGCAGGAGGCGCCGGCCAAATCGGGCGACACGCGCTACTGCCGCCCCATCCGTGAAATCGGCGAGAGCCAAGGCCAGCTGCGTTGCGCCACCCGCGCCCAATGGCGCGTGCTGGGCGTGACGGTCGCCAAGCGTTGAGGAGAGTCGTGATGATCAAGTCCGTCCTGCTGCTCGCCCCGCTCGCGCTCGTCGCGGGCCCGGCGCTCGCCCGCAGCCCCCACCCGCTCGCCCCGCCCGACGCGGCGCAGGCGATCGCCGCCCCCAAGCGCGATGCGCAAGGGCAGCCGCTCTACTGCTATCGTTTCACGCCCCCCACCAAGGTCGTCGCGCGCGATCTGTGCCGCACGCGGCGCGACTGGTCCGCCTGGGGCGTGGATGTCGATCGCCAATAAGCGCGGCTGAAGCCGCCCCTCACGTCCCTGATCCCCCGCGGCCGGGCAGGCCGCTCGTTCAAGCCAACCGCAGGAGAAGCCAAATGCGTATCAATCGTCAGATCGCCAGCGCGGGTGCCGCGCTCGTCTCGGGCCTGCTCGTCGCCGGCCTCACCCCTGCCGCCGCCAAGCCGCGCCCCGAGCCGGCGCAGACGACCCAGCCCGCAACCGAAGCGCCCAAGCCGGAGACGCGCCGCTATTGCATCATGGCGGACATCACCGGCAGCCGCATTCCGCAAAAGCTGTGCAAGACGAAGCAGCAATGGGCGCTGGAAGGCGTTGACATCGACGCCAAATAAGTTCGGCCCGGCGCGCCTCCCCCGCGGGGCGCGCCGTTACAGCGGCTTGACGTAAATCTGGTAGACGCGGTTCACCCTGCTATCGATCGCGTCGGCGATCGCGTTCATGCCCTGATTGTCGTCGAGCACCCAGCCGATCTCGCCGCGCGTCGCGCCATAATTGGTCACCGACGCGCGGCGAATATATTCGATCATCATGAAAGCGAGCTGGCTCGCGAGCCGCGAGGCCTGCAGCCGCTTGACCACGCCCATCAGCGGCACGCGCATCGTCCGCACCTTGGGCCGGCGCAGCCACAGCAGCAGCTTGGCCCAGCCGAACGGGAAGAGATTGCCGTTCAAGGGCTTCAGCACCTCGTTGATGTCCGGCAGGGTGATCATGAACGCGACCGGCTCGCCATCCAATTCGGCGATGCGGATCAGATCGTTGAACACGATCGGTTTCAGCTTCTTGCCGACATCGGCGATCTCGGGCGGGGTCAGCGGCACGAAGCCCCAATTGTCCGACCAGGCATCGTTCAGGATCGCCAGGATGATCGCCGCTTCCTCGTCGAACTTGCTCTTGTCGACCTCGCGGATGCGGATGCGCGCGTTCTTCTCGCCCGCGGCGACGATGCGTTGGACGATGGGCGGGAAATCCTTGCTGATGTCCAGCTCATAGGTCATCAGCTTCTTCGCCGGGCCATAGCCCGCCGCCTCGATCCAGCCCTGATAGCGCGGCAGATGATGCCCCATCATGATCGTCGGCGCATGGTCATGCCCCTGGATCAACAGGCCGGGCTCTTCCCAGATCGACATGCTGACCGGCCCCAGCGCGCGGGTCATGCCTTGCCCGCGCAGCCAGTTCTCGGCCGCGGCGATCAGCTGATGCGCGGTGGCTTCATCCTCGGCGTCGAGATGGCCCCAAAAGCCGGTGCCCGGGCCGAAGCCACCTTCCGCCGGCATCTCCAGCGCGAGCGTATCGATATGCGCCGAGATGCGCCCGACATCGCGCCCGTTCGCTTGCGCGAGGAACAGCTGCGCCTTGGCGTGGCTGAACCAGCCGTTTTTTTCAGGCGTCACCAGTTCGAGCGCTTCGCTCTTCAGCGGCGGCACCCAATTCGGATCACCGGCGTTGAGCCGATAAGCGAGCGCGACGAAGGCCTTGCGGTCGGCGGCGCTCTCGACCGGTTTCAGCGTGACGGTGTCTGGCAAGGCGTTGGCTCCCCGAGCGATTTGCCGCGTTCCTAGCCAGCCGGCGCGGGCTTGGCGAGTGCCTTGGCCTTGCCACGCTGCCGCCACGATTGTCGGGGAAAGGCACCAGCATGGCAACGAGCTTCACTTTCGCCCGCCGCGAGGCGCTAGCCCGGACCGCCCCCGCGCCTCGCATCGGCGACGATATGGCGATGCTGCGCGCCGCGGCCGAGCTGACGCGCGATCTGAACACGCCGAGCCCGCGCCATTATTGGACCGATCTGCTGCTCTCGGCGGGGCTCGGCTGGGGCGCGCTCGCCGCCGCGATCCTCGCGCCGAACACCGGGCTGATGCTGCTCGCCGGGCTCGTCGCCGCGCTGGCTTTGTACCGCGCGGAAATGTTCATCCATGAAGTGAGCCACATCAAGCATCGCGACCTGCCGGGCTTCCGCGCGGGCTATAATCTGCTCGTCGGCGTGCCGCTGATGACGCCCAGCTTCATGTACGAAGGCGTCCACAACCAGCATCACGCCAAGACGCGCTACGGCACGGTGGACGATCCCGAATATCTGCCGCTCGCCTCGATGAAACCGTGGAGCCTGCCGCTGTTCATCGCGGCGGCGGCGCTGGCGCCGATCGCCTTTCTGGTGCGCTTCGCGGTGCTGGTGCCGCTGTCGCTGGTGATCCCGGGGCTGCGGGTGCCGCTCGAGGAGCGCTGGTCGAGCCTGGCGATCAACCCGCAATTCCGCCGCCGCATCCCGGAAGGCGAGGCGCGGGCGCTGTGGCTGCGGCTGGAGGCGGTGACGGCGCTCTGGGCGCTGACGCTCGTCGCGCTGGTGGCGAGCGGGATCGTGCCGCTCAAGGCGTTTCTCATTTTCCTTGGCGTGGTCTCGGTGGTCGCGGTGGTCAACCAGGTGCGCACGCTGGTCGCGCATCTGTGGGAAAATGAAGACGGCGACGCGATGAGCGTTACGGCGCAGTATCTCGATAGCGTCAATGTGCCGCCGCCCGCGCTGCTGCCGGTGCTCTGGGCGCCGGTGGGGCTGCGTTATCACGCGCTGCATCATCTGCTGCCGGGGCTGCCCTATCACGCGCTCGGCGAAGCGCATCGCCGGCTGTCGGCCGCGCTGGAGACGGGCTCGGTTTATCACAAGGCGAGCTATAAGGGCCTGCCAGGTCTCGTCGCGCGGCTGGCTCAACGGACGGTGCGGTAGGCTTACAAATCCTCCCCAAGCTTGCTTGGGGAGGG
>Ga0310345_10001424_pt1 | contig 26659 bp, 20 predicted proteins | sample HC15DNA20500_MG_FD_204667 | JGI IMG/M metagenome (GOLD analysis project Ga0310345, IMG submission 204667) | Marine microbial communities from station ALOHA, North Pacific Subtropical Gyre - HC15-DNA-20-500_MG | ecosystem: Environmental > Aquatic > Marine > Oceanic | place: Pacific Ocean: North... | reverse complement strand
GGCCCCGCCGGAGTCGGGAGGGGGGCCCCATTGGCGCTTTGCCCAATGGGGGGAGGGTTTGCACCAAACCCTCCAGCAAGAAGCAGCGCTTTGCCCAATGGGGGGAGGGTTTGCACCAAACCCTCCAACAAGCTCAGCGCCTCACGTCGTCGAGCAGCCAGGGCTCGAAGTCGGGGTCTCCCTGGCTGGCGTGGTGCAGCACCGAGATGTCGCCCGTGCCCTCGAAGACGACCGCGCGCACCTGCGAGAAGTTGTGCACGTTGGCCTCGCGCAGCTTCGCGCGGAGGTCGTCCTCGGTCACCCGCGCCTTCGCGAGGTTGGCCTTCAGGATGCGCTCGCCGTCCATCAGCAGCAGCGGCGAGTTGTCGATCGCGCGGTGGAAGCGGTCGAAGCGCCGCCGCAGAACGCTGATCACCCGCTGGGCGACGAACAGCGTCGCGAGCCCGGCGAGCCCCTGCCCGAGCGAGATGCTGTCGGAGATCATCGTGCTCGCCATCAAGGTGCCGACGCCGACGGTCATCGCGAAGTCGTAGGAGCTCATCTTCGAGAAGCTCCGCAGCCCGTTGATCCGCACCGCGAGGATGACCGAGAGATAGACGACGACGCCGGTGACCGCGACCCGGATGAGGGTCCCCAGCTCCGGCAGCTCCTTGGCCCAGTCCACATCCATGCCCGGCGAGGGCTGCAACGCGCGGTCCGACCGGCTCGCGCGGGCGCGCGCCTCACGCGGGCGGGGCGCCTCGCCCCGATCGGGGCTCAACGACTCGCGGCGAAGTTCTGCGTCCAGAGCGGCTCGCCGCCCGCGCTGAGCGCGTGGCCCACGCCCAGGAGCCGGAAGCTCGGGTTCATGATGTTCCGGCAGTGCCCCTCGGAGGTCATCCAGGCGTCGACCACCGCGCGGGCGGTCGGCTGGCCGCGGGCGATGTTCTCGCCGAGGAAGGTGCCGGGGAAGCCGGTGGCCGCCACCCGGTCGCCGAGGGTCCGGCCGTCGAGGCTGTCGTGGCTGAAGTAGCCCTGGTCGGCCATGTCCTTGCTGTGGAGGCGCGCCGAGAGGCGGAGGAGCACGTCCATCTCGAGCGCGGGCGCCGGGCCGAATTCTTCGCCGCCGCAGACCGCGCCCGCCGCGCGCCGCGCGTTCGTCTCCTCGAGCACGCCCCACTCGAGCTCGGTCCACGCGGTCGGCCAGTCGTCGCCGGGATCGGCGCACTCCGGGGTGAAGCAGTCGTCGTCGTCGCAGTCCACCAGCCCGTCGAGGTCGTCGTCCTCGCCGTTGCCGCAGAGCGTCTCCTGCCCCGAGATGCGCAGCGTGAAGTCGCCGACGTCGTCGACCCCGGCTCCGTCGACGACCACCGTGATCGTCTCGCACTCGTCCAGCTCCGCGACCAGCTCGGAGTGCGAGCCCGAGGGCGCGTCGTCGTTGCACGCGAGGGCCCGCCCGCCGCAGCTCCCCTGCCGGAGGGTGAGCACCGTGTCGATCGCGCTGCCCGCGGTGCTGAAGGTGAAGCGCCCCGCCCACGGCGCGGTCCACTGGAAGCTCGCGTCCTCGATCGTCACGCCGCCGCCGACCACGCAGCGCGCGTCCCCGTACTGATCGTCGCGCCCGACGGTGCTGCCGTGGTGCACGAACGGGAAGAGCCCCCCGACGTCCTCGTCGCAGCTCGAGGGCTCGCGGGCCGGGCAGTGGGCCGCCCGATCGACCATCGGCGTGGGTGCGGGCTCTCCGCCTTCGCAGGCGGTCAGGAGGAGGAGCGAGGCGAAGATCAGGCGGCGCACGCGCGGAAGCATAGCGACTGCTCAGTCCGGCAGCAGCGCGAGCTCGAGCAGCAGCCACGAGCCGCCGAAGATGCAGCCCGCCCCGAGCACCAGCAGCGCCAGGAACGGCGCCCAGCCCGCGAAGGCGGCGCGTCCGAAGGGGAGCCGGTGGTGCACCCGGGCCGCCGCCACGAGCCCGATCGCGACGAGCGCCTCGACGCCGAGCAGCAGCAGCAGCACGAGGAGCCCCCGCACCGGAGCGGGCACGAGCTCGAGCGCGAACAGCCCCGCCGTGAGCAGGTACGCTCCGTGGGCATACCCGGCGGACCAGAGGCTCACCCGCCAGCCTCGACGAGAGCCCGAGAGCCTCGCGGCGAGGTGAAAGGCCAGCCCGCGGAGCGCCGCCCACCCGATCTGCGCGAGCGCCGCCCCCAGCAAGAGCGAGAGCCACACCACAGCGACGCCGAGCGCCACGCCGGGCCGGGGGGGCCGTACGTAGGAGCTCCAGCCGCGGTACAGCACCACCCCCAGGGGCGCGATCGCCTGCGTGACCCCCACGAGGGCCACGAAGGTCAGCGCGCGCCGCCAGTCGCCGGCCGCGGCGCCCTCGATCGTGCGGACGGGCGCGAGCACGAGGCCGCGCGCGGTGACGAGCCACCGGCGCCACCACGAACCGTCGGCGGTCTCCCAGGGCAGCGGCGCGCCGCCGCCGACCCGCTCGCGACACGCCTCGCAGAGATCGTCCCGGAGCGCCTCGTGGTCCAGGCAGCGCTCGCACACGTTGTTGCCGCAGCGCGCGCACGTCCGGATGGCGGCCGCGTCGTGGACCGCGCAGACGGCGCCCAGCGCGACCGTATCGTCGCTCCCGTGGTCCTCGCTCACGGGTCGAGCCACGGCATGCTCGCGAAGAACACGATCGTGAGCACGCAGCAGCCGAGGCCGAGGACAGTGAACACGAGGAACGGCATCCAACCGGCGAGCGCGGCGCGGTTGGGCGGCAGGTCGTGGCGCACCCGCGCGAGCGTGGTCAGCTGGATCGCGGTCCACACCTCGATGGCCAGATACACCAGCATCGAGATCACCGGCCCGACGACCGGCAGGTTGCCCAGGATGGCGGCGACGAGCGTGGTCAGCTGGATGGCGTGCACGTAGCTCGTGCCCCAGACGCTGACCGCGAGCCCGCGCCCGCCGCCCGAGATGGCGACGCCGGCGTGAAAGATCAGCGCGCGCATCCCCACCATGAAGAGGTGCCAGCCGACGAGGATGAGCGGATACGCCACCGCCACGCCGACCGCGATCGCGGCGAAGAGCGGATCCTGGGCCTCCGGCCCGATCACGCTCTCCCACATGCCGAACGCGAGCAGGCACCCCGCGCCGCAGAGGAGGAGCGACGTCTGCACCGCCGCCACCGCGCCCCCCGTCACCGCCGCGTACCCGAAGGCCGCCGTCCACGGCCCCGGCGCGCACCCCTCGAGGGTGTCGGTCGGCCGGAGCAGCATCTGGCGAGTGGTGTTCAGCCAGCGCCGGAACCAGGGCTCGCCGGCCCGCTCCCAGGGGATGACCCCGCCGCCGACGCGCTCCCGGCAGCTCTCACAGTGATCGGGCAGCGCCCCGTCGGGCTCCAGGCAGGCCGGGCAGACGTTGTTCCCGCAGCGCGCGCACGTCCCCGTGGCCGCCGCCCCTTCGTGCGCGGCGCAGACCGCGACCGTCGTCTCCGGCGTCGGCTCCATCGCCCGGAGCCTGCCACCCTCCCCCGCCCTCGTCCACGCTCCTGCCGCGCTGCACGACGCCCCGAGCGCTCCGCACCGCCAGCGTCAGCCCGCCGCGCCGTAGTCGCGCGTGAAGAGGTACGCGAAGACGCCGACGCAGCAGAGCAGGGAGAGCGCGGTCAGGGCCAGGAACGGCATCCAGCCGGCGAGGATCGCGCGCCCGCCGGTCAACCCGTGCTGCGTCCGCACCATCGTGGTCTGCAGCGAGGCCGCCCAGATCTCCAGCCCGAGCCAGCCGCCCAGGTACAGCAGGGAGCCGAGGATCGGGACGGCGCTCGACAGCGACAGGACGAGCGCGCCGAGATAGACGAAGCTGGTGTAGCCGCACCCGGCCACGCTGACCCCGAAGCCGGCGCCGCGCCCCGACAACGCCACCGGGAGGTGAACGCAGAGCGCGCGGAGGGAGACCGTCGCGACCTGCCACGCGGCGGTCAGGATGGGGCAGAACACGGTGAAGAGGACCATGCCCTCCACGCTCCAGCGACCGCGACCCGCCCGCTCGATGTCCGACGAGTCGCCGATGAGCGACAGACAGCCCAGCCCGCATCCGACCAGGATCATGGTGAGGGTGCCTTGCACGGCGCCGCAGGTGGCCGCGAAGCTCAGCCCCGCCCGCCACGAGCGAGCTCGTGCGCCCTCGAGGGTGCGCCGAGGGCGGGCGATCAGTGGGCCGAGGGTCGCCATCCAGCGGTGAGCCCACCGCCCCCCTCGCTGCTCCCAGGGCAGCAGCGCCCCGCCGACGCGCCCTCGGCAGCTCTCGCAGTGATCGGGCAGCGCCGCGTCGGGATCCAGGCAGGCCGGGCAGACGTTGTCCCCGCAGCGCGCGCACGTCCCCGTGGCCGCCGCCCCTTCGTGCGCGGCGCAGACCGCGACCGTCGTCTCCGGCGTCGGCTCCATCGCCCGGAGCCTGCCACCCTCCCCCCGCCCTCGTCCACGCTCCTGCCGCGCTGCACTACTCGAGACGGACGGCGCCGTCTCGGGCGGTGACGAGGACGCGGCGATCCCGGAAGGAGGGGTCGGACGCGATGCGGGCGGCGAGCGGGGTGAAGACGCGCTCCTCGATCACGCGGCGCAGCGGGCGGGCGCCGTAGCGGGGGTGGAAGCCGAGCTCGGCGAGGCGATCGCGGGCGTCGGGGTGGACCACCAGCTGGAGGTTCCGGCGCTGCAGACCGGCGCGCGAGAGCGCCTTGCGGAGCTCGAGATCGCAGACCCGGCGCACGTCCTCGCGGTCGAGGTGGCGGAAGCTCACCACCTGATCGAGGCGGTTGACCAGCTCGGGGCGGAAGCGATCGCGGACCGCGCGGGCGAAGTCGTCCCGGGGCGCGGCGTCGAAGCCGACCGGCGCGCGCTCCCCCGCGCCGACGTTGCTGGTCAGCACGATGACCGTCATGCGGAAGTCGACGAGGCGGCCCATCGCGTCCGTCAGGCGCCCCTCGCCGAGCACGCCGAGCAGCAGATCGAAGACCTCCGGGTGCGCCTTCTCCAGCTCGTCGAAGAGCACCAGCGAGAGCGGCTGACGGTGGACCTGCTCGGCGAGGCTGGTCACGCCGCGGCCCACCTGCCGGAGCCGATCGACCGCGCCGGGCACCATGTACTCGCTCAGGTCCACCCGGACGAGGCGCCCCGCGTCGCCGAAGAGCACCCGGGCGAGCTGCTTGGCGAGCTCCGTCTTGCCCACGCCGGTCGGGCCGACGAAGAGGAGGTTGCCGAGCGGCCGCTCGGGGTCGGCCAGCCCGGCCTTGAAGCGCGCGAGGACCCGGCCGGCGCCGTGACACGCCGCGTCCTGGCCGATGACGCCCTCGCGGAGGCGCGCCGCCATCTCGTCCACGGTGGCCGACGCCTCGTCCGCGATCAGCTCGGCCGGGAGCCCGACGTGGCGCGCGTACCAGCGCGAGGCGTCGGCCGGGTCGACGCGGCCGGGGCGCTGCTGAGCGAGCCAGTCGAGCATCGCGAAGCCCTTGCCGGGGAAGCGCTGGTGGCGCCCGAACGCGTCGAGGTGCCGCACGAGCCGGTCGAGCGCCGCCGGGTGCACGTCGAGCTCCTTGCGCGCGGCCCAGGTGCGCATCAGCGCCACCACGCGGGCCCGGGAGGGCTCCTCGATCCGGACGATCCGGAAGGCGTCGAGGAGGCGGCCGGCGCGGCGACGCGCCTCGACCAGCTCGCCCTCGGTGCACTCCGCGATCACCGGGAGCTGCCCGCCCATCACCGCCGGGGCGAGCAGCTCCGCGATGGAGCTGCCGTCGCCCTGGGGCCGGAGCAGGGGCGGCAGCGGGCCGAGGTAGAGCAGCTCGTCCTCGCCCTCGAGCTCGCGCACCATGTCGAGAACGCGCTCCTGCCACATGCCGAGGTAGATCATGCCGGCCAGGATGCGGTCCGCGCTCGTGGCCCAGAGCCGCGCGGGCACGTCTCGACCGGCGCGCTGCTGACGGAGCAGCCAGCGTGCGAGCCGTCGCACGAAGCTCGTCTTGCCGACGCCGCGCTCACCCACCAGCAGCAGCGAGGGCCGGACCGGCTGGGCGAGCGCGCGGACCTCCTCGTCGAAGACGGGGTCCTCGCCGATCACGGGCGCGAGCTTCTTGCGGCCGGCGCGCTCCACCCACTCGTCGGCCACCGCCTCCATCGTGCGCGTCTCGCCCCGGCCGAAGGCGAGCGACAGCTCGGGCGCGCGCGGCGCCTCCTTCTTCAGCCACTCCGGGGTCCAGGGCACCACGCGCTCCTCGCCCTGGCGACGGAAGGCGAAGAGCCACGCCGGGTCCTCACCGAGGAGGGCGCCGCTGACCGCCTGCTCGAGCACCTTCGCGGCGCTCTCCAGGCTCTCGAGCATCAGCCACCAGCGGAACCGCGGGAGCATCACGCGGTAGGCGCCGCCCTTCATCTGGCACCACACGTAGGAGAGCTTCAGCGGGACCTCGCGCGCGCCGACCACCGGCTGCCGCTCCACCACCGAGGCCGGGTGGATCGACAGGGGCACGGTCCGCACGTGGAGCTCCTCGCTCCAGAGGTAGCGGCCGAGCTCGTCCTCGCGGGTGGCGAGGAGCCCCCGGAGCGCGGCGTCGAGCTCGGCGAGCGCGTCCTCCAGCGTCTCGGCGTAGGCGCTCGGAGGGAGCTCGTCGAAGAACGACTCGCGGGTGCGGACGAGGGTCGCGAGGACCCGGCCGTCGTCGAGCTCGACCACGTGCACGCGGAGGCTCTTCTCGATCACGGCGTCCCCCGCTCGCGGCTCGCGCGCAGCCAGACCAGCGGGCGCAGTGCGTCGATCGGCCGCCGCGACCGCTCCACGATCACCTGCCCGCTCGGGTAGTCCTCGATCTCCAGCGGGGCCGCCTCACCCGGGCGCGGCGGCGGGTCGAAGCGCAGGCGCCGGACCGCCGGGAGGAGGCCCGCCGGGTCGGGCGGCAGCGGGGACTCTCCCCGCTCGAGCGCCCGCTCGAAGCGCCGCGCCGCGTCGTCGTGCGCCTCGAGGACCGCAGCGCAGGACTCGGCGTCGTGGAGGGTGACCCGCACGATCTCCGCGCCCGACAGGAGCGACGACCAGACGTGGCAGCCGCGCTCGCCCTCGAGGAAGCTGCGGGTCGCCACCCCGTAGAGCTCGAGGACCAGCTGAGTCGGCCGCCTCGCGAGCAGCGCGCGCAGATCGACGGCCTCGCCCGACGCCTGGATCTCGCCGTCCGGGGTGCGCGCCGCGGCCGCCACCAGCTCCCCGCGCAGCCCCGCGTAGAGCTCGGCCAGCCACTCGAAGAGCCCGTCCGGGGCGCGGTCGTAGCGCGGCGGGCGCCGGCCCTGCCCGACCCGGAGCAGCTCGAGGAAGACGCGATGCTCGGCCGGCTCGGCCAGGCGCCCCACCGCGCGCTCGAGCAGCGTGATCTCGCCGACGCGCCGGAGGATCTCGTTCTTGGAGAGCGCAGCCGAGGGCCCGCGCACCGCCCGGCGGTCGAGGCGCTTGCCCTTCGACTTGAGGCGCCAACCAGAATCCCCCTCGGGACGCTCCCGCACCGCGTCGACCTCGAGCTCGCGCGCCACGTCGGCGTTCGCGTGGGTCCGCAGATCCAGGTCGGCGCGCAGCGCCTCGAGATCGGCCCGGAAGCGGTCGAGCGCGTAGAGCGTGCTGGCGCCCCGCGCGTCCCCCCGCCCGACGCGCTCCATCAGCGCGCTCCGCCGCGCCTCGAGCGCCTCGCTCTCCTGCAGGTCGCGGGTCCGGGCGAGCAGGCGCGGGAGGAGCTTCACCAGGGACGACGCCGGCTGCTGGAGCAGCCCCTCGAGCGCGTGGCGCGCGTCCTCGAGCGGCGCCTCCACCAGCGCGTCGATGTGCAGCCGGTACGCCTCGCCCTCGACGTAGACCCGCGCGATCCGCATCTCCGCCCGACTGCCGCGGGCGAGCTCGTCCGACAGGAGCGCGCCCACCGTCGCCTCGAGGTGGCGCTTGACGCTCCGGGCGCCGTCGCGCGCGTCGAAGGCGTCCTCGGCCATGCGCTTCACCGCCTCGGGGTGAGGGAAGACGAAGACCCGCCGGTCGGTCAGGCCGCGCCGCGCGAGGAGCTGCGCGAGCTCCTTCTCGCAGACCCGCTCGGCGACCTCGGGCGTGAGCGGCGCGAACGGCACCACGCGATCGATCCGGTTGAAGAGCTCGGGCGGGAAGAACTCGCGCACCGCTCGATCCACGTCGCGCAGCACCGCGTCCGCCCGCTCACCGAAGCCGACCGCGGCCCGCGGCTTGGCGCCGAGGTTCGAGGTCATCACGATCACCGCGCGCCGGAAGTCGGTGACCGCGCCCCCCGCGTCCGTCAGCCGCCCCTCATCGAGCAGCTGCAAGAGGAGCTGCAGCACCGCCGGGTGCGCCTTCTCGACCTCGTCGAGCAGCACCACGCAGAACGGCTGCTGGCGCACGGCGTCGGTCAGCTGACCGCGCGGATCGAAGCGATCCCCGATGAGGCGCGCCACCGAGTCCGGCCCCGTCATCTCGCCCATGTCGACGCGGACGAGGCGCGACTCGTCGCCGTAGAGGAAGCCGGCCAGGGCCTTGGCCATCTGCGTCTTGCCGGTGCCGGTCGGCCCGGTGAAGAGGTAGGTCGCGAACGGGCGCTCGGGGTCGGTGAGCCCGGCGCGGATGCGCGCGACCAGGTCCACCGCGGCCCGCACCGCCTCGTCCTGCCCGAGCACGTGCTGCGCGAAGCTCGCCTCGAGCGCGTCCGGGTCCAGCGAGGCGTCGGGGCGGAGCAGCACCTCGGGCAGGCCGGTGCGGCGCGCGAGGAAGCGCACCACCGCGTCGCCGTCGATCTCGACCTGGGCCTCGACCTCGACCTGGGCCTCGAAGGAGGCGTCGGCCGCGAGCCGGCGGAGGAGATCGACCGCGACCCCGGGCCGCGCGGTCCCGGGGTGGAGCGTCTCGCCGAGCTGCAGCACCGCGCGGTACACGTCGGGCGTGAAGGCCACGCGGCGGCTCGGCTCGAGCTCCCGCGCCTCGTGCAGCAGCAGGTGCATCGTCTCGGCCGGGTCGGTGGGCGTGACCCGCAGGGTGGCGAAGCGGTCGGCGAAGGTCGGCGCGTGCTCCTGCAGGCGGTGCCACTCGCTCGGCGTCGCCTCGCCGATGATCGTGATCTCGCCGCGGGCGACCGGGCCGCGGAAGAAGTCGGCGAGGCTCCGGTCGCTCTCGCGGCTGCGCCCGGCGGTCCCGAAGGCGTGGAGGTCCTCGACCCACAGCACGACCCGCGGATCGGTCGCCTCGTGCGCGAGCTCCACGCAGCGCTGCTCCCACTCGCCGATGTGGCTCATGCCGGCGAGGATGCGCGCGGTCGACACCCGCCAGACCTCGTGCGCGCGGTCCAGGTTGCGGTGCGAGGGGAAGTCGTCGGCCTCGAGCAGATCGCTCGCCCAGCGGTGGAGCAGCGTCGTCTTGCCCACGCCCGGCGGGCCGAGGAGCACCACCGGCTGCTTGCGGGGGCCGTCGAGCAGCTGCCCGAGCTGCGCCCGCCAGGGCTCGCGCGGTCGGCCCAGCGGGATCGCTCCGTCGGCGATCCGGGCGGTGAGGTTCTCACCGAGCGCGCGGAGCTGCTTGCGCCCGTACCGCGACCGTCGCTTCTTCTTCTTCTTCCGCCGGCCGCGATCGGGGTCGAGCTCGAGGTCGGCGAACGGGTCCGGATCCGCGCCGACGTCGTCGATGAGCTGCGGCACGCGCTCGGAGAAGCTGAACGCGCGCAGCATGTCCTTGCCGTCGGTCACCAGCTCCTCGGTGACGAAGTCGGCGCCGATGGCCTTCCACGCGTGGGCGAAGAAGCGCCTCGCCTGCGGGGCGAGCGGCGCGTCCTCGTCGACCACGAAGAACTGGTTCGCGAGCAGCGGGTGATAAGCGATGGCGACGCGCTCCCCGGGCCGCCGCCAGCGCGGCTCGCGCACGAGCGGGAAGAGCCCCGAGACGCGCTTGCGATCGGCGACGGTCAGCTCGAGGTGCACGCGCTCGAGCCGCCGGCCGCGCACGAGCTCCAGGGCCGCGACCTCCTCGGGGCTCATCTGCCGGATGAGGCGCCGCAGCTCGTCGGCGAGCCCGCGCTGGATCTTGGTCGGGCTCTTGCCCTGGCGGCGGAGCGCGTGGGCCCCGAGCCCGACCGTCGCCCACTCGAGCTGGCCGCGCCGTCGGCGCTGGTAGACGGTGACGGTGAGCTGGGTCACGACGCCTCGCCTTCCTCGTCCTCGTCCTCGGCGAGCACGTCGATCGAGGCGTCCGCGCGGCCGCTCCGCTCGAGCCAGAGGAGGTGGGTCAGCGCGATGGCCTCGAGGCGCGCCCAGTACTCGGCCAGCGAGAGGGTCAGCGTCGCGCCGCCGGGGAGCGTGAGCACCTCACCCTCGTGCTCGCGCACCGCGGGGAGCAGGCGCCGCCGGGTCGACGAGGGGATGGGCTCCGGGTGGAGCCGCGGCGAGTCGAGGGCGTCGTCGGGCAGGTCGGCGGCGTGGCGCAGCGTGGTCACGACGAAGGTCGCCGGGGTCGCCCCCTCGTGCCCGCGGTAGCGGTGGAGCCCCGCCTCGAGCGCGAGCAGGTGACCGGCGTGACGGCCGCGCACCCGGAGCAGGAGCGCGAGGGGGCCGCGGTCGGGCTGGGCGAGGCGATGGGCGAGCGCGTCGGCGTCGCGCGGCGGGCCCCAGCGCCGCTCGGTCGGCCAGTCGGCGGGCTTCGGCGCCGGGTCCTTCTCCACGTGGCCGAGGATCTGCCAGCCGAGCCGCTCGCGCGCCTCGAGCAGCCCGCCGAGCCAGCGGTTCAGCGGGCGCTGCCCGTCGTGCTCCTGCACGCGCACCGTGATCGCGTGGCGGTCGTCGTTCGCGATCAGCAGCTCCAGCAGCGCGGCGCGGAAGGTGAGGTCCGCCTGGCCGACGAGCGCGGCCATCTCCGACACCGGCTCCCCGGCGAGCGAGGCGACGACCGACAGCTCCTCGATGGACTCGATCTCGGCCACCGCCGCGTCCACCGCGTCGAGCCGCTCGCGCAGCCCGGCGAGCTCGGATTGCAGCATCGCCGCCTCCGTCCCGCGCACGCCGTCGCCGTAGGACACCTCGGCGAGCAGGTACTGCGCGCGCTCGCGGAGCTCGGCCGCCGTCGGGACCTCGCGCGTCTCGTGGGCCCAGCGGCGGGTGGCCGAGACCCGGGCGAGCAGGGCCGCGTCCTCCCGGGCGCTGCGGGGCGGGCCGCGCAGGATCTCGTAGACGAGGCCGTCGCGGGTCTCGGCGTGCAGGCGCCCGCCCTCGGGCGCCGGATCGCGCTCGCCGCGCACCACCAGCCGCGCGTTCCGGGCCGCGGCGCCGAGCGGGCCGAGCGCCCGGGCCAGCGGCGCGACGAGCGCGTCCTCGAGGTGCCGACGCAGCGCCCGCGCCCCGTAGGCCGCCTCGAAGCCGCCGTCGGACAGCGCGTCGAGCGCCGCCTCGCTGACCTCGAGCGTCGCCCCGAGCTCCACCAGCCCGCGCCGCATCGCGAGGCGCTCGACCGTCAGCCCGGCGATCGCGCGGATCTCGCCGCGGCTCAGCGGCGCGAACGGGATCACGCGATCGATGCGGTTGACCAGCTCGGGCCGGAACCAGCCCTCCACCGCCTCCAGGTAGCGCGCCCCCTCGTCGACGGCCGGCGGGTCGATGCCGACGGCGCGGCTGCGGTGCCGCGTGCCGAGGTTGCTGGTCATGACCACGATCGCGTCGTGGAAGTAGGCGGTGCGGCCGCGGGCGTCGGTCAGGCGGCCCTCGCCGAGCACGCCGAGCAGGAGGTCGAACACGCTCGGGTGCGCCTTCTCGATCTCGTCGAGCAAGACGACGCAGAACGGCTGCTGACGCACCGCGCTCGTCAGCTGGCCCTCGCCGCTCGCGCTGCCGTGGACGAGCCGCGTCGCCGCGCCCGGATCGGCCATCTCGGACATGTCGAAGCGGACGAGCCGCTCGGCCGAGCCGAAGAGGAGCTCGGCCAGCGCGCGGCAGAGCGCCGTCTTGCCCACCCCGGTCGGCCCGGCGAAGAGGAAGCTCGCGAGCGGCTTGTCGCCCGGCGCCAGCCCCGCCTTCACCACCGCCAGCGTGTCCACCAGGCGGTCCACCGCGTCGGCCTGGCCCACGATCCGCCGCGCGAAGAACGCCCGGGCCCGCTCACGACGCCAGGCGACGTCGTCCCGCAGGAGCAGCTCGGGCACGCCCGTCTGAGCGGAGAAGAGCGCGTAGACGTCCTCGGCCCGCAGCCGCTTCGCCTCCGCGTGGTGGGCGCGCTCGGCGCTCGCGCGCAGCTCCTCGAAGAGGCGCACCGCCTTGCCGGGGAAGGCGCGGTAGGGGAGGAAGCGGTCGGTCAGCTCGACGACGGCGCCGATCGCGCCGCGATCCAGGTTGGCGCGCTGCGGCTCCCTGCGCGCGGCGTACTCGATGCAGGCCTCCAGCGCGGCCCGCCCGGCCCGCGCGTCCTGCGGCTCGAGGCGCAGCGGGTGCATCGAGGCGAAGAGGCCGGGGTGACGGCTCGCGAAGAGATCCGCCGCCTCGGGCGTCAGCTCCCCGACGACCCGGACTCGCCCGTCGTCGAGCCAGGGGCGGATCGCCGACGGGAGGTCCACGTACGCGCCGGCGTGGTCGCCGAGCAGGTCGCGCAGGTCGTCGAGCCAGAGCACCGCGTCGAGGGTCTCGGCCGCCGCGAGCACGCGCTCGACCCGGGCTTGCCACTGCCCGGCCCCGCTCATGCCCGCCACGAGCTGCGCCCCGCTGGTCGCGTAGAGGAACGGCGCGTCCTCGCCCTTCGCGCGGAGCCAGCGCTGGACCAGGGTCGTCTTGCCGACCCGCGACTCCCCCACCAGCAGCACCGAGCGGCGCGCCTCGCCGCCGAGCAGGGCGTCCAGGATCGCCCCCGGGGCCTCCTGGCCGACCGGGTCGGGGCCGCGCACGTCCTCCGGGACCACCCGCCGACCGATCGCGCCGAGCACGCGCTTCGCCTCCGCGCGGCGACGCGCGTCGTCCACCCGGCGTCGCAGCGCCCGGGCCCCCGCGCCGGGGAGCGCGCGTCGGTCGACCTCGACGGTCACCCGGGACAGCTCGCGCTCCCGGGCCGACATCAACGCGAGCAGCGCGGTCGCGTCCGGCGCGAGCACGTGCAGGTAGCGCTGCACCTCGGCCTTCAGCACCTCCTCGAGCGGCTCCTTCGGCCCGACGAACACGGTCAGCCCGTGGGGCAGCGCGACCGCCCAGCGATCCCGGCGGTGCGGGAGGACCACGCAGGGCACGGTCAGCGGGATCGGCCGGGCGACCGAGCGCGGCGCCGTGGGATGCGGCACCTCGACGTCCACGTGCACCAGCTCGGCGTCGGGCAGCGAGAACGCCGCCTGGGTCGCGGCGCCCGCCCGCTTCAGGTGCACGCCGAGCGCGAGCTGGTGCTGGAGCACCGCGTCGGCCGGGCTCGCGTAGGCGACGAGCGAGGGCCCGGCGACCGCGCGCGCGAGGACCTTCCCGCTCTCGAGCGTGTCGAGGAGGATCCAGGTCTCGATCGGCAACGAGGCGCGCGCGCTCACGGCGACGCGAGCCTACCCGATCTCGGGCTTCACCAGCGCAAGAAGACTGACCGCGCGGAGAGGTCCGACGAGAGCACCCGCCGGCGCCAGGCCTCGGCGTCCCCGTCGATGAACGTGGCCACCACCAGGGTGATCAGCCCCGCGCCGATCAACGCCACGCTCACGCCGATGGTGATCTCGGCGGCCCCGATGTCCGCCTCGCTGCAGCTCCCGGCGCAGACCGCGAGCGCGACCGAGGCGCCGAGCAAGGTCGCGAGCCCGGCGCCCGCGGTGGCCCCGCCGCCGATGTAGAGGCCGTCCGCGAGCGCCGCCTGCCGCTCCGCCGCCTCGAGCTCCACCCGGAGCGACGCGTCGAGCAGCGGCGCCTCTCGCTGCGCGCGGGCGGCGGCGGGATCGAGGGCGGCGACGAAGAGGAGGCCGAGGGCGAGCAAGCGGGTCACGCCGTCGCTCTATCAGGCCCCGCGTCGGGTGGCGACCACCCCCGTGGCGAAGCGTCCCACGGGGCGCACTTGCACGTCGGAAAGCGCCTTCGATCGGTGGGGCGCGGGCCTACGTCGGCCTTGCTTCGGAGGAGGAACGATGATGAAGAGCTTCGGATCGATCTCGATCGCCCTCGCGCTCGCCCTCGCGGTCGGCTGCGACGGCGACGCACCCACCGACGCGGGCATGGACGGCTCCGCGCCGCCCACCGACGCCGACGTCGACGCGGGCGTGGACGAGGACGCGGGCCCCGATGACGACGCCGGACCGGACATGGACGCCGCGGTCGACATGGACGCGGCCGTCGACATGGACGCGGCCGTCGACATGGACGGCGCGGTCGACATGGACGCGGCCGTCGACGGCGGCGGCGACGCGGGCGAGCCGGACGGCGGGCTGACGGACGCGGGCCCGCCCGGCGGCGGCGCCGCGACCTCGACCCAGATCCAGGCGGTGCGCGACGCCGCCGTGGGCACGATCATGCTCCCGGTCGACGACGCGGTCGTGACCTACGTGAAGCCGTCGTTCGGCAGCGACGCCGACGACGAGGGCTTCTTCGTGCAGGCGGAGACCGGCGGCCCCGCGCTCTTCGTGCAGACGTCCCTCGCCGCCCTCTCCCCGGCGCCCGAGGTGGGCCAGGTCGTCGACTTCCGCGCGGTGAGCCGCGCCGAGGCGGCCGGCGGGATCGCCTACGTCGACATGATCGACATGTGGAACGTGGACAGCGCCGGACACGACGTGCGCTTCCTCGCCCAGGACGTGACCGGCGTCGACCTCGTCACGATGCTCGACGACTACGCCTACGAGCTGGTCACCCTCACCGCCACGGTGGTCGGCGACTTCAGCTTCGCGGGCTCGAACCACGCCGGCGGCGAGATCATCACCGCGGGTGTGCCGACCCCCACGTCGGATCTCGTGTTCCGGCTGCCGGACGCGGTGCGGGAGATCACCTCGCTCGGGGTGAGCTGCACCGTCGACATCGGCCCGACGCCGCTCTGGCGGTTCGCGGGCACCGCCCAGCCCTCCGCCTGGGATCCCGCCGACTTCACGCTCACGAGCTGTCAGTCGCCGACCACCGGTGACCTCGTGATCACCGAGCTCGGCTTCCGCTTCTCGGGCGGCGACGCGGGCAAGGAGCTCGTCGAGCTCTACAACCCGCACGAAGACGACGCCTACTCCCTCGACGGCTGCCGGCTCGCCGACGCGGCCGGCGTGGCCGACCCGAGCGCGGTCTCGCTCGGCCCGGTGTTCATCGGCCCGATGGACCACGTGGTGATCGCCGGCCCAGCGGCGACGAGCGGCGTCTCGCCCGACGCCCCGATCGGCGCCCTCGCCATCGACGGCATGGACACCATCACCCTCGCCTGCGCGTGCTCCGGCGCGGCCTGCACGGACACGGTCGACGAGGTCGACTTCTCCGCCGCCGGCTTCGCCGACGCCACCGACGACGTCACGATGCAGCTCGACCGGCTCGACCTCGAGGCCTTCGATCCGGCGCTGGCCAACGACGACCTCTCGAACTGGTGCGTGACCGCCGCCGCCACCTACGGCGCCTTCACCCCGGCCCGCTTCGGCACCCCGGGCCAGCTCAACGAGGTCTGCCCGCTCTCCTGCGCCGCCTTCGCGCCGCACCTCGTCATCAACGAGATCGACTACGACGACGACGGGGCCGACGAGAAGGAGTTCATCGAGATCTACAACCCGACCGCCGCGTCGGTGGACGTCTCGACGATGGCGGTGGTGCTCTACAACGGCTCGACCAGCCAGGAGTACCGGCGCGTGCCGCTGATCGGCAGCCTCGCGGCCGGCGGCTACCTCGTGATCGTCGCCGCGAGCACGGTGGGCATCACCCCGACCGATCCGAGCTACGTGGTCAGCGGCGGCTTCCAGAACGGCGCGCCCGACGGCGTCGGCCTGCTGGACACCACGACGGACACCTTGATCGACTTCATCACCTACGAGGGCAGCTTCACCGGCGGGACGACCCTCAACGATCCCTCCGGCATGCCCTACACGTCGATCCCGGCGCCCCACAACCTCAGCATCGGCGCCGACACCCCGACCCCCGACACCCAGAGCCTCATCCGCATCCTCGACGGCTGCGACACCGGCGCCCCCGACATGGACTGGACGGCGACCACCATGGTCACCCCCGGCGCCCCCAACATGCTCTGAGAAACGAGGCACCCCGCCGCGCCCCCTCCCGACTGCCGCCGGCTCGGCCGCCGCCGACTCGCGGGAAACGAGGAAGGGAGGAAGCGAGGCGGGGTGTCGACGACCACGTCGACCCGACCTGCGACCATCGACACCCCGGCCACGGAGGGCCAGCTCAACGGGGCGCGCCTCGTAGACATTCGGTCGCCCACCCCCTACCCCTCTCTTCCTCCTCGCTTCCCACCTTCCTCGCTTCCTGCGAGTGGGAGCGTCACGAGTGGGAGCGTCACGCGTGGGAGCGTCACGAAGGGAGCGGGACGAGGCGCAGCGATCAGGAAGGCGTGGCGGTGACGACCTTGGCCACGAAGATGGGGTCGACGCTCTGCACCTCGAAGCCGCTCTCCGTGAGGGCGGCGGCGAGGTCGTCCTTCAGGTAGTCGTTGTAGAACGGCTCGTGGAAGTCCTCGGGGAAGCGCTCGAGGAAGAATGAGAGCGCCTCGGACTCGGCGAGCTGGGCGGAGTCCTCGATGACGAGGAGGCCGCCCGGCTTGAGCACCCGGCGCATCTCGGCGAAGACCCGGCGGCGGGCGTTCTTCGGGAGCTCGTGGAAGAGGTAGACGCTCGTCACCACGTCGAAGAGGTCGTCCGCGTAGGGCAGCGCCTCGGCGTTCTCGGCCGCGAGCGAGACGTCCGGCACGTGGGCGAGCACCTCGCGCGCCTCCTGGATGTAGAAGGGCGAGAGGTCGGCGCCGTAGAGCTTCAGCTCGGGGTGGGCCTCGTGGATCTGGGCGAGCACCCGACCGGTGCCGCAGGCCACGTCGAGCAGGCGCTTGCCCTTCGCGCCGCCGCGCTCGCGCAGGTACCGCGTGATCGGCGGGATCACCTGCCGGCGCATCACGTGCGCGGTGCCGGCGAAGAGGAACTCGACGCCGACGTCGTAGAGCTTGGCCGAGCGGCGGCTCAGGTAGCCGTCGGTCTGCCAGTGGAAGGTGCGCCGGAAGTAGGGCGGGTAGCTCCGGGGGTCGGCGTCCTCGGGCAGGTCGCGCCAGGCCTCCTCGTTCCGGCGGCGCCACACCCCGGGCATGTCGGCGAGCAGCCGAGGGAAGTGCTTGGCGTAGTCGAGCGCCGGCACCCGGAAGAGCAGCTTGCGCGGATACAGGCCCGCCTCGGCGTTGGCGAGGTCGAGCTGGAAGAGCTCGCGCAGGCGGCGATGGAGCAGCGCGATCTCGCGCCGGGTCGGCACCGGGGTCTCGCGCCGACCGACCGCGCGGATCAGGCGCTGGGCGAGGGTGGCGGGGACGAGCATGCCGAGCTGCTGCGCCCCGTAGGCGATCTGGGTGACTCCACTAGCGACGCTGGCCATCGATCCGAGTATAGGGTCGCCTCCGGCGCGCGGCGACGAGCCCACCCGCGAGCGCGAGCCACCACCACCCCGGTGCGTCCCCGCGCCGCCCGGCGCGACAGGCGCAGCTGCCCGTCGCCACTTCGCCGCGCCCCGCGTCTCTCGCCGCAGGTCCAGCGTCGGGGAGGGGCGGCGCCGAGGCGTCGCGCTGGCGGCCGCCGTCCCGCGCTCCGGCGTCGCGGGGGCGGACCCCGGCGTCCTCCCCCGGGGCCGGGCCGAGCCGGCGGCGGCGCATCGCCTCCCAGAGGTTGGCCGGCTCGATGTCGGCCGCGGCGATGTCCTCGACGTGCCACTCCAGAGCGCTCGCGGGCGGCTCGCCGCGCGCGTCGACGCCGACGTAGGTCATGCGAGGGCCGTAGCTCCCGGCCGGGAACCCGAAGGGCGCGTCGGCGGTGACGTTCCAGAGCGTGTCGTAGGCGGCGGTGTGGGGGCCGCGATCTCCGCGCCCGCCCGAGGTGAAGGCGCGCGCCCCGTCGCCGAGGTGCAGCTCGGTCCAGAGCGTCTGGTAGGGGGCCGCCCGGTGGTGATCCATGGAGAGACTCGCGCCGCGCCCCCGGGTGAAGACGACGCCGTGCGCGTACCACTCGTTCGTGAGGTCGTGCACGAAGACCGCGCGCACGTCGAAGTCGACGAAGAGGTTGTCGCCGCCGTGGCCGTTGTTGAGGCCGTGGTGCCCCTCGAGCGCGCCCCGGGACGCCGTCGTCTCGAGCACCACGCCCGACGCGGTGCAGAAGAAGCTGCTCGTGAACGACACGCCGTAGTCCGCGTTCTCGATCCGGACGTCCTCGACGAAGCCGTGCCACACGCGCTCGAAGTGGATCGCGTTGTAGCCGCGCTCGGCGAAGTGCCCCGGGTAGGCGGTGTGCGGGAAGGCGATCGTGAGGCCGCGGACGCCGACCTCCCGGCGGCCGCTCTCCTCGGCGAGCACGGTCGGCGACCACGCGAGCTCGACGTCGAGGGGGAGCGCCCGCTCGAGCGTCAGCGCGTCGCCGTCCACCGCGAGCACCCGGGTCGGGAACCGCATGCCGACGTCGCCGACGTTGTCGGTCCCGCCGTCGACGAGGTCGGCGTGGAGGCGGCGCATGAGCTGCCCGTCCACGTCGGTCTGCCGGATCAGGATCCAGTCACCCACCGAGACGCCGCTCGCGTCCGCCACCACGATCCGGGTGTCGCCGCGTCGCGCCGGGGCCACCACCGTGGTCAGCTCGGGCATCCGGGAGGCGCCGCTGGCCTGGATGAAGCCGCCGCCGAAGGACCAGTTGCGCTCTCCCGGGTAGACGTCCTCGAGCGCCTCCGGGAAGAAGAGCGTCGTGTCGCCGCGGCCCGCGCCCTCGAGCACGACGCCCGGCGTCAGCGAGAGCCGGCGCCGCGAGAGGTAGCGCCCCGCCGGCACACGCACGGTGCCTCCCTCGCCGGCCGCCGCGATGGCCGCCTCGAGCGCCGCGCCGTCGTCGGTCACGCCGTCGCCGACCGCGCCGAAGTCGCGCACGTCGGCCACCACCGGCGGCGACGGCAGGGGATCCTCGCCCGCGTGGTAGCCCGAGAACGACCAGTCCATGAGCCGACCGCGCGGATCGAAGGCCTCGCCCTCCTCGCCCCAGAGCGGCGAGGTGAGCGGCGCGCGGCTGACGCCCACGTCGGCGCTGCACCCGGCGATCAGGAGCAGCGCGAACGGGGCGGCCCTCACTGCGTGGCCTCGGGCTCCGGCGGCTCGGGGCGCTCGACCAGGGCGAAGCGGCGAGCCCAGCCGGCGCGGCGCTCACGGTCGAAGAGGTTCGGCTCCCGGACCTCCGGGGGCTGGTCGAGCATGCTGACGTCGTTGCCGTGGCGCAGCACCAGGCTGAGCGCGCCCTCGCGGCTGGCGAGGGTCAGGCGCTGGGCGTCCTCGAGATCCACCTCGAGGCTCACCGGCGAGCGCCCGCTCTGACGGCGCGCCTGCTGCTCGTCCTCGTCGTCGTAGGTCCACGTGACCTGGCGGCCGACCGAGAGCACGAGCAGGTTCTGCGCGACCACCACCGAGCGGCCCGAGTTGGGCACCCTTCGGTCGCCCACGGTGACGATGGCGTCGACCCGATCCCCCGGCCGCAGCAGGCCCCCGTGCGAGGACTCCCGCACCACGTCGAGCGTGATCGCGCGCTTGCCCGGCGGGATCTCGCCGCTGAGGGTGCGCTGCTGATCGCTGAAGGTGGACAGGTCGGTCCGGAGGATGGCCTCGCCGTAGCGCACCGACTGCGCGAGCCGCTGGCCGATCAGCTGCCGGAGCTCCGACTGACCGAGGTGGCGATCCTCGACGTAGCTCTGCGGGATCTCCTTCACCGTGAGCCACGCCGGGTTGATCGGCTCGCCGAACGGGATGTCCGCCGCGGCCGCCACCACCAGCACGCGCTGCCCCCCGGTCTCCTCCTCCACGTACGCCTGCGTGTAGAGGTAGAAGACGGCGAGCCCGGCGGCGACGAGGGCGCCGGAGGCGATGAGGAAGGTCCGGTTCATCCCGTGGGCCGAAGGGTTTCAGCCGGCGCGGGCGGCGTCAATCCTCGCCGTGGGCCGCGGCCACGTACTTGCGCACCGTGCGGCGGTCGAGGCCGGTCACCCGCGCGACCTCCTCGTAGGTGCCGAGCCGGCCGTGGAGGAGCGCGCAGTAGCGCTCGGTCAGCGCCTTGGCGGTGAGCTCCCCCGCCTGCACCGCGTCGAGGAAGTCGTCGCCCCCCGCGCCATGGCTCGCCGCGCGCGGCGCGCAGCCCCCGGTCAGGAGCACCCGGCGGACGACCTGCTCCAGCTCGCGCACGTTGCCCGGCCACCCGTAGCCCGGCGGCAGGTCGCTCTCGATCGCGCCGCGCACGCTCGCCACGACCTCCGCGTCCGGCTCGCCCATGATCCGCTCGACCAGGGCCTCGAGCAGCACGTCGAGCTCGCGCGGCTCCTCGGCCAGCCTGACCCGCAGCGGCGGGACCACGATCTCGTCCGAGCAGAGGCGGTAGTAGAAGTCGTCGCGGAAGCGGCGCTCGGCGCGCGCCTCGTCGAGGTCGCGGTGGGTCGCGGCGATCACCCGGCCCTCGAAGCGGCGGTCCTCGTGGCCGCCCACCGGCGAGAACACCCGCTCCTGCAGCACCCGCAGCAGCTTGATCTGCACCGGCACCGAGACCTCGCCGATCTCGTCGAGGAAGATGGCGCCGTTGGGGGAGCAGCGGCTGAAGACCCCGGCGTGCGCGTGCACCGCGCCGGTGAAGGCGCCCTTCTCGTGGCCGAAGAGCTCCGACTCGATGAGCGACTCGGGGAACTGGCTCAGGTTGATCGGCACGAAGAGCTCGGTGAACGAGGTCTGGAAGCGCCCGCGATCCTCGTCGAAGGGGACGAAGCCGGAGCGCCCGATCGCGGCCGCCGCCGCGCCCTTCCCGGTGCCGGTCTCGCCGCGGAGGATCACCGAGAAGTCCTCGAGCTTGTCGTGCAGGGTCCGCTCGTAGCGCTCCAGATCGTGGGTGAAGACGTCGTTCCAGATCGCCTCCCGCAGCCGCCGCATCGAGGGGCTCACCCCGGTCAGCCCGCCGGCGATGAAGTAGTAGGCGCGGCGCAGCTGCCAGATGAACGCCAGCATCCGGCAGGCGTGGGCGCGGTCGAGGCCACGCGAGGTCAGCCGGGACAGCACGCTGTCGGCGATCTCGATCTTCACCGGCTCGTCGCCGGCCCCGAGCTGCTCCTCGATCCGCGCGTCGAGCCGCTCGGCGAAGCGGTGAAAGGCCTCGAAGAGCACGGCGTGCTCGAGCAGCCGCCAGTCGTCGTGCGGGAAGGCGTCGGGGGTGAGATCCCCCTTCTCCTCCAGCGCCGAGAGCCGGCCCTCGATCCGGCGCACGAGCCGCTCGAGGAGATCCGGGTCGTCGCCTTCGGTCTGCGCGATCTGGACGTCGAGCGCGTCCCGCTCGTCGCCGAAGGGGTTCACGAAGGCGGCGCGAGAGACGAGCTGGAACAGCTCCCGGTCCTGGGCGGGCAAGCGCTGCATCGCCGGCACCGTACCAGAGCCGTGGCTGGCCCAGGAGCCGGAGCGCGCGCATGATGGCCGCGTGCTGATCGACGACTACGTCATGCGACAGGTGCAGAAGATCGCGGAGCTCGCCGCCGCGATCGCGAAGGGGAGCAGCAGCGCCGGGCCCGACGACCTCGAGATCGAGATCGAGGCCGCCTACCGCGAGCTCATCGGCATCGACTCCGCGCTCGTCGACACCCTCGCCGGCCCCAGCCTGCTCGGCCTCCTCCAGGACGACCGGCAGCGCGCGGCGCTGGCCGATCTGCTCGAGGCCCACGCCGCGGTGGCCGAGGCCAAAGGCGACCTCGGCCGCGCAGAGCGCCGCCGCGAGAAGGCGACCTCGCTACGCGGCTGATCACAGCTCGTGGAGCCAGCCGGCGCGGGCGTCCGGGAAGGCGTCGACCGAGGGGACGTACGGCTTGACGTCGAGGATCGGCGTGCCGTCGAGCAGGTCGAGGCGCGCGAGGTGCAGCACGCGGCCCTCGACGCGGACCAGGCGCGCGGCGCTCAGGCCGATGGGGTTCGGGCGATGAGGCGCGCGGGTGGCGAGCAGGCTGCGCCTGATGCGCGGCCCGCGGGGCGGCACCACGGTCGGGTTCCAGCCGTCGTTGAGGTGCAGCCAGGCGAGGACCCAGACGAGGTCGAAGCCCTGGAGGTCGCGCACCGCCTCGGGCGGCAGGACGTCGGCGAACAGCTCGATCCGCGCCGCCTCGTCGGGCCGGAGCGCGGGATCGGCCGGCACCGCGGCCTGACGGGGGGTGCCGTGGCGCTCCTCGTGGGGGGAGCGCACCACGCCGATCGGGCGGACGGTCATCGCGTCGGGGAAGGCGGCGTCGCGGGTGTAGGTCCGGGGCGGAGGCGTTCGCGGCATCTCGCGAATGTGGCACAGCCGCGCCCGAGGAGCGCCGCGCGAGGCGGCGCCGGTGAGACTGGCTTATGCTCGCCCGCGACATGCGCTGGCTTCCCCTCGCCTCGATCCTGATCGCCTGCACGAGCCCCACCGACGGCGGCCGCCTCGACGAGCGCGTCGAGACGCCCGACGCGGCGCCCATCGCGCCCTTCGACACCTGCACGGTCACCACCTACCGGGTGCCCGCCGCGTCGGCCGGCCACGTCGCGCCCTGCAGCGCCCTCGATTACCCGGAGCTCCCGCCGTCCGGCGGCGACCACTACGGGCAGTGGGCCGCGTTCGGCGTCTACGACGCGCCGGTGCCGTGGGGCTTCCTGGTGCACTCGATGGAGCACGGCGGCGTCGTGCTCGCGCACTCCTGCGAAGGCGCCTGCCCCGAGGTCGAAGCGGAGTTCGCCGCGGTGGCCGCCGAGCGCGACGACCCCCTCTGCCGCGGCGACGCCCCGAACCGGACCATCATCGCGCCCGCCGACCTCGACCACCCGGTCGTCGCGGTGGCCTGGGAGCACGTCTACGTCGCCACCTGCCTCGACCCGCCGTCGCTCCGCGCGTTCGTGGAGGCGCACTACGGCGACGCCCCCGAGGACCTCTGCGCGCAGGGGATCGACCTGTCGGCCGACGGCTGGTGCCCATGATCTTTCTGCACGAGATCCCGCACCACGACGCGCGCGCGCTCCTCGAGAGCGGCGCGCCGGTCTACCTCGGCTTCAACCCCATCGAGTACCACGGGCCTCACCTGCCCCTCGCCTGCGACCGGCTGATCGGCGACGGGATCCTGCGCCTCTTCACCGAGCGCATGGCCGCGCGCTTCCCGGAGTGGCCGGTGCTGGTGGCGCGCTCGATCGACGTCGGGGTGGAGCCGACCAGCGGCTTCGGCTCGGCCAAGCCGGGCTACCGGGACGTGCGGCGCGTGGTGCGCGAGAGCTGCCGGGCCCTGATGGAGCTCGGCGCGAAGCGGATCGTGCTCCACACCTTCCACGGCTCGGGCCTCCACAACCTGGCCCTGGAGTCGGGCGTCCGCCTGGTGCGCGAGGAGGGCGGCCAGGCGCTCGCGCCGTTCCACGTGGTGCTGAACGAGATGATGGACCTCGACGCCGAGCGCTACGCGCCGGCCTTCGCCCACATCGAGGATCCGGACGAGCGCGCGGCGATGATCGCGGGCCTCCACATGGACTTCCACGCCGGCTTCTTCGAGACCTCGCTGGCGATGCGGTTCGCGGCCGACGCGGTGCACGCCCGTCACGTGGAGCTCGCGCCCTGCCCCCGCTTCGAGCGCGACGGAGCCCTGGCGTTCCTCTCGAGCCTCACCGACGCGCTCGGGCACCGAAAGGCCGCGGCCGAGATGTCCTTCGCGGCCGACGCGCGCGGCTGGTATGCGCTGCGGCCCTTCCCCGGCTACACCGGCCGGCCCCATCACGCGCGGGCCGAGTCCGGGGCCTTCTTCGCCGAGAAGATCGTCGAGCGGTACGAGGAGGCGGCGGCCGCGGTGTTCGAGCGCGATCAGGATCCGCCCCCCGCGGTGATGGAGTGGCTGGCGCCGATGACCGGCTGGGGGAGCCTCGAGGCGACCCGGGTCGACGTGCGGCACATCACGCACGACTTCGGATAAGACGACTGAAAGTCGCGCGGCGCTGGACCTCCGGAGCGCGGCTCGGCATCGTTTCGCCCATGATGCGTCGCCCGAGCCTCTTCCTCGCCTGCTTGCTCTGCCTGACCGCCTGTGACGACGGCGAGGCCCCGCCGCCCGACAGCGGCGTCACGCCCCCGCCCGACTCGGGGCAGATGATGATGATGGAGGACGATCCGCTCCGCGCGGACTGCGATCCCGTCGTGCCCGAGCTGTGCGCGATGCCGTTCCCCTCGGACTACTGGCTGACGGACGACTCCAGCACCCCGAGCGGCCACCGCCTGAACCTCGGACCGACCACGCTCCCGCGCTCCAAGGTGCGCCGTCGCCAGCACGTCGACCCCACGCCGATCAACGGCCGCGACGGCTGGTCGGTCAACGGGACGCTCCTCGCCTACCTCCCCGGCGCGACCGCGACCGGGCTGCCCGGCATCGCGAGCATCGGTGACTCGCTCGAGACCACCTCGCCGACCATCCTGATGAACGCCGAGACCGGCGAGCTCGTGCCGCACTGGTCGGAGATCGACGAGGCGGTCGCGGACGACTCCACGCCGCGGACCTTCTTCATCCGCCCGGTGGTGCAGCTCCAGCACGGCACCCGCTACCTGGTCGCCATCCGCAACGTGGTGGACGCGAGCGGCGCCGCGATCGCGCCGAGCGAGACCTTCCTCGCCCTGCGCGACGGGACGACCACCGAGATCGCGACTCTCGAGGCGCGGCGCGATCACTTCGAGGAGATCTTCACCACGCTCGGCGAGCACGGCGTGACCCGCGACGACCTCCAGCTCGCCTGGGACTTCACCACCGTGAGCCTCGAGGACGACACCCGGTGGATGCTCTCGGTGCGGGACCAGGCGCTCGCGGTGGTGGGCGCGGACGGCCCGGAGTTCACCCTCGACGAGGAGATGTCGCGCACGTACACGGAGGAGGAGAACGCGAACATCCGGCGCCGCCTCTACGGCACCATTCGCGTCCCCCTCTACATGACCGACGAGAACGCGGGCTCGCGCCTGAACCTCGGCGCCGACGGCATGCCCGAGCAGAACGGCTTCGCCGAGTACGGGATCGTCATCAACATCCCGCGCAGCGCCACCCCGGACAACCCGGTCCACCCCATCCAGTACGGCCACGGTCTGCTCGGTGACTTCACCCAGGCCAACGCCGGGTGGCTCGCCGAGTTCGGCAACACCAACGGCTACATGCCCTTCGGCGTGAGCTGGCTCGGCATGGCGGGCGACGACGTGGCGCCCCTGACGGTGGCCCTCGCGAACGGCACCCTGCAGGACTTCGCCACCATCCCGGAGCGCCTGCACCAGGGCATCGTCAACGCGCTGCTCGCCATGCGCATGATGCTCGGCCGCATGGCGACCCACCCCGAGATGATGATGGACGACGGCACCGGGACGATGCGGTCCATCCTCGACACCAGCGCCGGCTACTACACCGGGGACTCGCAGGGCGGCATCTTCGGCGGCACCTACATGGCGATCACCACCGACGTCGAGCGCGGCATCCTCGGCGTGCCCGGCGCGCCGTATCACCTGTTGCTCAACCGCAGCGTCGACTTCGATCCCTACCTCTCGCTGCTCCGTCAGAGCTTCGAGGACGGCCCCCAGATCCAGCTCGCCATCGCGACCCTGCAGCAGCTCTGGGACCGCGCCGAGCCCGGCTCCTACGTCGCCCACATCGAGAACGATCCCCTCCCCGACACCCCGAGCCACCGCGTGATCCTCCAGGTGGCCCTCGGCGACCACCAGGTGACCCCGCTCGGCGCCCACATCATGGCCCGCAACATCGGCGCGGTGACCATCGAGCCGGAGACCCGGTCCATCTGGGGCATCGAGCAGGTGGCGGGCCCGCACCCGGGCAGCGCGATCGTGGAGTGGGACTTCGGCCTCCCGCCCGAGACGGCGACGAACGTGCCTCAGCGCGAGGGCAGCGACCCCCACGGGGACGTCCGCCGCAACCCGGCCGCGCTCGCCCAGTCGCTCCACTTCTTCCAGACCGGCGAGGTGATCCACACCTGCGACGGCGTCTGCGATCCCGATTGAGTGGAGCCCGGGACACGGGTAGGCTGACGCCGTGAAGCTCGAAGGCGACGAAGAGGGGATCGCCGTCCTGAAGGCGATGCACGCCCAGGACAAGACCTACCTGAAGTTCCTGGTGGGCGAGGCGAAGACGAACACGGACCTGCGCGCCCCATTCAAGGCGGAGGACGGCCGCGCCTTCCTCCTCCGGGTCGACCCCAAGACGGGCAACCTCGTCGTCGAGAAGAAGCCCACCTAGCCTCCCTTCGGGGGCTTCGAAGTGGCTCTCGCCAAGGCGCATCTCGCCAAGGCGCAGAGCCGCAAAGAGCCGGGCACGGCCGCGCGATGGACCCTCGCCGCCCGCCCTCCCGTGTCGCCCTCCGCTCGACCCTGCCTCGTCTCGGGGGGCTTCGAGGGTCTCGAAATTGTCTCTCGCAGAGGCGCAGAGACGCAGAGATCGACACTGGCCGCGCGATGGACGCTCGCCGCCCGCTCGCTCGCCCCGCCCTCGGC
>Ga0310345_10001423_pt1 | contig 26661 bp, 20 predicted proteins | sample HC15DNA20500_MG_FD_204667 | JGI IMG/M metagenome (GOLD analysis project Ga0310345, IMG submission 204667) | Marine microbial communities from station ALOHA, North Pacific Subtropical Gyre - HC15-DNA-20-500_MG | ecosystem: Environmental > Aquatic > Marine > Oceanic | place: Pacific Ocean: North... | reverse complement strand
GTCAAGCGCGTGCGGCGCGGGGCGGCGCTTTCCGCCGCGACCGAAGTGTTCCGGGGCAAGCCGGACGACGTCTTCGTCATCCCGCGCAGCTTCGCCGATGGCGCCGGCCATACCGAAGTCGTCATCACGCGCGGGATCACTTTCTTCGAGGCGGAATTCGTGCGGGTGACGCCCGGCGGCACCGCGCGCATAGCGGTCCCGGCCAAGAGCGAACTCAAGGGCTTGCTCGTTGGGCGCCTGATCTTTCAGGTCAATGAGGACTGGGCCCCGCTAGGCGCAGTGCCCGTCAAGGCAGGGGCACTCGTCGCGGTCGATCCTGCCGGCAAAGCGGCGCCGGAAGTGATCTTCACGCCCGGGCCGCGCCAGTCGGTCGATTCGGACGAAGTTTCGGTCACGCGCGGACATGTGCTTGCGGCCGTCTATGACAACGTGCGCGGCCGGGCGATGCGCTTCACCCGCACGGCGAACGGCTGGCAGCAGGCAGTGCTCCCGCTGCCGGACAACGCCGCTGTCAGCATCGTCGCCAGCGACCGCACCTCGGACACCGCTTACGTCTCGGTGCAGAGCTACCTGCTGCCGACCTCGCTCTGGAAAGTCGATGCCGCCGCCGCCACGGCGGTGCAGATCAAGCAGACTCCGGCGCGCTTCGCGGCAGACGGCCTCGTCACCGAGCAGTTCGAGGCGACCTCGAAGGACGGGACGAAAGTGCCCTACTTCATCACCCACCGCGCCGACATGAAGCTCGACGGCACGACCCCGACACTGATGACGGCTTACGGCGGTTTCCAGGTCTCCTACACGCCGCACTACTGCGGAACCACCGGCAAGCTCTGGCTCGAGCGCGGCGGCGCGTTCGTTGTCGCCAATATCCGCGGCGGGGGCGAGTTCGGCCCGGCGTGGCACGAGGCGGGGCTCAAGACGAAGCGGCAGGTGATCTACGACGATTTCGCCGCGGTCGCCGAAGACCTTATGGCGCGCAAGATCACCAGCCCGAAGAAGCTCGGCATCTATGGCGGCTCCAACGGCGGGCTCCTCATGGGCGTCGAACTGACCCAGCGGCCGGACCTGTTCGGCGCGGTCAGCATCCAGATCCCGCTGCTCGACATGCTGCGCTATGAAAAGCTTTCCGCCGGCGCCTCGTGGGTCGGCGAATATGGCACGATGGCCAATCCGGACGAGAAGGCGTTCTGGCTCAGGACTTCGCCCTATTCCAACCTCAAGCGCGGCGCGGCATATCCCGAAACGCTGATCTGGACGACGACCAAGGACGACCGCGTCGGCCCGGTGCAGGCGCGCAAGTTTGCCGCGCGGATGAAGGAGTATGGCCTGCCTTATCTCTACTACGAGAACACGGCGGGCGGGCACGGCGCCGGGGCCAATCTCAAGGAGTCGGCGCGGACTATCGCGCTCGAAATGGTGTACTTCCAGCGCCGCCTGATGGAACATTGATTCAAGGCTGCCGCCAAACCTTTGCATTTGTGTCCCGGTACCGCTAAACGCGCGCGTCTTTACGAAAGCGAGTACCGTGGCAACGAACTGGAATGCGAACAGCTGGCGCGCGGCAGAGGCCAAGCACCTGCCCACTTATCCCGATGCGGCAAAGCTTGCCGCGGTCGAGGAAACGCTGACCCGGTTTCCCCCGCTGGTGTTTGCCGGTGAAGCGCGCGCGCTGAAGGCCGATCTCGCGGAAGTCGCAGCCGGCCGTGGTTTTCTGCTCCAGGGCGGGGACTGCGCGGAGAGCTTTGCCGAGTTCCACCCGAACAACATCCGCGACACGTTCCGCGTGCTGCTGCAGATGGCGGTGGTGCTTACCTTCGCCAGCAAGCAGCCGGTGGTGAAGGTCGGCCGCATGGCCGGCCAGTTCGCCAAGCCGCGCTCATCGCCGGTCGAGAAGATCGGCGATCTGGAGCTGCCGAGCTACCTCGGTGACAACATCAACGGCATCGAGTTCAACGCCGAAAGCCGCATCCCGGACCCGGAGCGGATGCTGCGCGCCTATTCGCAGGCGGCGGCCACGCTCAACCTGCTGCGCGCGTTCTCGACCGGCGGCTATGCCAACTTGCGGCAGGTCCACCAGTGGACGCTCGACCATATCGGCAAGAGCCCGTGGGCGGCGAAGTTCGGCGAGATGGCCGACAAGATCGGCGAAAGCCTCGACTTCATGGAGGCCTGCGGGGTCAATCCCGCCACGGTCCCGCAGCTGCAGGGCACCAAGTTCTACACCAGCCACGAAGCGCTGCTGCTGCAGTACGAACAGGCGATGACGCGGCAGGATTCGCTCACCGGCCAGTGGTACGACACCAGCGCGCACATGCTGTGGATCGGCGACCGCACCCGCTTCGAGGGTTCGGCGCATGTCGAGTTCCTGCGCGGCGTGGGCAATCCCATCGGCATGAAGTGCGGGCCGAGCCTGACGCCCGATGCGCTGCTGCGCATGCTCGACACGCTGAACCCCGGCCGCGAGCCGGGCCGGATGACGCTGATCAGCCGCTTCGGGCATGACAAGGTCGAGGTCGGCCTCCCGCCGCTCGTCCGCGCCGTCGCGCGCGAGGGGCATCCGGTGGTGTGGTCGTGCGATCCGATGCACGGCAACGTGATCAAGGCCGACAACGGCTACAAGACGCGCCCGTTCGACCGCATCCTCAGCGAAGTGAAGGGCTTCTTCGCCGTCCACCGCGCCGAGGGCACGCATGCCGGCGGCATCCATATCGAGATGACCGGGCAGGACGTGACCGAGTGCACCGGCGGCGCGATCGCCATCACGCAGGACGCGCTGGCCGACCGCTATCACACGCACTGCGACCCGCGCCTCAACGCGGCGCAGTCGATCGAGCTGGCGTTCCTGCTGGCCGAGGCGATCAACCTCGAACGCGCCGAGCGCAAGGCCGAAGCGGCCTGACTTTCAGAGCCTCCCCATTTTCACGAAGTGCAAATGGGGAGGTGGCAGCGCGAAGCGCTGACGGAGGGGTGTGTCTAAACTGGCGGCAGCGGAGGCCTGAAATCCCCCTGCCGCCAGGGCGCGTTCGGCATCTCCTCGGCATCCGGCACGGCGAACCGCACGTAGCCGAAGAACGTCGCGATCGTCCGTTCCGTGGCATCCACGATGGCGCGGCGGCCATGGAGGAAGCGGGTGTTGTCGAGCACCAGCGCATCGCCCGCCTGCCAGCGCACCTCGGCAGTCAGCGCCTCGCCGGTGGCATGGATGGCCTGCAGCCACGCTTCGGGCACCGGCGTCAGATCATCGAGCAGCGGGAAGTTGCCGCGTCCGTTGTTGAAGCGGGCGAAGAGCAGAAAATTGCCGAATGCAGGCCCTTGCGCGAACATCGGCTTGTGCAGCGCGGGCCGTGAGAATTCGCGCGCGATGCGGCCGTCCGGCACGCGGAAGAAGCGGTAGGGCACCGGCTGGGGCGGGCTTGCCAGCAGCGCGTCGTCCGGCGTCTCGGTGCCGAACCAGAAGCGCAGCAACGCGGGCCAGACGCCCATCACATGCACCAGCCGCCGCCCTTCCAGCCCTTGGCGCACGGCTTCCGGCAAGGCCGCGGCCAGCGCGATCCCGTCGCACAGCGTCGTCTCGCCGCCCGAACCCGGCGGGCTGAGGCAGCCGAACAGCGCGGCATCGGGCTTCCACGGTTCGCGCGCGAGTTCGGGGTGGAGCGCAAAGGCATTGGTCCCGCCATCGACGCCCTGAATGGCCTCCACCGCATCGAGCACCGCGCGGCCCGGCGTTTCGTTGATCACGGCGGTGGCGCAGAGGCTGCGGGCGAAGCGGCGGAAGCTGTCGAGATCGGCGCCGAAACCGCGCAGCAGCATGGCGCCGTGGGCCTTGTAGGTCGCTTCGATCAGCGCCGGATCGATAGCGGCCAGCGTTTCCGCACCGCTTGGCGTGAGGACCGCATAGGGGCGTCCGGGGGCGGGGGGATCGATCTCGGCCATGGTGTCTGCGGCCTAACCCACCCCCGACCCCTCCCGCAAGCGGGAGGGGAGTGCGGTCAGCAGCAAACGCGGCTAAGGCAATGCGATGCAGCTCACCCCCGCCAGCATCGCGGCCTCACCCGATCATTACCTCCATTCGTTCGAGGCCGCGAATGCGGTGATCGTGCCGATGGACCGGGCGGCCTATGCGCGCTCGATCTTCCTCGATGCGCGGATTTCGCCGGCGCGCGATGGTGCCGCGCTGGTGCCTGCCGCGCAGCTTGCCGATGCCGCTCCGCAGGCGGCGACCACCGCGTGGATCTTCCACGTGGCCCATTGCGGCTCGACGCTGCTGGCCCGCGCACTGGAGGCGATGTCGAGCGGCCTCGTACTGCGCGAGCCGATGGCGCTGCGGCAACTGGCCTTTGAGCCCGATCCCGCCCGGCTGCGGCTGGTCCTTGCGATGCTTTCGCGGCGCTATGGGAGGGAGGAGCCGACGCTGATCAAGGCCAACGTGCCGGTCAATGCCTTGCTCCCGCAGATCGTGGCGGCTGATCCGGGGGCGCCTGCGGTTTTTCTCCATCTTGGCCTTGAGGACTATGCGCTGGCCGTGCTGCGCAGCCCGCAGCATCGCGGCTGGGTCCGCGATATTGCGGAGCGCTTTGCCGGCGCCCCTGCTGCTGCGCGCGATGCGGAATGTCTGGCCGCGCTGTGGCTGTGGCAGATGCGCGCGTTCCTCGCCGCGCTGGAAGCCATGCCGCAGGCGGTCATGCTTGATGCCGAACGCTTCTACGCCGACCCTGCCAGCACTCTGACCGCGCTCGCCCCCCGGCTTGGGCGGGCTGCAGACCCCGCGCGGATCGCCGAGGTCGTGGCCGGGCCGCTGTTCAGCACCTACTCCAAGCGCCCCGGCGTCGCGTTCGACAATGCGGCGCGGCTGGAGCGGCGTAGCGCCTTGCTGCGCGAGATGGCGGGCGATCTTGCAGAGGTGCGCCGTGCCGCGCAGTCCGCTGCGCCGGATCTGGCCGACCTCGAGCATCGGATCACTGCCGCCGCCTTGTAGTACGCGCGATCCGGCCAATTCCGATGCGTCACGGGCTTGAGTGCTGCCGGAAGAGGGCATAGCTTCCCGCCTCCGGAAGGAAACGCGGGGGCGTCATGGCGGTGGGCAAAAGTCTTTTGGTGGGCCTCGTCCTGGCCGCCTGCGCGGGGCTGGCGCCGGTCGCTGCGCTGGCAGCCGATCCGCCCGCAGTGGTCGCCACCGCCAGCGCGCCCGCCGGACCGGTCGAGCGGATTTCGACCGATGTGTTCTCCCAGCTGTCGTTCATTTCGGATCCCAAGCTCTCGCCCGATGGCAATCTGATAGCCGCCAAAGTCGCGCTTGATGGCAAGACTCTGATCGGCGTGTTCGATCCGGCCACGGGCAAGAACAAGATGCTCAATCCCGGCAAGGTGGTCGAGCTCAACTGGTTCCGCTGGGCGGGTAATGACCGCATCCTGATCAGTCTCGGGCAGACCGTGAAGCTGTTCGGCGACGAATACTGGTCGACCCGGCTGCTGGTCTATGACGTCTCCACCCAGACGCAGCGCTTCATCGGCTCGAAGCAGGAGGGCCTGATCGGGGATGACGTGCTCTGGGTCGATCCCGAGGGCAAGACCGCGCTGCTCTCCTACGCCCAGACCATCTTTGACTACCCGAGTGTCTCGCTGGTCGATCTGGCCACCAACAAGGCCCGCGAGCTCATCCGCGAGCGCGACGGGGTGCTCAAGTGGATCGCGGACGATGCCGGGGTGGTGCGCGCCGGGCTGCAGTTCGGCGGGCAATCGTGGAAACTGCTCTACCGCGCCAAGGACGGCGACACCTTCCGCACCGTGGTCAAGGCCGATTACGACGACGATGACGCGTTCTACGACGTCGCGCGCATCTTCCGCGGCAGCGACGAAGGCTATCAGAAGCTGCTGAACGAGAAGACCGGACGCTATGCGCTGTGGCGATTCAACTTCGCGACGCGCAAGCCCGGCGAGATGGTGTTCGAGGCACCCGGCGTCGATATCGATGATTTCGATACCAAGCCGGATAGCCCCGATCTCTGGGCCGCCTACTACACCACTGATCGCCCGCGCGCGCACTGGTTCGATCCCGAACTCGCCAAAGTGCAGGAATCGATCGACAAGGCTGTGGCCGGAGCGGTGGGAGACCGCGCCGCGACCATCGTGAGCTATTCGAAGGATCGCAACCGGATGCTGGTCCGGCTCGGCGGCTCGAACGATCCCGGCCGCTATTACCTGTTCGATCAGACCGACGGCGTGATGCAGCTGTTCGCGCAGGCCAACGAGCAGCTGAAGCCCAGGATGCTCGCGCTGACGCGCTACACTTCCTACACCACGCGCGACGGCCTTGAGGTGCCCGCCTATCTCACGCTGCCGCCGAACCGCCCGGCCAAGGCCTTGCCGCTGGTGATCATGCCCCATGGCGGACCCTACGGCGTGCGCGATGATGGCACGTACGATGTCGAGGTGCAGTTCCTCGCCAACCGCGGCTATGCCGTGCTGCAGCCCGAGTATCGGGGCTCGGGCGGCTACGGCAAGACGTTCAGCGAGAAGGGCGAGGGCCAATGGGGCCGCGCGATGCAGGACGATCTCGATGACGGGATGGACTGGCTGGCGAAGCAGGGCACCATCGATCCGAAGCGCGTCTGCATGGTGGGCAGTTCCTATGGCGGCTACGCGGCGCTGTGGGGCGCGGTGCGCAATCCGGAGCGCTATCGCTGCGCGGCCAGCTTTGCCGGGGTGACGGACCTCAAGCGGCAGATGAAGTTCTGGGATGGCAATGCCAGTTCGAGCAAGGACCGCACCGCGTGGCGCAAGACGATCAAGGGCGAGGATGCCAAGTTCGATCTCACCACCGTCTCGCCGCTCTATGCCGTCGACCAGCTGAAAGTGCCGCTGCTGCTCGTCCACGGCGATGAAGACCAGCGTGTGCCCTACCAGCAGTCCAAGCTCTATGCCGATGCGCTGGCCAAGGCGGGCAAGCAGCACGAGTTCGTGACGCTCAAGGGCGAGGGGCACGGCTTTTCGAGCAATGCGAACCTGAAGCTCTGGCTCGACAAGCTCGACGCGTTTCTGGCGAGGAACAACCCGGCGGGCTGACGCGCAAGCTTGCTCTCGCCAATGCGGTCCGGATCGGGCAGGTTGGCGGGCATGATCCGCATCCTGTTCGCCGCCGCCGCGCTGGGCCTGCTCGCCAGCCCTGCTCATGCCGAAACGCTCTATGTCCGCGCCGGGCATCTCGTTGATCCGGAAGCGGGCACGGTGCTGGGCGCGCGGCTGCTCCGGGTCGAGGATGGCCGGGTGGCGGCGGTCCTGCCCGATGGCGCGGTGCCCAAGGGCGCAAGGCTGGTCGATTGGTCCGCCTTCACCGTGCTGCCGGGGTTGATCGATTGCCACGTCCACCTTGCCGATACCGGGCAGACGTCCAACGTGGCCGAGCCGCTGCTCCATTCGGCCATGGAGATCGCCTATATCGGCGCGCGCAACGCCCGCACGACGTTGATGGCCGGCTTCACCACGGTGCATGATGTCGGCAGCTTCCGCGCCTTTGCCGATGTCGAGCTGCGCGAGGCGATCAACCGGGGCGATGTGATCGGCCCGCGCATGCAGGCGGTCGGCGCCTATGTGACGGTGCCGGGCGGCGGGGGCGAGGTCACGGGTTTCTCGCCCGATGTGCGCATCCCCGAGGACTTGCGCGCGGGCGTCGTCACCGATGCGGCGGATGCGCGGGCCAAGGTCAATTACCTGTTCCAGCACGGAGCGGACTCGATCAAGCTGATCGCCACCGGCGCGGTGCTGGCAAGCGGGACCGAGGCGGGCCAGCAGGAACTGACCGAGGACGAAATGCGCGCGGCGGTCGAGGTGGCGGCGGCGCGCAAGTCATGGGTGACGGCGCATGCTCACGGCGCGGAAGGGATCAAGTCCGCCATCCGCGCCGGGGTGCGCGCGATCGAGCACGCCAGCCTGATCGACGACGAAGGCATCGCGCTCGCCAAGGCCAGAGGCGTGTGGCTCGACATGGATATCTACAACGGCGACTACATCGCCGATGTCGGCCGCAAGGAGCGCTGGCCGGAGAACTACCTGCGCAAGAACGACGAGACGACCGAGGCGCAGCGGCAGGGCTTTCGCAAGGCGGTGAAGGCGGGCGTGAAGCTGTCGTTCGGGACCGACGCCGGGGTGTTCCCGCACGGCGAGAACGCGCGGCAATTCGCCTACATGGTGCGCTACGGGATGACGCCGATGCAGGCGATCCGGGCGGCCACGACCAGCGCGGCGGAGCTGATGGGCTGGAGCAAGGACGTCGGCGCGCTTTCGCCGGGGCACTATGCCGATATGATCGCGGTGCCGGGCGATCCTACCGCCGATATCACCGTGCTGCAGAAGGTGGCGCACGTCATGAAGGGCGGCGAAGTGGTGCGCTGACGGCGCGATCACAGTTAATGCCCCTCTCAGGGTAATTCTACACAGGCCGGTTACCGCGGCACCGCTACCCCTGCCGTGCGGCGGGTCAATATCGAATGCCAATACATCTGAAATGGTGAGGACGTTCTTCTTGATGTCGTTTTGATGACATCGCGAAGGATCGAATTCGCTGCGATGGAAAAGGCGTCTTGGGGTAGCATATATGAAGTATAACAAGAAAAGTACCGACGTGCGCAGACAGGTCAGCACATCCACTGTCATCGCGCTCGCCGTGGCGGCGCTGACCTGTGTCCGGGGCGTCGATCCGGTTCCGGCGGCCGCACAGAGCGTCCCGGCGGCGTCTGGTGGCACGGCCGCCTGCGCCGCTGTCGGCACGCGCAGCGGCACGAGCAGTTCGACCAACATCACCTACGCGGCCTATGTGGGCGGGGGCTCCAGCGACGCGCTGAACGCGGCGCAAGTGGCGGACAATTGCCTCGTCTATGCGGGAGGCCGGATCAGCACCGCCGTGCCGGTTGCAGCGCGCAAGATCGGCGCGGCGACCACGGACAAGTCGACCGGCGTGCTCACGCTGGCCTATCCGCAGAACGGGCAGGTCGTGGCGGCAGTGCGCTTCGGCAATGTGATCAACGACGCGCAGCTGCGGCGCGGCAATGGCGACCTCGTCGTCGCGTCGGATGCCGGCCTCGCCGTGATGTCCTCCGATCTTGCGACAACGCGCTGGCGGCAGGACGGCAACTTCACCCGCGCCGCGGTCGGTACGGACGGCACGGTTGCCGGGCTTTACGGATCGGGGGGCAAGCAGCTTGCCGTCTATTCTGCCGGCGGCACGGCGATCTTCAGCCGGACGTTCACGGATTCGATGGTGAACGACGTCGCGGTGTTCACCGGTGCCACGGCGGCGGACACCCGTGTGATCGTGACGGGCATGGCCCAGCGTGACGGCGGCGGCTGCACCAAGCTGCAAGTCGCGTGGATCCGGGCCTACAACCTCAAGAACGAACTGGTCTGGAAGAGCTATGACTGGACCCATGCGCAGGCCTTCGCGCGGTCTTCGTCGTGCGCCGATACGCGGGGCTACCGGGTCGAGGTCGGGCTGGACGGCAAGCTCTACTTCGCCGGCGAGGCGGCCGGGGGCAACAGCATCTACCGTTTCGGCAGTGCCGATCTGCAGGCCGCCGCGCCCAATGTCACCAGCGATGCCTACAACAATCCCTACAATACCCGCTCCAACCACATCACCTACTTCACGCGGCTCGACCCGCTGACGGGGGCGCAGAGCGCGGGGTCGTTCCTGCTGGCGCGGCTGACCAACGGATCGGGCAACACCATCCGCCCGCGGGCGATCACGGCTGATCAGAGCGGCGCGGTCTATGTCGGCGGCATTTCGGCGGCGCATATCCAAAACCGGCCGAACATCGTGCTCAACGGCAAGAAGCTGCAGGTCTATACCGGCGGTGACCCGTGGCTGCTGATCCTCTCGCCGGACTTGCGCCAGCGCCGGCTGTGGATCGCGCTGGCCGACGGCGGGCAGGGCGAAGTGCAGGCCATCGGGGTCGGAGGCGGCGCCGTCGCGGTGGCGACGCGGGCGGACAAGAAAGACGCCAATGGCTTCGCGCTCTACACCACGCCGGGCGCGGCGACGACCTACAGCGGCACCAAGGCGGGCCATCTGACGGTCATCCCAGGCAACTGATCGGTCGAGGGGGCGGCAGGGCACCGCCCCCTCGGTCCTGTGACGGGGTTACTGCGGGGGGCGCTGGCCCGCACCTTGCGCACGACAGGTTGACAGGGTTGACACAGTCCAGAGCGAAAACTCCGGGGCCCGGCATGTGCCGTTTCGGCATCCCCGGAGGGTGCAGAAAACGGCGGAAATGCGTTGGATTCGGCGGGCATGAGGGGAACATGCCTGAAGGCGGTGCTTGTAGGACAGCAGTTTATAAATAACAGACGCGTCTGTTATTTATGAGCTGGCCCTCCTGCTTTCGCAGTATCTTTACCCGGTCCCGCTAGGCAGCCGACGTGTGCCTTTGCCGGAGTGCGGATCATGTCGGGACTTGTCAGCGGTCTGATCGCCGCAATTGTCGTCTATGGCGCCTACCGTTTCCTCAGGCCGAGCGCCGGGGTGGCGTTCGAGCGGGACGATCCGCGCCTGCTTGCCGCCAAGCAGGAGGCGGTCGAGGCATTGCCAGAGTTCTGGGCGGCGCTGGAGGCGAAAGCCGAAGGGGACGAGGACTTCGCGATCAAGTTCAACCTGCTGCATGGGACAGACAGCGCGAACAACGAATCCATCTGGGCGGGGGACGTGGTGCGGCGCGAGGGGCGGATCTTCGGGCGACTGCTCAACCGTCCGGTGAGCCCGGGCTTTGCCGAGGGCGACGAGGTGGAAATCGCACCCGAGGCGATCGACGACTGGGGTTTCTATCGGGGCGGCGTGGCGCAGGGGCATTTCGTGACGCGGCTGATGCTGGAGAGCGCACCAGCCGGGATTGCGCGGCAGCAGCGCAAGGTGCTGGGCTGGGATTGACGGGGGCAGCCTCGTCAACCGCAAGTTTCGCGAAGCAATCCGGAGCCTGCGCAGAACCGCCCCGGATTGCTTCGCTAGGCTCGCGGGTGACGAAACGTGGAACAGCGCCTCACACATTGCGCGGATTCTGAAACGGCGACGAGCCCGGTACACAAGGGCGAAGAAACGTTTTCGTTCTCTTCCCGTCACCCCGGATCAGGTCCGGGGTGACGAATGCCTTCGGTTTCAGCAGAGGTGATTTAGGGCTGCTTCCGCCCGGTAGCGGACATTTGCCTCTAATACTGCTGAAGCTGTGAAATGCGTTTTCGGACTTCGGCCGCGAAGCAATCGGACGTTGCTTCGTCAAGGATCTTGGCGTCATTTCCGAGCCCGCAACTCTCATTCAGGCGTCCAAGCCAAGCCCTCTGAGAATCGCGAAGTGATAAACGGTCTCTTTGCGATACCGACCTCATCTTGTTTTGGTAAGTACGATTCAGAAGCGCATCTAGTTCAGATAGGCGCCGACATTCCGATCTTTCTAGGCCCCAGTGTACATTTCCGGTTTGGGGTGCCATCTGAAGGCACTTGCCCGCGACGTACAGAAAGTCGCCACTCGGATAAGGGGTGGCTTGAGCCAGTAGAAGTGAGAAGAAATACGACAAGACTGATGTCCTCCCTCAGCTTTTAAGCTGGCATGGCCCGCCGAGCCTGTCTACTTCCCATCATCACCGTCATTCCTTGCCGCTTGCCCACCCCAACCTCTCCCTCCTTCGACAAACTCAGGATGAGCGGGAGGGGCTTTAGCGGCTTGCGCTTGGGCCGGGCGAGCGCTTGAATGCGTACATGATCAACAAGCCCCGCCTGACACGGCGATCCGCTCTGGCACTCGGCGCTGCTTCTGCTGCTGTGCTGGCGGAGGCGCGAGTTGGCGCCGCGGCGCCTTCGGGGCCAATCACGGCGCTGCCGGCGCACCAGCTGGCGGGGATGATCGCGGCGCGGCAGGTCTCGGCAGTCGAGGTGATGTCGGCCTATCTGGACCGGATCGAGCGGCTCAATCCCAAAGTGAATGCGGTGATTGCGCTGCAGGACCGCGCGGGGCTGGTGAAGCAGGCCAGTGCGGCGGATGCGGCGGTGAAGGCTGGCGCGGCGCTGGGGCCGCTGCATGGGCTGCCGCATGCGGTGAAGGACTTGTCCGCCGTCGCGGGGCTGCCGTTCACGATGGGATCGCCGATCTTCAAGGATCAGATCGCGGCGGAGGACGGGCTGATGGTGGAGCGGCTACGCAAGGCAGGCGTGGTCTTTATCGGCAAGACCAATTCGCCCGAGTTCGGCCTTGGCAGCCACACCTTCAATCCGGTGTGGGGGACGACGCGCAATCCGTGGGACCTGACGCGCTCGGCGGGCGGGAGCACCGGGGGAGGGGCGGTCGCGCTGGCGCTTGATCTGGTGCCGCTGGCGGACGGCAGCGACTATGGCGGATCGCTGCGCAATCCGGCGGGGTGGAACAGTGTGTTCGGGCTGCGGCCGAGCCTCGGCAGGGTGCCGAACGACACGCAGGACGACTGGCTGGTTTCAATGGGCGTGGCGGGGCCGATGGCGCGGAATGCGGCGGATCTGGCGCTGCTGTTTTCGGTGCAAGCCGGCTTCGATCCGCGCAGGCCGATGATGCTGGATGGCGGCGGCGAGGCCTGGCGCGCGATCCGGCCCGAGGCGATGAAGGGCAAGCGGATCGGCTGGGCGGGCGATCTGGGCGGGGCGGTGCCCTATGAGCCCGGCGTGCTCGAGACCTGCCGCAAGGCGCTGGCGCGGTTCGAGGCCATGGGCGCGGTGGTCGAGGATGCCGTGCCCGATTTCCCGGTCGAGCAGGCATGGCAGGCCTTCGTGAAGCTGCGGCACTGGCAGCAGGGCGGCAATCTGCTGGCGCTCTACCGCGATCCGGCCAAGCGGGCGCTGCTGAAGGAGGCGGCGGTGTGGGAAGTGGAAGGGGGTCTTGCGCTTTCGGCCTTCGATGTGAACGCGTGGAGCGCGGTGCGCTCTGGCTGGAGCCGGGCGGTGGCGAAGCTGTTCCGGCGCTATGACTACTGGGTGATGCCCAGTTCGCAGCTGTTCCCGTTTCCGGCGGAGTGGACTTATCCCAAGGACATCGCCGGGCGGCAGATGCGGACCTATCACGAGTGGATGATGGCGACCTGTCTGGTGACGCTGACCGGCTGCCCGGTGGTGGCGGTGCCGGCGGGGTTCGGGCCGGGCGGGCTGCCGATCGGGTTGCAGATTGCCGCGCCTGTGCATGCCGATGGCGAGTGCCTTGCGGTGGCGGCGGCGTGGGAAGCGGCGAACGGGGACCTGCTGAGGCGCAGGCCGGTGCTGGCCTAGTGCCCGCCCTTCACCACATGGAGCACGCACGCAATCACGCTGCCTAGCGCAAGGCCGATGGTGCCACTGATCGCGACATCGGCCAGCCACGCGGCGAAGCCTTCGTGGAGGCCGAGCCATTCGGGCGGGTGTAGGCCCGCACCGTGGACCACGATCTGGCCGCCGACCCATAGCATCGCGGCGGTGCCGATCGTGGCGAGCGCGGTGAGGACATGGGGCATGGCCTTGACGAGCCCGCGGCCGAGTGCGCGGGTGGCGGCGCCTTCCCGCTTGGCGAGGTTCAGGCCGATATCGTCCATCTTCACGATCAAGCCGACGACACCGTAGACCAAGGCGGTGATCGCGATGGCGACGATGATGAGGGCGGAGGCGCGCAAGGCGAGGCCATCCTTGGCGACTTCGTTGAGCGCTATGACCATGATTTCGCCCGAGAGGATGAAATCGGTGCGGATCGCGCCCTTGACCATGGTTTCCTCGTGGCCGGGCGCGGCCATTTCCTGCGCTTCGGCGGCGAGGTCTTCCTTGTGGGTGAGCGCGTGGATGACCTTTTCGGCGCCCTCGAAGCAGAGGAACGCGCCGCCGGCCATCAGGATGGGGGTGATGACCACGGGCAGGAATATCGACAGCAGCAGGATCACCGGGGTGATCACCACCAGCTTGTTGAACAGCGAGCCCTTGGCGATGCGCCAGATGATCGGCAGTTCGCGGTCTGCGGTGAAGCCGGTGACATAGCGCGGGGTGACCGCGGTATCATCGACCACCACGCCGGCGGATTTGACCGCCGCCTTGCCCGCCGCCGCGCCGACGTCGTCGAGCGAGGCGGCGGCGACTTTGGCGATGGTGGCGATATCGTCGAGGAGGGCTGCTAGTCCGCCGGGCATGTTCGGTCCTGTTGTGGTCAGGGCGGACGGTAGCGGGGGGGTGGGGCTGAGGGCAAGGGGCGAGGGCAGGAGGGTGAGCGTTGTGTTTGCGGCCACCACCCCCAACCCCCTCCTCTGAAGAGGAGGGGCTCTCCGGTCAGATGCGCAGCTGGCTGCCGAGTTCGATCACGCGGTTGGTGGGGAGCTTGAAGAAGTCCATCGCGCTTTCGGAGACCTTGAGCATCCATGCGAAGAGGTGTTCGCGCCACAGCGCCATGCCGGGGATGGCGCGGCAGGCGATCAGCTTCTGCCGGCTGAGGAAGTAGCTGGTGTGGAGCGGCTCGAAGGTGAGATCGGTGCCGGTGCAGGCGGCGGAAAGCTCGCGCGGGATGTCGATGTCTTCCATGAAGCCGTAGTGCAGGACCATGCGGTAGAAGCCGTGGCCTTCCGGGTGGAACTCGGCGCGGCGTTCGGGGCTGACCTGGGGCACGTCCTCGACCTGCACGGTGAGCAGCACGATTGTCTCGTGAAGCACCTGGTTGTGCTTGAGGTTGTGCAGCAGTGCGGCAGGCAGCGCGTGGGTCGAGGCCGAGAGGAACACGGCGGTGCCCTGCACGCGCTTCACGGTGGTGGCGACCGACTTGATGAAGACGCCGAGCGGCAGGCTGTCTTCCAGCATGCTGGTGCGCATCAGACTGCGGCCGGTGGCCCAGGTGGTCATCACGGTGAAGATGATGAGGCCGATGAAGATCGGGAACCACGCGCCTTCGAACAGCTTGGCGAGGCCCGAGGCGAGGAGAACGGAGTCCACCGCGACGAAGGTCAGGAAGCCGGGGATGCTCTGCCACAGCGGCGCGCGCCAGATGCGGAAGACGACGATGTATTGCATCAGGGTGGTGATCAGCATGGTGCCGACGACGGCGAGGCCATAGGCCGGGAGCATCGCGGCGGAGGCCTTGAAGCCGATCACGAGGACAGCGACCATGAAGGCGAGCGCCCAGTTGATGGCGGGCACGTAGATTTGCCCCTGCGCGTGGCTGGAGGTGTGGAGGATGCGCAGGCGCGGCAGGAAGCCGAGCTGGATCGCCTGCTGGGTGACCGAGAACGCGCCCGAAATGACTGCCTGGCTGGCGATGATCGTGGCGAGCGTGGCGATGATCAGGAGCGGGATGGTCAGGCTGGGCGGCACCATGTGGAAGAAGGGGTTGTCGGCGAATTCCGGGTGCTCGATCAGCATCGCGGCCTGGCCCATGTAGTTGGCCATGAGCGCGGGGACGCAGATGGCGAGCCATGCGGTGGTGATCGGCACGCGGCCGAAGTGGCCCATGTCCGCATAGAGCGCCTCGGTGCCGGTGATCGCGTAGACGATGGCGCCAAGCGAGAGGAACGAGAACAGCGGGTGGGCCTGGAAGTAGCTCACCATGTAGAGCGGATTGAGCGCCATGAGCACGGCGGGGTGCTGGATGATGTGGTGCACGCCCATTGCCGCGATGGTGGAGAAATAGACGAGCATGATCGGGCCGAACAGGCGGCCGACCTTCTCGGTGCCGCGGTTCTGGATGGCGAAGAGGCCGATGAGGATGGCGAGCGCGATCCACACGATCCACGGCTTGAAGGCCGAGCTGACGACGCCGAGGCCTTCGACCGCGGAGATCACCGAGATCGCGGGGGTAAGCATGGCATCGGCAAAGAACAGCGCGGTGGCGAAGAGCGCGCCCGTCAGCAGCCAGCCTTTGGGGGCGTTCTCGCCGAGCTGGCGGTGGATCAGCGCATAGAGCGCGAGGCTGCCGCCTTCGCCCTTGTTGTCGCAGCGCATGACGATGAAGACGTACTTCAGCGTGACCACGAAGACGAAGAGCCAGAAGATCAGGCTGACCACGCCGTAGAGGTCGGTGACCGAGGTGGCGAGGTGGTAGCGCGGATCGAGCGTCGCCTGCAGCGCATAGAGCGGGCTGGTGCCGATATCGCCGAACACGACGCCGAGCGCGCCAAGAGTGAGCGCGGCGCGGCTGGAGGAATGGGCTGGTGATGCCGCAGCAGGGGCGGCGGAGTCCGGGGCTGTCATGGCGCGCCAAGTGCGCCTGAACGGCATTAAGTTTCCATGTGGATTGCAAAGGCAGGGCGCGACATCGCGGCGCGGCGGGCCTAGGATGGCGCCATGAACCCCGGTCCCTTCACGCCCGCTGCTCCGCCGCGCCCGACCTGGCTGGGGGCGGGCGCGGTGCTGGTGATGTTCGCGCTGGCGACGGCGGCGGGGCTCGCCATGGCGCCGCGCTGGGAGAGTTTCCCGGTCGTGCTCGTCTATCTGCCGCCGGTGCTGGCGGCGGCGGCCTTTGCCGGTCGATGGCTGGCGCTGCTGGCGGCGGTGGCGGCGACGCTGGCGTACAATTTCTTCTTCACCGAGCCCTACTACACGCTGCTGGTCCACGACACCGGCGACATCGTGACGGTGGCGATGCTGCTGCTGGTGGCCCTCGTGACGAGCCATCTGGTCACTTCGCTGAAGGCACAGGGCGAGATCGCGGCGTTCCATGCCGGGCGCAATGCGACGATCGCGGGGTTCGCGCGGCGGCTGCTTTCCTGCGCGGACGAAGTGGCGATTGCAGAGGTCGCGGCGGGCGAGCTGGCGCGGATCTTCGATTGCCATGCCTGCGTGGTCTGCGGCGTGGGCGAAGTGCGGATGATCGCGGGGACAGCGGGAGTCGACCGGCTGACCGCTGCCGATCTGGCGGTGGCGGCGGGGACGCTGGAGCATGGGGTGACTGCCGGGCGCCACGTTTCGGGTGGAAGCCTGACGGACTGGCAGTTCCATCCGGTCTGCGGCGCGGCGGGCACGCTGGCGGCGGTCGGCCTTGCGCGCAGCGACGGCATGCCGCCGGTGGAGCCTGAGCGCCTGTCGCTGCTCGAGAACCTGCTCGATCAGGTTGCGCTGGCGCTGGCGCGGGCGCGGCTGGAAAGCGCAGGCCGCGAGAACGTCGTGCTGCGCGAGCGGGATGCGCTGCGCTCGGCGCTGCTCGGTTCGATCGGCAGCGATGTGCGGCCGCACCTCAACAGCATTGCTGCCGGTCTGCGCAAGTTGCAGCGGGCGGGGGGCGGGGATGTGGAAGTGTTGCACGAGGTGGCGGGGGAGACGGCAAGGTTGACGGGGTTCATCGACAATCTGGCCGACCTCGATCTGGCGCAGAATCAGGACCCGGTCACGGTCGGCGCGGTTGCCATCGATCTCTACCGGCGGACGGTGACGCTGGGCGGCGAGCCGGTGAAGCTGACGCCCAAGGAATTCGCGGTGCTGGCCGAACTCGCGCGCAATGCTGGCCGCGTGCTGACGCACCGCTATCTGCTGCGCGCGGTGTGGGGTCCGGCGCATGAGGACCACGTCGATTACTTGCGCGTCGCGGTGAGCGCGCTGCGCAAGAAGCTGGGCGAGGGCGTGATCCTCAACGAGCCGGCGGTGGGCTACCGGCTCCCCGTTCAGTCGGACCAGTAGAGCCGCATCGGATTGTCGACGAGGAGCTTGCGCTGGAGCTCCTCAGTCGGGGCGATGCGGGGGATCATGTCGACGAGGTGGCCGTCGTCGGGGATTTCGGTTTCCATGTTGGGGTGCGGCCAGTCGGTGCCCCAGAGGCAGCGGTCCGGGTAGTCCGCCACGAGCGGGGCGACAGCAGCGGCGAAGGCATCCCACGGATCGCCCGCGCCGCCTTCCTTGATCGCGTCGAGTCGGTCCGGGCAGGTCGCCTTGAACCAGATATCCTCGCGCGCATCGAGCAAGGCGCGGAAGGCGCGCATGTCCGGGCCATCCGGGCCCTGGCGGACATCGGGGCGGCCCATGTGGTCGATGACGAGAGGGACGGGGATCGCGTCCATGAACGGGCGCAGTTCCTCGAGGATATCGGCCTCGAAATAGATCACCACGTGCCAGCCCTTGGGGAGGCGCCGGGCGACGTCGAGGAACTTGTCCTTGGGCGCATCATCGACGAGGCGCTTCAGGAAATTGAAGCGGATGCCGCGGATGCCGCCTTCATGCAGCGCCGCGAGATCGGCTTCGGAGATCGCGGGATCGACAACGGCGACGCCTCTTGCGAGCCCGTTCGACTTGGCAATGGCATCGAGCGTGGCGGCGTTGTCGGTGCCGTGGCAGCTGGCCTGCACGATGACGTTGCGCGCGAAGCCGAGATGATCGCGCAGGGCGAAGAGCATGTCCGGCCCGGCGTCTTCGGGGAGGTACTTCGCCTTCGGGCTGAACGGGAACTGGGCCATGGGGCCGAACACGTGGCAATGCGCATCGACCGCGCCGGGGGGCGGGGTGTAGCGGGGCTTCGAGGGGGCGGCGTGCCAGCTGGTGATGCGGTTGGTCATGGTTGGGAACTCACTCTCGATTGGCTGGCGTGGGGAGGGCCCACCCCGCTGCGACTAGGCTCACTTCGTTCGCCAAGTCTCGCTCCCCTCCCGCATGCGGGAGGGGTTGGGGGTGGGTTTCTGCGTTAGCCAAAAACCACCCCGTCCATCAGCTTGCGCGCGGTGCGCAGGAGGGCGGCGGTGCGGACCTGGCCGGTTTCGTCCACTTCGAGGACGCAGCTCATTTCGCCGGTGGGGTGCTCGACCGAGAGGGTCTTGCGCGGGCCATCGGGGATCACCGCGACTTCGGCGGCGGGGGAGCCGGGGATCAGGCACGCGGTGGCTACGCTGACCGCGCCGAGGACGCCGATGGTGGCGTGGGCGCGGTGGGGGATGAAGCTGCGCACGGTGACCGCGCCGCCGTTTTTGGGTTGGGCGACGAGCATCATCTTGGGAACGGATTTGGCGGTCACGTCGCCGAGGTTCATGCGTTCGCCGACGGCGAGGCGGATGGCTTCGATCTTGGCCTTGAGGTCGGCGGCGTTGTCGAGCCAGTCGCGGTCTTCGTAGCCGGTCACGCCGAGGTCTGCGGCCTTGATCACGACGCAGGGCATGCCGTTGTCGATGAGGGTGACGGGGACGCCGTTCACGACATCGACCGCGTTGCCTGTGGGCAGCAACGCGCCGCAGGAGGAGCCGGCGGTGTCGCGGAACTCCAAGGGGACGGGGGCGTGGGTGCCGGGGACACCGTCGATGGCGGCGTGGCCCTTGTAGGTGACCTGTCCGCCGGGCGTCTGCACCGTGGCGACGGCGACCTGGCCGGTGTTTTCCATGTAGATGGTGACGCGGGTTTCATCGCCGGTGGCGGCAACGAGGCCGCGCTCGATGGCGAAGGGGCCGATCCCGGCGAGGATATTGCCGCAGTTCTGCGCATCGGTGACGATGGCCTGATCGACGAAGACCTGCAGGAACAGGTAATCGACGTCGATGCCTTCGCGCGCGGACTTCGAGACGACGGCGACCTTGCTGGTGAGCGGATCGGCGCCGCCCATCCCGTCGATCTGGACGGGATCGGGGCTGCCCATCATCGCAAGAAGGAAGGCATCGCGCGCGGCGGTGTCCTGCGGCAGGTCGTCCTTGAGGAAGTACCCGCCCTTGGACGTGCCGCCGCGCATCCACATGCAGGGGACGGAATGGGAACTCATGCGAACTGCTCCGTTCGTGTCGAGCGAAGTCGAGACACCTGCGCGCCCGTGTCTCGACTTCGCTCGACACGAACGGATGAGGGGTGTTCCCCCCCCCCGGGGTTACACGTACTTCAGCCCTTCCTTTTCGAGGCGCTCGCGCATCTTGTACATGTCGAGGCCGAGGACGCCTGCTGCCAGTTTCTCGCGCTTTTCGCCCTCGTTGGCTTCGCGGGCCTGCGCGGCTTTCAGGACGGCTTCGGCATTGGCGCGGGGGACGACGCAGACGCCGTCGTCATCGGCGACGATCACATCGCCGGGGTTCACCAACGCATTCGCGCAGACGACGGGGACGTTGACGGAGCCGAGCGTGTTCTTGACTGTGCCCTGCGCATAGATCGCCTTGGACCAGACGGGGAACCGCATTTCCGTGAGATCGCGCACATCGCGCACGCCCGCATCGATGACGAGGCCGCGGCAGCCGCGCGCCTGTGCGCTGGTGGCGAGGAGATCGCCGAAGTAGCCGTCCTCGCACGGGGAGGTGGGGGCGAGGAGAAGGATGTCGCCCGCCTTGAGCTGCTCGATGGCGACGTGGACCATCCAGTTGTCGCCGGGAGGGGCGCTGATGGTGAGCGCGCTGCCCGCGATGCGCGCGCCGCGATAGATCGGGCGCATGTAGCTGGCGAGGAGGCCGGTGCGCCCTTGCGCTTCGTGGACCGTGGCGACGCCGCAGGCGGCGAGGCCGTCGATCACGGCGGGATCCGCGCGCTCGATGTTCTGGACGACGATACCGGACATGGGCTTCTCCCGCGAAGTTGGTTTGCGCCTCCTTCGGCTCCGTGCGCGTACGGGGCCAATGCAATGTTTGGCGCGGGCCATAAGGAAATGCTAAGTGAATGCAGTGACTGAGCCTGCCTACAATATCCGGCACTATGCCGCGTTCGCTGCGACGGTGCGGCATGGGAGCGTGACGCGCGCGGCGCGGGCGGTGAACCTGACGCAGCCTGCCTTGACGCAGGCGATCGCGCGGCTGGAGGTGGAGCTGGGCTGCGCGCTGTTCGAGCGGGGATCGGGCGGGATGGCGCCGACCGAGCCGGCGCGGCTGCTGGCGCCGCGCGCAGAAGCGGCGATTGCGCAGATCGGCTCGCCCAGGGTGACGGGCACGCAGGTGCGGGCGTTTCTGGCCCTGGCGCGCAGCGGTTCCTATGCGGGGGCGGCGGAAGCGACGGGGCTCTCGGCGGCCTCGCTGCACCGCGCGGTGGCCGATCTGGCGGTGGCGCTGGGGACGCGGCTGGTGGACCGGCGCGGGCGGCGTGTGCTGCTGACGCCGCAGGGCGAGCGGCGCGCGCGGGGGTTTGGTCTGGCGATGGCAGAGCTGCGCAGCGGGCTTGCGGAAGTGGCGGCGTGGCAGGGCAAGGCGGCCGGGCGGATCGTGGTGGGTGCGATGCCGCTTTCCCGCGCGCGGTGGCTCCCGGAGACGATCCTGCGCTTTCATGCAGCGCATCCGGGGGTGGCGATTGCGGTGGTGGAGGGGAGTCATGCCGAATTGGCGGGGCCGCTGCGGGATGGCGAGCTTGATCTCATGCTGGGGGCATTGCGGGAAGGCGCGGTGCTGGAGGATTTGCGCCAGGAGCCGGTGTTCGAGGACAGCCCGCAGCTGGTGATGCGGGCCGGGCATCCCTTGCTGGCGGTGGCTGACCCGGTGGGGGCGCGGCTGGCGGACTATCCCTGGGTGCTGCCGGCGCGGGGAACGCCGCTGCGGCAGTATTGGGAGCGGATGATGCGCGCGGTGGGCGCGGAGCCGCCGGAGGTGGGGATCGAGTGCGGCTCGGTGCTGACGGTGCGGCAATTGTTGCTGGGATCGGATGCGCTGACCTTGCTCAGCCCGGCGCAACTGGCGGTGGAGTTGCAGGCCGGGGTTCTGGCAAGCCTGCCGACGCCCGCGCCGGTGCGGCGGCGGATCGGGATCACCACGCGCGAGGGGTGGCAGCCGACGGGTCCGCAGGCGGCGTTTCTGGCGCTGCTGCGCGAGGTGGCGGCAGAGGAATTCGCATAATCTTATAGGCTCGCCAAGAATTGCATTTGTTTGGCCCTGTCGCTGGACGCAGGAGGGCGCGCATGGAGAGTCTAATTGCCCTGATCGGTTTCGGCGAGGCCGGATCGACCTTTGCGCAAAGCGCTGGCTGGGAAGCTGGGGCTGCGGCTTACGATATTCTCCCGGCACGGCGCGCGGCGATGGAAGCGGCCGGCGTGCTGGTCGGCGCGACGGCGGAATGCGCGCTTTCGGATGCGGATCTGGTGCTTGTCCTGGTGACGGCGGATGCGGCCTTGGCGGCGGCGAAGGACTATGCGGCGCTGCTGAAGCCCGGCGCGCTTTGGTGCGACATGAATTCGGTGGCGCCGGATACTAAGCGCGCGGCGGCCTTGGCGGTCGAAGCGGCGGGCGGGCGCTATGTCGATGTCGCGGTGCTGGCCCCGGTGAACCCGGCGCGGATGAATGTGCCGCTGCTGGTTTCTGGCTCAGCGGCGGAGGAAGCAGCGCAGGCGCTGCGCGCGGCGGGCTTTGCCAATGTGCGCGTGGTGGGTAGCGAAGTCGGCCGGGCCAGCGCGATCAAGATGATCCGCTCGGTCATGGTCAAGGGCATCGAGGCGCTGACGGCGGAGATGATGCTGGCCGCCGAGGCGGCGGGCGTGACGGACGAAGTGCTCGCTTCACTGGATGCGAGCGAGAAGGCGCAGGGGTGGGCGGCGCGCGCGGCCTACAATCTGGAGCGCATGACGACGCATGGAGCGCGCCGCGCGGCCGAGATGGAGGAGAGCGCCAAGACGCTGATTTCGCTCGGTGTTGAGCCAGTGATGACCAGCGGGACGGTAAAGCGGCAGCGCGGGATGGCGAAATCTGGCCCCAAGCCGTTCGTGTCGATCGAAGTCGAGACACCAGACGCCGCGCGTGGTGTCTCGACTTCGCTCGACACGAACGGGGGTGGGAATAGGGCAAACCGCTCGACTTCGCTCGACACGAACGGAGGTGGGATTGGCGCAATCCCCTCGACTTCGCTCGGGGCGAGCGGGGTGGGTAACGGAGAACTGGCGAAATGATCATCGACTGCCATGGCCACTACACCGTGCTGCCGAAGGCGCACGACGAGTGGCGCGAGGCGCAGAAGGCGGCGTTCAAGGCTAGGACGGAATGCCCGCCCTATCCGGAGATTTCCGACGATGAGATCCGCGCGACAATCGAGGCGAACCAGCTGCGCCTGATCAAGGAGCGCGGGGCGGACATGACGATCTTTTCCCCCCGCGCGAGCGCGATGGCGCCGCATGTGGGGGACCAGTCGGTCGCGGTGCCGTGGGCGCAGGCGTGCAACAACCTGATCGCGCGGGTGGTGGGGCTGTTCCCTGAGACTTTCGCGGGAGTGTGCATGCTGCCGCAATCGCCGGAAGCGGACCTTACCAGCTCGATCGCCGAGCTGGAGCGCTGCGTGACCGAGCTCGGTTTCATCGGCTGCAACCTCAATCCCGATCCGGGCGGCGGGCACTTCAAGCATCCGCCGCTGACCGATCCCTACTGGTTCCCGCTCTACGAGAAGATGGTGGAGCTGGATGTGCCGGCGATGATCCACGTCTCGGGCTCGTGCAATCCGGCGCAGCACGCGACGGGGGCGTACTATATCGCGGCGGATACCATCGCGTTCATGCAGCTGCTGGAGGGCGACTTGTTCTCCAAGTTCCCCACACTGCGCTTCATCATTCCGCATGGCGGCGGCGCGGTGCCCTATCACTGGGGGCGCTATCGCGGCCTTGCCGACATGCTCAAGAAGCCGGACCTGCAGAGCCACCTGATGAACAACGTGTTCTTCGATACCTGCGTCTACCACCAGCCGGGGATCAACCTGCTGGCCGACGTGATCGAGACCAAGAACATCCTGTTCGGCAGCGAGATGGTCGGCGCGGTGCGCGGGATCGACCCCACCACCGGGCACTATTTCGACGACACCAAGCGCTATGTCGACGCGCTCGATATTTCGGACGAGGCGCGCCATGCGATCTTCGAGGGCAATGCCCGCCGCGTCTATCCGCGCCTCGATGCCAAGCTCAAGGAGATGGGCAAGTGAGCAAGCAGACGAAGCCCAGCACGGACATTCACGCCTATCTCGCCGAGCTCGAGGATATTCCGGGCACGCGCGTCTACACCGCGGCGCGGGCGCGCAAGGGGTATCATATCAACCAGTTCGCGATGAGCCTGATGACGCACGAGAACCGCGAGCGGTTCAAGGCGGACGAGCGGGCCTATCTCGATGAATGGCCGATCTCCGAGGAAGCGAAGGCGGCGCTGCTCAAGCGCGACTACAACACGCTGCTCGACCTTGGGGGGAACGTCTATTTCCTCTCCAAGCTGTTCTCGACCGATGGCCTCAGCTTTGCCGAGGCGGTGAGCACGATGACCGACATGACGTTCCCGGAATATCGGGAGATGATGCTGAAGGGTGGGCGTTCGCCGGAAGGCCTGCGTTCGATCAAGGGAGGCTACTGAAATGGCGCGGATTACCGCAGGCGTGGGTTCGAGCCATGTGCCGCTGCTGGGTGTGGCGGTCGATCAGGGCAAGACCGGGGACGACTATTTCGGGCCGATCTTCGCCGGGTACGAATGGACCCGCGAATGGGAGAAGGCCGAGAAGCCGGACGTGGTGGTGCTGGTCTACAACGACCATGCGAGCGCCTTCGACATGAAGATCGTGCCTACTTTCGCGATCGGCTGCGGCGAGCGCTATAAGCCGGCGGACGAGGGCTGGGGCCCGCGTCAGGTGCCCGACGTGGAAGGCCACGCCGATCTTGCCTGGCACATCGCGCAGAGCTTGATCCTCGATGATTTCGACATGACGATCATCAACGAGATGGACGTCGACCATGGCCTGACGGTGCCGCTCTCGATGATGTTCGGGCAGCCCGAGAAGTGGCCGTGCAAGGTCGTGCCGCTGGCGGTCAACGTCGTCACCTACCCGGTCCCGTCGGGGAACCGCTGCTGGGCGCTGGGCGAGGCGATTGCCCGTGCGGTGGCGAGCTTCCCCGAGGATCTCAATGTGCAGATATGGGGCACGGGCGGCATGAGCCACCAGCTCCAGGGCCCGCGCGCCGGTCTCCTCAACCGCGAGTGGGACAACAGGTTCCTCGACATGCTGGAAAGCGATGACGACGCGGTGCGGTGGATTCCGCATATCGAATACCTGCGCGAGACCGGCAGCGAAGGCATCGAGATGGTGATGTCGCTGATCATGCGCGGTGCGCTGGGCAAGAAGGTCAAGACTTTGCACCGCCACTACCACATTCCGTGCAGCAATACGGCCATCGGCCATATCGTGCTGGAGCCAGCGGACTGATTTCTCTCCCCTCCCGCTTGCGGGAGGGGCTGGGGGTGGGCCTATGGGCTGGCCTCCGTGATTTGGACAGATACCCGCTTTTGCGGGTGCCCACCCCCGACCCCTCCCGCAAGCGGGAGGGGGGATGATGGAGTTGATCATGCGTATTGCACTCGCCGGTGCCGGCGCCTTTGGTGAGAAGCACCTTGATGGCCTGACGAAGATCGAGGGGGTGGAGATCGTCTCCATCATCTCGCGCACAGGTGAGCAGGCTGCTGCCGTGGCCGCGAAATATGGCGCGAAACATAGCTCGACCGAGCTTGAGGATGCGCTGGCGCGCGATGATGTCGATGCGGTGATCCTGTGCACGCCGACGCAGATGCATGCGAGCCAGGCGATTGCCTGCATGGATGCGGGCAAGCACGTGCAGGTGGAAATCCCGCTGGCGGACAGCTGGGCGGACAGCGAGGCGGTTCTGGCTAAGCAGAAGGAAACGGGGCTGACCTGCATGGTCGGCCACACGCGGCGCTTCAATCCCTCGCACCAGTACGTGCACAACAAGATCAAGGCGGGCGAGTTCAACGTCCAGCAGATGGACGTACAGACCTATTTCTTCCGCCGCCGCAACATCAACGCCAAGGGCGAGCCGCGTTCGTGGACCGACCACCTGCTGTGGCACCACGCCGCGCACACGGTGGACCTGTTTGCCTATCAGGCGGGCAAGATCGTCAAGGCCAATGCGCTGCAGGGGCCGATGCATCCCGAGCTTGGCATCGCGATGGACATGTCGATCCAGCTGCTGAGCGAGACGGGCGCGATCTGCACGCTATCCCTGTCGTTCAACAACGATGGGCCGCTGGGGACGTTCTTCCGCTACATCGGCGATACCGGCACGTACATCGCGCGCTACGACGATCTGGTGAACGGCAAGGAAGAGCCGATCGACGTGAGCAAGGTCGACGTTTCGATGAACGGGATCGAGCTGCAGGACCGCGAGTTCATCGCCGCCATTCGCGAGGGGCGTGAGCCCAACTCGTCGGTCGGCAAGGTGCTCGATTGCTACCGCGTGCTGGGCGAGCTGGAGACGCAGTTGGCGGGGTGAGCGACATTCCGAGCATCGTCATTGCGAGCGGAGCGAAGCAATCCAGAGCGTCATGCACTACCGCTCTGGATTGCTTCGTCGCTTCGCTCCTCGCAATGACGACGGAGGGGTAAGGGTGATCTGAGGAGGCGCGGGTGGAGGCTTGGATTGCCTATTCGGGGCGCAAGTTTGCCCGCCCGCGCTACTACGCCAATGCCCATGAGCGCGATGAGGTGGATATCGCGCCGGTGCTGATGCCGGTGCTCGATGGGCGCGCGGCCGGCACGGGCATTGATCGCGAGGGGTTCCAGCTCGTTTCGCATCGCAGCGCGGTGCGCGATTTCCGGGATCGCAAAGAAGTGGCGCGCGTGCACATGGGCGAGATCGAGGAACTGGTTCAGGCGGAGACGGGAGCGGACTTCGTTCATGTCGGCGCGCCGGGGCTGCTGCGCTTTTCTGAAAAGTCGGGGCTGGCGGGGAGCCTCAACAATTCGATGCCGGCGCGGTTTGCGCATATCGATATTTCGGACGGGACGGCTGGCCAGTTTGCCGAGCGCGGGGCGAATGGCCGCGCGTT
>Ga0310345_10001422_pt1 | contig 26685 bp, 12 predicted proteins | sample HC15DNA20500_MG_FD_204667 | JGI IMG/M metagenome (GOLD analysis project Ga0310345, IMG submission 204667) | Marine microbial communities from station ALOHA, North Pacific Subtropical Gyre - HC15-DNA-20-500_MG | ecosystem: Environmental > Aquatic > Marine > Oceanic | place: Pacific Ocean: North... | reverse complement strand
GGGCGGGGTCGCGACCACCGCGGGGGGCGTGAAGCTGTTCCGGGCCTACGCGCTCTATCGCCATGGAGGGGGGGAGCTCGACCGGCTGTGCCACCCCTCGCGGGTGGATACGGCGCGGACCTCGGGCGGGCGGCTGTCGCGGGATGCGATCATCAACGCCTGGGTCTACGTGATGCTCTACATGACCGCGCTGGCGGCGGCGCTGATGGCGCTGACGCTGGCGGGGATGGAGTTCGACGCGGCGATGGCCGGCGCGGTGGCGTCGCTGTCGAACGCCGGCCCCCTGTTTCCGCTCGCGACGGGGGCGGATTACCAGCAGGCGAACGAGGCGGCGCGGGCGGTGATGCTGGCGGCGATGATCCTGGGCCGGATCGAGGTGCTGGCGGCGGTGGCGCTGTGCAACCCCGCCTACTGGCGGAAGTGATTTCGCGCCCGCAGCAAACGGCCGCATCCGCGAAAAGGACTTTCCTTTCCCGGCGCGCGCCCTCATCTTGCCTTCATCGACCCAAGAGCGCCGAAGGGCGCCCCGACTCATAAGACTGAAACCCCAGCGAAGGGGGACGAAACACCATGGCCGACAAGCAGAACCTGCAGGACGCCTTCCTCAATCACATCCGCAAGAACAAGGTTCCGGTCACCATCTTCCTGGTGAACGGGGTCAAGCTTCAGGGCGTGATCACCTGGTTCGACAACTTCTGCGTGCTGCTGCGCCGCGATGGGCAGAGCCAGCTGGTCTACAAGCACGCGATCTCCACCGTGATGCCCAGCCAGCCGATCTCCCTTTACGAGCCCGGCGAAGAGGGATAATGCGCGCGGGATGACCCGCGCCCATGTGCTGCATCCCGATATCCGCAACCGACCCTCCGATGACCTGCGCCTTCCGGAGCAGGCCCTCGAGGAGGCCGTCGGTCTCGCCGCCGCCATCGACCTGGAGGTCGTCGGCGCCGACGTCGTTCGCCTGCCCAAGGCGGACGCCGGCCATCTCTTCGGCTCCGGCAAGGTCGAGGAGCTGGCCGAGCGCTTCAAGGACACGGAGACGGAGCTGGTCGTCATCGACGGCCCCGTCTCCCCCGTCCAGCAGCGCAACCTGGAGAAGGCCTGGAAGGTCAAGATCCTCGACCGCACCGGCCTGATCCTGGAGATCTTCGGAGAGCGCGCCCGCACCCGCGAGGGCGTGCTGCAGGTCGAGCTCGCGCATCTCAACTACCAGAAGACCCGCCTGGTCCGGTCGTGGACCCACCTCGAGCGGCAGCGGGGCGGCCTCGGCTTCGTCGGCGGCCCCGGCGAGACGCAGATCGAGGCGGACCGGCGCGCGCTGAGCGAGCGGATCAAGAAGCTCGAGAAACGGCTCGAGACGGTGGTGAAGACCCGCGAGCTGCATCGCGAATCCCGCCGCAAGATCCCCTATCCGGTGATCGCGCTGGTGGGCTACACCAACGCCGGCAAGTCGACGCTGTTCAACCGCCTGACCGCGGCGCAGGTGATGGCCGAGGACATGCTCTTCGCCACCCTCGACCCCACGATGCGCGAGATCCGGCTGCCCTCGGGGCGGCGCGCGATCCTGTCGGACACGGTGGGCTTCATCTCCAACCTGCCCACGCAGCTCGTCGCCGCCTTCCGCGCCACGCTGGAGGAGGTGCTGGAGGCCGACCTGATCCTGCATGTGCGCGACGTCTCCCACCAGGACACCGAGGCGCAGGCCGAGGACGTGGCCCGCGTGCTGGGCGCGCTGGGGGTCGGCGACGACCGCCGCGCCGGCATGCTGGAGGTGCGCAACAAGCTCGACCGGCTGCCCGACGCGGCGCGGCTGTCGCTGCTCAACGAGACCGCGCGGCGCAGCGACGCCGTCGCCTGCTCGGCGCTGACCGGGCAGGGGGTGCCGGAGCTGCTGGCCGTGGTCGAGGCGCGGCTGGGCGCCCGCGAGCTGAGCCGGCGCCTGCGGGTCCCCGCCGAGAACGGCGCGGCGCTGGCCTGGGTGCACGCCCACATGACCGTCGACGCGAGCCATGCCTCGGACGAGGCGACGCTGCTCGACGTGCGCGGCGATCCGGAGGAATTCGGCCGCCTCGCCAAGCGCTTCGCCGACGTCGAGGAGATCCCCGCCGACGCCGCGCTGCCCCGCGTCGCCGAATAGGCGCGGCCGGAGGGGCAGGGCGCCCGCCCTGCTCCGAATTGAACACTATAAATTCCGCAGACGTCCATCGTTTCCGGGTCGCGGCCGGTCGTCGTCTTCACGTGTCGGAAGACGATTTCATCGCCGCTGCGTTCATGTTCTTGCAACAATCCGGACCCTGCCGCTAAGACTACCCTGGGGAAGCAAGGGGAGACCGCGCCGCAGAGCGCGACAGGGGCAGGATTTCACCGATGACCATACCCAGCTGGGAGGGGCCGGAGACGCTTGTCGCCTCCGGCACGATCACCGCGCAGTTCTTTCCGGAGATCGCGGCGCTGCAGGGCGGCGGCTTCGTCGTGGTCTGGGCCGGGGCGGCGACCCCGGGCGCGGCCAATCCCGACGGCGGCAATTCGGTCAGCTTCCGCATCTACGACGCCGACCGCGCGCCCGTCTCCGCGGCGCTGCCGGCGGGGCTCGACCAGGCCGGCCAACTGGCCGAACCGCTGGTCGCCGCGACCGACGACGGCGGCTTCGTCATCGCCTGGATGCAGGGGCCTGCCTCCGGCCTGCCCGAGACGCTGCGCGCGCAGCGCTTCGACGCCGAGGGCGCGGCCGTCGGCGCGCCGGTGGAGATCGCCGCGATGGCGGGCGACGACCGCGCCGGGCTGGTGGGGCTGGTGGGGCTCGCGGACGGGCGGGCGGCGGTGATCTGGGGCGACTCGCCGAGCGACGCGCCCAACGCCACCCGCGCGACGATCCTCGACGCGGACGGCGCGGTCGAGGTGGACGGCAAGGCGCTTCTGTCCTCCAACATCCACGCGGACAACGAGAATTTCGGCTTCGCCACCGCCGGCGGCGGCTTCGGCTTCCTGGCCACGACCGGCTTCCCGCGGGTGGTCGACCTGCGGCTCTTCGACGAGGACGGCGAGCCCGCCGGCACGACCCGTCTGGGCGAGGCGGGCGAGAACGAGACCGGCCTGATGGCCGCGGCCCTCGCCGACGGCCGCATCGTCGCGGTGACCGGCCGCCACGACGGCGGCGAGCAGGTGCTGACGGTCCACATCCTCGACGCCGGCGGCGCGCCGGTGTCGGAGATCCCGCTGCCGCCGATCGGCGCCGCCGTGCAGGCGGTGGAGCTGACGCCGACCGCGGACGACGGCTTCCTGCTGGTGCTGAACACCTTCGGCGTCGGCGACGCGACCGACATCGAGGCGATGAAGTTCGACGCCTCCGGCGCGATCGAGGGCCGCTTCGACATCGCCCGCACCGAGGCCGGCGCCCAGCAGGACCCCGACGGCGCGCTGCTGGCGAACGGCGACGTGGTCTTCGCCTGGCGGCACGCGGTCTCGGGCTTCTCGACGCCGGAAATCCGGCTTCAGGCCTTCGACCCCTCCGGCCTCACCGCCGGGAACGCGCCGACCGACATCGTGCTGACCGGCGATCCTGTGAAGCCCGGCCTCGCCGGTCAGACCATCGGCCGGCTCTCGGCCGTGGATGCCGACCCGGACGAGGTCCACAGCTTCGAATTCACCAGCGTCTCCAGCGTCTTCGAGATCGAAGGCGATGTGCTGCGTTACGCGCCGACGGTCAGTCCGGTCGAGGCCTATCACGGCACGGTCGAGATCCGCGTCACCGACGCCCAGTCGAACATCTACGTCGAAACCGTTGAGATCGCGTTCGAAACCACCGATCCGGAGCCCGAAGGCGTGACCCGGATCGGCACGCGGCGCAACGACAAGCTGGCCGGCAAGGCGGGCGACGATCTGCTCAAGGGCCTCGGCGGCAAGGACCGGCTCCTGGGCAAGGACGGCGACGACGACCTGCAGGGCGGCGGCGGCCGCGATCTGCTGAAGGGGCAGGGCGGCGACGACCGGCTCGACGGGGGCAAGGGCCGCGACAAGCTGATCGGCGGCGGGGGCGCGGACGTCTTCGTGCTGGACGGCAAGGGCGGCCCGGACCGGGTGCTGGACCATGCCGTCGGGCGCGACCGGATCGAGATCGCCTCGGGCGCCGAGAGCTTCGGGGACCTGACGCTGGTCCGAAAGGGCGACGACGTGCTGATCCGCGACGGCCGCACGAAGCTCGCCATCCTCGACGACGTGTCGAAGGCCGATCTCGACGCCTCGGACTTCCTGTTCTCGTAACCGCGACAACCGCTTGCAAGGAATGCTTCAATGACCGTGCCAAGCCTCGACGGCGCTCCCCTCGAGATCACGCAGTCCACGACCAGCGGCGAGCCGATGGTCGCGGCGCTGGCGGGCGGCGGGTTCGCGGTGTTCTACCGCACCTCCAACCTCGACGGCGACGCGGGCACCACCGCGGCGCTGCGCCTCTACGACGCCGAGGGCGTGCCGGCGGGTCCGGCCTTCGCGGTCGACGCCGATCCCGCCGGCGTGCATCTTCCGCACGCGCTGGTGACGACTCCCACCGGCTTCGCCGCGGTCTGGCTGGAATCCCCCGATGCGGGCGGCGCCCAGACCACCTTCCTGCAGCGCTTCGACGAGGACGGGACCCGCGACGGCGACCCGGTGGAGCTGCCGAACGGGGAGTTCGGCTCGGTCGTCGGCCTGAGCGCCGCGCCGGACGGGGCGCTGATCGCGATCCACGCGAATTTCACCGACGACACCACCCGCGTGAGCGTGGTGGAGCCCGACGGCACGCTGTCGAAGAGCTTCGTGGACGAGGGGATGGGCCGGAACTCCATCGTCGGCGGCCCCTGGCAGTCGGCGACGGCGGCGAACGGCGAGATCCTGTTCCTGCGCAACACCGTGGGCGCGCGGCTGCCGGACATGAGCTGGTCGCGCGACCTGACGCTGCACCGGCTGGACGCGGACGGCGCGCCGATCGGCTCGACCGTGATCGTCGACGACCTGGCGCAGCCCGGCACGTTCCTGTTCGCGGCGCTGACCGGCGGCGGGGCCGCGGTGGTCGAGATCAAGTCCGGGACCGACAGCGAGGCGGTCGTGCGCCTGGTGTCCGAGGCGGGCGTCGTCTCCGACCCGATCTCCACGCCGCTCGACGGCTATGTGGAGGGCCGCTCGCTGGTTCCGACCGACGACGGCGGCTTCCTGGTGCTGTTCGTGGGCGGCGATTTCTCCGGGCCCGCGGGGATGGAGGTTCTGGCGCAGAAGTTCGACGCCGCCGGCGCGGCGGAGGGCGAGCTCTTCGCGGTCAACCAGGATCCCGACGGGCACCAGGGCCGCTCCGAGGGCGTGGCGCTGGCCGACGGCGACCTGATCGTCGTCTACGAGAGCGGGCCGGACTTCGAGATCCTCGGCCAGTTCCTCGATCCCACCGGGACCTCGACGGGGATCGAGCTGGACGACCCGGTGATCGAGAACTTCGGCAAGGGCAAGGATCGCGAGCACGGCGGCAACAACGACGACGTGATGCGCGGCGGCGCGGGCGCGGACCGGCTCTGGGGCCACGAGGGCGACGACCGGCTCTATGGCGGCGGCGCCAAGGACCGGCTCTATGGCGGCGAGGACGACGACCGGCTGTTCGGCGGCGGCGGCGCGGACCGGCTCTACGGCGGCGAGGGGGACGACCGGCTCGACGGCGGCAAGGGCCGCGACCGCTATGAGGGCGGCGAGGGCTCGGACGTCTTCGTGATCGGCCGCAAGAGCAAGGTCATGATCGAGGACTTCGACCACGGGATCGACCGCATCGAGGTGACCTCCGGCGCCTCGGCCTTCGACGACCTGGCGTTCAAGGAGCGCAAGGGCGACGTGCTGGTGAAGATCAAGGGCGCGACGGTGGCGAGGCTGGAGGACGTGGACGACGCCTCGGTGCTCGACCACTTCGATTTCCTCTTCAGCTGAGGGGGTTGCGGGGCGGCGTTACGGCGTCGCTTCCGCTCCGGCTAGCTGGATATTTTACATAATATTGATTACACGAAAGTCGGGCATGGGAGTGGAATGGCCGGACGGCGTCGCCTCCGGCCCTTCCCCGATCTCGGTCAGAGCGTCGCGGAGGCGTCGCCGATCAGCACGAACGGACCCCAGAACACCGGATGCGAGGTCTCGCGCCGGCCGCGAAGCTCCCCCTGCGCCTGCTGGAGCGCGTCGGCGAAGTCCAGCTCCTCGTCCTTGAGCAGCCGGAAGAAGCGCTCCATCAGCTGGGTGGTCTCGCGGTCGGCCACCGGCCAGTGCGTGGCGAGCACCGCGCGCGCGCCGGCGGCGAAGAAGGCGCGCGCGAGGCCCGACAGGCTCTCGCCCCCCGCCCCCGACAGGCCCACCTGCTGGCGCGCCCCGTAGATCGAGTTCGAGGCCGTCGTCAGGTAGCCCGAGGCGGTGTTGCAGGCCGACAGGACAACGAGTTGCGCGTCGAAGTTCATCAACCGGATCTCGGAGGCGGTCAGCAGCCCGTCGCTGTCCTCCGAGGTCGTGGCGGTCACCGTCAGCGCCGGATCGGTGAAGCAGTCCGGCGTCGGCCACAGGATCCCGTGGGTCGCGAAATGCAGCACGCGGTAGTCGGCGAGCGTGCCGTCGCGCGCCTCCTGCTTGACCGCGTCCTCGTTGAAGGCGGCCCCGGTCGCGAGCAGCGCGTCGTCGCCGAAGATCTCGCGGATCACCTGCGCCTCCTGCGCGGTGCCCGGCAGCTCGCCCACCCGGTCGACCGCCTGGGCGAGGCGCAGGCAGGTCTGCGGCAGGCTGGAAACCTCGAGCACTTTCTGAGGGTTCACGCCCGCTCTAAAGTCGGCGAACGAAGCCACCGCGCCGGTCGCGTCGGAGCGGCCGGCCCGGGCGCGGATGTCGACCAGGTTGCGCGGGCTCGGCACGTAGCTGACCGCGCGCTGGGCGCCGAGGAACGGGACCTGCGTATAGTCGCCGGACTGCCAGGCGGTCCCGGGGCTGGAGGTCGCCAGCAGCTCCAGCGGCAGGCTCTGCAGCGCGCCGGAGGTGGAGAAGATCAGCCGCTCGTGCCGCATCAGCGCGTCGCGATAACCGGGGAACAGCAGGTTGAACACCTGGAAGGCCACGTCGGCGCGATATGTGGGCACCCTGCCCTCGCGGTCCGTCTCGACTCCCCTGCGAAGAACGCCGACCAACACGTTGATCTGGCTGTCGGTCACCGGCAGCGCGCCATAGGTGATCTCGTCGCGCGAGATGATCAGCAGGAAGCTGCGCGGCCAGCCCACCAGCACCTGCACCATCGCCTCGCCCTCGGCCAGCACCGACTGCAGCTGCTCCAGCGAGACGGGGCTGGAGATGGCGGACTGGTACTCGGGGGCGATGCGGTCGCGGGCCTCGCGAAGGCGCTCGACCTCGGCCTGGGCCTGGGCGACGGCCTCGGCCAGCGCCCGGGCCTGGTCCTCCTGGCTCAGCGGATCGCGAAGTTGCAGCACCTGGAGCGCCTTGAGGGTGGCGAAGCGCTCGTTCGCGTCGCGCCAGGCGCGCACGGCGCGGGCCTTCTCGTCGTCGCCTTCGCCCAGCAGGGCGGCGGCGCCGGAGACGGTCTGCGCGGTGATCGACTGGCGCACGATCTGCGCCGCGCGGAAGATGCGCGCGCCCATTTCCCGTTGCCGCTCAGGCTGTTCCGCGACGATGTTCAGCCCGAGCTGGAAGAACGGCCAGAGCGAGCCGTAGTCGACCACCACCGGGTTTTCCTCATAGACGAGGAAGCCCCGCTCGAAGACCTCCATCGCCTCGTCCTTGCGGCCGAGCGCCACCAGCGCCCTGCCCTCGCGCAGCCGCGCGCGGGCCTCGAGCGGCGTGTCGGGCATCAGCGCGCCGAAGCTCTCGGCGGCCTCGCGGGCGTCGCGGCGGGCGCTTTCGTAGTCGCCCCGCTCCAGCGCCACCAGCGCGCGCTGGGAGAGGAAGCGCGGGCGGTAGGCGGCGGCCGCCCGCGGCGCGAGCGCGATGACGTCGAGGGCGCGGTTGATCGCCTGCTCGGCCCCTGCGTCGTCGCCCTCCAGCAGGCGCACGTGGCTGAGCGTGTGGCTGTTCGAGGCCTCCTCGATCAGCGCGAGCTGTTCCTCGCCGGAGGCCTCGATGAGCGCCCCGCCGGTGATCTGGCCCGAGGCGGAGGAGCGCGCGGCGGGCGCGTTCAGCCCGAACTGCACCGTGTCGGTCAGCCCCGCCGAGGCCTGGTCGACGAAGGCGCGCGCGCCCTCGAGGATCGAGCGGTTGAGCTGGTCCTGGGCGCGGTAGGCGACCAGCAGGGCGCGGTCGCGCTCGGCGTCCTCGCGCCCCGCCTCCTCGCCGTCGAGCAGCGTCTCGGCCCGGTCGAAGAGGCCGTCGGCGGTGACGAAGCGCTCTTGAGAAGAGTGCGCAAGCGCCTGATTCATGAGGATGAAGGCGCGGCTGGGGGCGGCGGGGCATTCGCCGCTCACGTCCTCGATCTCGTAGACCGAGAGCAGCTCCGAAAAGGCGTCCTCCGCCGCGCGAAAATTCAGGCCGAAGCTGTTGCGCTGGCCGCGCAGCAGGATCTGGTCGACCTTGCCGCAGAGCTCGGGCGCCTCGTCGCGCGAGGCGAGGGAGAAGGATCCCGGCGGGACCGATCCCGCGCAGGCCGCCGCCAGCGCGGCGAGACCCGCGATCATCCAGGACCGAAGCCGGCGCGCGCTCATCGATCCCCCCCCGTCGCGCGGCCGCCTGCGGCGGGCGCGTCGTCTTCGTCGTCCTCGTCCTCGTCGCCCGAGGCCTGGCGGTTCGTCTCGCTCCGGGCGCGGGCGAGGTCGGAGTCCTCGAAATACCCGTCGGGCACGCCCCACAGCTCCTCGTTGCCGTAGGAGACGAAGAGCTCCAGCAGGTCCTCCTCGTCGACGTTGAGGATCTCGGGCTGGTCGACGGAGACGAGGGCGAGCACCCGCGGCGGGCTGACGCCGGTGCAGTCCTGCACGTCGCCGATCACGCAGCCGTTGAGCAGGAAGTTCACGCCCTTGGGCCCGATCGGATAGAGGCCCGCCGCCTTCTTGCCGCTGTCGCCGATGTAGCCGAAGAGGCTCAGGCTCTCGGGCTGGGTCCGGTCGCCGTAGATCAGCACCGGGGTGTTGAGGCCGAAATAGTCGTCGTCCTGCTCGTAGAGCTCCAGCAGCCCGGCGGGCATGTAGATCTCCACCGCGCCGCGGGCGTCGACGACGATGGGGCCGGAGGTGAAGATGTCGACCGACTGGCCCTCCCCCTGCAGCAGGAAGCGGTCGGGATCGTCGGAGGGGCGCGCGTCGCGGTCGGCGAAGGTGTGGCCCAGCGAGACGTTGCGCGCGTCCTGGATCACCACCGCGCCCAGCGGGTTGGAGGCGCCGACGTAGTCGCGGAAGCGCACGTCGCCCTGGGCGCCGGCGTCGATGACCAGCGCTCCGGCGTCGCCGCGCGCGGCGGCCGCGTCCTCGTCCCGCGCGCTGGAGAGGCGGTTGGCCCCGTCCACCGGCCGGTCGAAGCGCACCGTGCCGCCCGCGGGATCGGCCCCGCCGGCGGTGGCGTCGATGGCGAAGACCGTGCCGTCGGGCAGGAACAGGCGCAGGTCGTCCTGCGCGAGCGCCCCGCCCTGGGCGCGCCAGTCGGCGGGCCCCGCGGCCCGGGGCGGCGCCAGCGGCCCCGCCGGGTCCATGTCGTCGGTCAGCGCGGTCAACCGGCCGAGGAAGGCCACGTTGTCGGAGGTCCGGATCAGCACGTCGCCCCCCGCCTCGAAGCCCGCGAAGCGCAGCCAGCCGGCATCATGCTCGTCGACGTGAAGCGAGCCCGGCGCGCTCTCCTCGATCAGGGTGACGTCGCCGAAGATCCGGCGGATCGAGACGTCGCCTCCGAAGACGTTTGTGGGATCGTCCAGCGTCAGGTCCGCGCCCTTGTCGACGGCGGTCCTGGTCGGGTCCGCGCCGGTGGCGAAGCCCGCGGGCCCGTCGACCCGGATCGGGCCGGCGAGGTCGATCATCCCGTCCGCCGCCACGCCCTCGACCATGCCCAGCCGCGTCACCCGCGCGGCGCCGGTCTGGGTGATCGAGGCGTAGCCCTCGCCCGAGGCGCCGGCGAGGACCGAGAGCCGGCTCGAGGCCCGGATCGGCCCCAGCCGCAGGTCGCCGGCGGTCGCCACCTCCACCGTCCCGGCCTGGGCCGCGAAGGCGCCGCCGAAGGCGTGCAGGCCGGAGGTCAGCCGGACGTCACCCCCCGCCTGGGCGTAGACGTCGCCCGAGGTGCGGATCCGGGCGGCCCCGGCGTCGGTCACGTCGCCGCCGGCGCGCAGGTGCACCGTCTCCAGCCGCTCGCCGGAGACGCGGTTGACGAGGCCCTCGGCCCCCGCCGCGCCGATCCTGAGGTCGTTCGCGTCCGAGATCGCCACGTGCCGCGCGCGGGAGACGCCGACGCCGCCCCGGAAGTCGTTGTCGCGCCCGGCGCCGCCCTCCTCCGCCGCCAGCAGCACCGAGCCGGAGGCGTCGAAGACCGCGTCGCCGCCCACCCGCACCAGGTTCGCGAAGCCGTGGCCGGCGACCGTGACCGGGTCGCCCCCGAACTCGGCCCCCGGTTCGGGCGCGGTGATGCGGACGATGATCTCGCCCTCGCCCTCGCCCGGCAGGCCGCGCGGCGCGGCGGGGCCCTGCGGGGCCCCGGGCCCGGCCACGGTCCACAGGTCCGTGCCCCCGGTCCCCAGCCGGGTGCGGATCGAGCCCGCCTCGGCCAGCGCCGCCAGCGTGCCCCCGACCTCCAGCGCCCCCAGCAGCAGGTCGCCGGAGCGGGTCGAGAGCTGCACGTCGCCGCGCGCCGCGACGCCGTCGAGGTCGAGGACCCCGCCCGCATCCGCCGCGAGATGCCTCGTCTCGATGCTGCCCAGGACCAGGGCCGGCCCCTCGCCGCCCTCCCCCTCGGCCAGGGCCGAGAGCCTGCGCCCGGCCGAGACCTGGTCGAGCCGCGCCCGGTCCCCGGCGGCCAGGGCGACGTCGCCCTCGCCGCGCACCCGGGCCGCGGTCAGGTCGCCGGTCGCCAGCGCCTCGATCGCGCCGCCGGCGGAGAGATCGGTGATCGCGACCCCCTGCCCGGCCAGCTGCACGCGCCCCTCGGCCTGCACCTTGCGGGCCGTCAGGTCGCCCTCGGCCGTCGCCTCCAGCCGCGCGACGGCGAGATCGCTCAGGACCGCGGAGGCGGCCGTGGCGGTCAGCGCCCCGCCCTGGGCCCGCGCGAGGCTCAGCGCCCCGCCCGCGGCAAGGCTGGCCGAGCCGTGGGTGAGATCGGCGAGGGTCATCGCCCCGCCGGCCTGCGCCTCCAGCGCCCCCGCCCGGATCCGCGCGCCGTCGAGCCTGCGGCCCGCCGCCAGCGTCGCCGTCGCGGCCGAAAGGCTGGTCGCGCTCAGCGCCCCGTCGGCGTCGAGCGTCAGCGTCTCCCCCGCGAGCCGGCGCACCATCATGTCCCGCCCGGAGGCGAAGCCGGCCGAGCCGGTCTCGACGTCGACGGTGGAGAGATCGCGGCCGGCCGTGGCCGTCGCCATCTGCGTCGCGACGCGGGCCAGCGACAGGTCCCGCCCCGCGGTCCCCTCGAAGCGGCCGAGGGCGGAATCCGTCACGCCCAGGTCGAGCCCGGCCGCGAGGCGCGCCTCGCCCGCCTCCAGCCGCGCGATCTGGGCGGAGCCCGCGGTCGCCTCGCCCACCGCCAGGTCGGCGGAGACGTCGGTCCAGGACAGGTCGCGCGCCGCCACGCTCTCCAGCCGCCCGGCCGTGACCCCCGCCGCCACGCCGTCGCGCCCGGCCTGCATCGCGAGACGCCCGAAGCCGGAGTCGCGCACCCGCGCGTCGGCGGCCGCGGTCACCTCCGCCGTCTCCGCGGAGACCCGGGCCAGGATCGCCGTGCCCTCGCCGATCGCCCCGCCCTCGCTCAGCACGGAGGCCGTGCCGCCCTCGCCGCCGAAGTCCCGGCCGGCGAAGACGACCAGCGTTCCGCCGTTCACGTCGCGCAGGGTGGCGTCGCCCAGCGCGGTCAGGCCGAGGGCGCCGAAGCCGGAGCCGTCCACCGTCGCGTCGCCCCGCGCCCGGATCGTCGCCTCGGCGGCCGAGACGCCTGACAGCGTCGCGCCGCCGTTCCAGGCCTCGCCGACCGCCGCGCCCTCGACGGTCACGTCGGTCCAGGCGAAGCCGAGCCCGGCGATGGTGCTCAGCGTCCCCGCCTGCACGTCGGTCAGCGAGAGGGAGTCGAGCGCGGTCACCGACAGCGTCCCCGCCTCGACGGCCGAGAGCGTCGCGCCGGCGCCCGCATCCACGCTCGCCGCCTCCGCCCGCACCCCGTCGAGCGCGGCCGAGACGCCGGCCGAGGCCTGCAGGGTCCCGAAGTCGGAGTCCGAGATCGACAGCGTCTCCGCCGCCAGCGTCGCCGTGTCGGCGGCGACGCGGATCAGCGTGAGGTCGCCGGTCGGCGCGCGGCCCTCGGCCTCCTGCGCGGTCACGTCGGTCCAGCGCATGTCGCCGCCGGCGCGGGCGTCGAGCGTCGCGGCGGCGACCTGGCTCAGGCCCGCGTCGCCCTCCGCCTCCACCGACAGCGCGTCGGCCGAGATGCGGGCCAGCGCCACGTCATTGCCCGCCATCCCCTCGAGCAGGCCGGTCGCCGCCACGTCGCTCAGCGTCGTCGAGCCGGAGACGGAGCGGAAGCGCGAGGCGGCCCCCAGCGTCAGCTCGGCGCCCGAGACCTCGCCCGTCGCCCGCACCCAGGCGCCGCCGGCGGCCGAAAGATCGCTCACCGAGACCGGACCCGCCTGCGCCGCCTCGCCTGCGCCGATCGTCAGCCGGCCCAGCAGCGCGCCGCGGGCGATGGCGAAGCCGTCGGCGTCGCGCAGCGTGGCGTGGCGGGCCTCCAGCTCCAGGGTCGCGAAGGCGTTGTCGGCGCGGTCCAGAACCACGTCCCCCGCCGTGCCGCCGCCCGCGGGGCCGACCTGCAGGCTGGCGTGGCCGCCCACCCGCACGGCCCCGGTCTGGGAGATGCCGGCGTCCTCGAAGACCCCGCCGTAAGCGTTTGAACGGGCGAACAGATCCCCCGTCACGTCCACCGAGGCGAAGCGGATCGCGCCCGCCGTTTCCAGCCGCGCGTCTCCGCCGGAAACCAGCGTCGCCTCGCCGTCGATGCGCACGCCGCGCGCGCCCTCGCCGATCACCGTGACGCCGTCGCGGCCGGAGAAGCTCGCCGCGCCGCCGACGCCGAGGACCTCCGCTATCGCCTCGGCCGCCAGGGTCGCGTCGGCGCCGGGGGCGAGGGTCGTCGTCTGCCGGCCGAGCCGCGCCTCGTCCAGCCGCGCGTCCACGTCGAGGCCGGTCACGGCGCCGCGCACGCCCGCCACGCGGACCGAGGCCAGCTCCGCCGGCGCCGCGACCGTGTCGATGCGCCCCTGCGCCGTCGCCGTCAGGTCGCCGACCGTGGCAACCCCGCCCAGCGTCATGTCGCCGCCGGCGTCGAGGGCGAGGGACTGCGCCCGGATCGCCAGCGCCGACAGCGCGCCGCCCGCCTCGACCTCCGCCGCGCCGAGGCGGAGGTTCGCGAGGCTCGCCTCGCCCCCCGCCGTCGCGGTGGCGGCACCCGCGGCGCCGTCCTGCACGGCCAGGTCGCCGCCCGCCGACAGCGCCAGCGATCCGGCCACGAAGCGCGCCAGCGTCACGTCGCCCGCTGCGGTCATCGCCAGCTCGCCCGCCGCCTGCAGGTCGGCGCCCTCGGCCCCGGCGTCCGTGGCGACGAGGCCGAGGGCGCCCCCCGACTCCAGCCGCAGGGCGGAGACGGCGTCGGCCTCGACCGCGAGGGCTCCCTCCGTCGCCACGTCCCGCAGCGCCACCGCGCCCGCCTGCCCCGCCACCGAAACCGCCCCCGCCCGCAGGTCCGCGAGCGTGAAGCCGTCGGCGTCGCGCGCGGCGAGCGTCCCGCCCACGCGGCCCGAGAGGGTGGCGAAGGCGTTGTCCCGGCGCGTCAGCGTGGCGTCCCCCGCCACCTCCAGCGCCAGCCGGCCGCCGACCGAGGCGGCGCCGGTCTGCTCCAGCGCCCCGCCTTCGACCGTGCGGATCGCCGCGTCGCCCGCGACCGAGAGGCCCGCGAGCGTCAGGTCGCCCGCATGGGCCAGCGCCAGGTCGCCGCCCGCCGAGAGCTCCGCCGCCCCGCCCACGCGCACCCGCAGCGGGCCCGGGCCGGCGTCGAGCGTGCCCACGCCCTGCTCCGCCCGCGGCAGCAGCACGTCGCCGGTCGCGTCCAGACGCAGGTCCCCTGCCGTCGCCAGCAGGTCGGCATAGGGGGCGAGGGCTGCGGCCTCGACCGAGACCTCCTTGCCGTCGGGCGCGAGGATCGAGAGCGCGCCGCTCCCCGCCTCGGCCGCGCCGAAGTCGATGGCGGCGTCGGAGAGCTTGCGGATGGAGCCGCCGAGGCTGGTCAGGTCCAGCGTCCCCGCCCCCTCCGCCCCCGCGACGGTCTCGACGAGGCCGAGGCGGATGTCGCCCTGCACCGCGGCGACCAGGTCGCCCGCGACGCGCACCCGGTGCAGGGTCAGGCCGCCCGTCGCCTCGCCCGGATCGAAGGCCGCGTCGGTCCCCAGCGTGACGCCGTCGAGCGTCACGTTCGGCGCCTTGGCGATGCCGAGATCGCCGTCGAGCACGAGGTTCGTCAGCCGCACCCCGTCGACGTCCCCGCCGCCGGCGGCGACGATCTGGAGCGAGCCGAGCGCGGCCGTGTCCACCACCACGTCGCCCGTCGCCGCGCCCTCGATCCCCGCCAGCACCGTGTCGCCGGCGAGCGCCGAGACCAGCCGGATCGAGCCGCCGTCCGCCCCGCCCCACAGCGCCCCCCCGCCGCCGCCGACGCGCACCTGCTCCATGGTCAGGTCGCCGTCGAGCGCGCGGGCGCTCAGCGTCTCGCCCGCCTCGACGGAGACGAGGGAGAGCGCGTCGGCGTCGGTGATCGAGACCGCCGCGCCTGCGATCGAGACGGCGCCGTCGAAGGCGTTCGCCGCCTCCAGGATCACGTCGCCCGAGGTCTCGAAGCGGCTGGTCCCGGCGACCGAGAGCGCGCCGACCTGGCCGATGTCTCCGCCCGCGGTCAGCTCCAGCGAGGCGAGGGAGGAGGCGCCGAAGCTCACGCCGCCCGCCGATCTCAGCCGCGCCGCGCCGCCGTCGAGCTGAAGAACGTCCCCGAAGTCGTTGGCCGCATTGCGCAAGGTGAAGGAGGCCGAGGTCAGCTCCGCGCCTGCGCCGAGGGAGAGCGCGCCGGTCTGGGTCAGCGCGCCGCCGGCCTCGACGCTCAGCCGGTCGGCGGTCACGCCGGCGAGCGCCAGCGCCCCGCCGGTCGCCACCCGCACGTCGGCCGCGGCCGCGCCGCCCGCGGTCGTGTCCACGCCCAGCCCGCCGCCGAAGACGTTGCCGGCAGCCTCCAGCGTCACCGCGCCGCCGCCGGTGGTCAGCGCGGTCGCGCCGGCGACCGAGACCCGGGTCCCCGCCGCCTGGTCGATCCCGTCCTGCGAGACGACGGTCAAGGCGCCCGCGTCCACCTGGCCCAGCCGGATCGCGTCCGCATCGGCCAGCGAGACCAGGCCCGCCGACCCCGCCGCAACGACGCCCGCGAAGTCGTTGTCGGAGAAGGAAAGATCGATCGAGGCGCCGGCGAGCGCGGCGTCGCCCGCGACCGACAGGGCGCCGGTCTGGGTCAGCGCGCCGCCGACCTCGAGCGTCAGCGCGCCGACCGTGGTCGCGCCCAGCGTCAGGTCTCCGCCGGCGACCAGCGTGGCGTCGCCCGGGGCCGCGGTCCCGCCGGCGGTCGTGTCGATCGAGACCGCGCCGCCGAAGGCGTTGCCGGCGTCGAGCGCCGAGAAACCGCCGCCTGCGGTCGCGAAGCGGCTCTCGCCCGTCACCGCCGCCGGCCCGCCGAGGGTCAGAGACAGCGCCTCCATCTCCAGCAGATGCGCCGAGATCGCGCCCGTCGTCGTGGGCCCCAGCGAGGTCGTGACCAGCCCGCCCGCCAGCGCCACGTCGGGCAGGACCAGCCCCTCGCTGGTGTCCAGCGTCAGCAGGTCGCCCGGGGCCATGGCGGAGCCGTCGATCCCCTCGGGCGCGCTCAGGCGCAGCTCGGCGAAGCTCGACTCGAGGCGCAGCGCGCCCAGCACCCGGATCGCGCCGACGCCGTCCGAGGCCTGCGAGGCGAACCCCGCGTCGGCCGTCAGCGTCAGGGTCCCGCGCATCACGATCGAGGCGCCCAGCAGCAGGTCGCGCCCGGCGCTCAGCGTCAGGTCGACGTTGGGGCGGCGGTTGGCGATCCCGGACTCGACCGAGATGTCGCGCGAGGCCTCGATCCGCACGTCCGCGAAGGAGCTCGAGATCGCCGAGGCCAGCACCACCAGGTCCTCGCCGGCGAACTGGTCGACCAGGATGTCGCCGGAGAAGGCATAGGCGTCCTCGTCCTCGGCCACAATCCGCACGTCGCGCGGATCGAGCAGCAGCAGCCCCGCCGAGCCCCGCGGGGCCGAGAGATCCACCCGCCCGGAAAATCCGAGCGCGCCCAGCGACGAGATCTCGGCGAAGCCGCCGTCGCCGCCGGCCGCGCCGCCGCGGGCCGCGATCCGGCCGCCCATCCAGGTGGCGGCGGTGGACCAGAGCGTCACCTCGCCGCCGTCGCCCTCGACCTCGGCGTCGGCGCGGATCTCGGCCCCGGCCTCCATCACCGTGACCTCGGCCGCGCGCAGGCCACCCGGCGCGGGCCCCGAGCCGCCGACCCGGACCGCGCCGCCCCCGGTCCCGCCGGAGACGTCGATCCGCGCGCCCTCGGCCAGGCGCACCGTGCCGCCGGTCACGTCGACCCGGCCGCCCCGGCTCCCGGCCCCGCCCGAGGCGTCGAGCCGGCCGGTCACCACCACGTCGCCCGCGCCGCCGTCGAGCACGATGGTCCCGCCGTCGACCCGCGCGCTCGAGGCCTCGACCACGCCGCCGACCGAGACCGCGGCCTCGACCGCGTCGCGGGCGGCGGCGGCGGTGATGATCACCGTGCCGCCCTCGGCGATCAGCACGCCGGAGTTCTCGGCCCGCGCGCCGCGGGTCCTGGCGGCGTCGGCGAGGTCGATCTCGAAGAGCCCGTCGCCGGAGACGTCGACCGAGAAGCTCTCCTGCCCCGCGACGACGATCCGGCCCATCTTGCCCGCGATGACGCCGCGGTTGGCGACCTCGGGGGCGACGAGGCCGACCATGCCGGCCTCGGCGAAGGTGATGGTTCCCTCGTTGACGATGCGCGCGCCGGGCTCGCCCGGCGTGTCGAAGGCGCCGCCGCCGGCCATGAAGGCGCGGTCGTCGATGTCGGCGGTGGTGGCGATCAGCCCGCCCACGTCGACGACCGAGCCCGCGTGGAACATCACGCCGGAGGGGTTCACCAGCCAGACGTTGCCGTTCGCGGTCAGCTTGCCGCGGATATGGGTGGGCAGCCCGTCGAGCACCCGGTTCAGCGCCACCGCCTGCCGGCCGGGCTGGAGGAACTTCACCGCCTCGTCGGCGCCGATGTCGAAGCTGGTCCAGTCGATGATCACCCGGCGCGAGCCCTGGCGGACCACGGTGAGGTCGCCGCGGGTGACGATGGTCGCCTCGCCCCCCTTCACCGTCCCCCCGCTCGGCCCCGCCTGGGCGGGCGCGGCCAGCCCCGCCGCCATCGCCGCCGCCGCGACGCCGGCCCTCAGCGCCCCGCGGGAGCGGTTCAGGGGAACGCGGTTCAGGGGAAGGCGGGCGAGGGGAACGCGGAAGGGACGGGCCATGCTCAGAACTCCTTCACCGCGCTGAACAGCAGCCGCCACGCGCGGCTCTGGTCATAGGCGAGGGGGACGTTGATCGGCTTCGCGGCCTCGAGGTTGACCGAGAGCCGCCCGGGGAAGGTCGCGCGCAGGCCGAAGCCCGCCGAGAGCAGCTCGGCATGGGGCGGCGCGCCGCCGTCGAGGTTGCGCACCTCCGCCCAGTCGAGGAAGCCGTAGACCTCGAAGGGCGCGCGCAGGGCGTCGAAGACCAGCTCGTCGGCGTAGCGCAGCTCCGCCGCGCCGCCCAGGCCCACGTCGCCGGAATACTCGGAGGGGTGATAGGCCCGCCCCAGCTCCGGCCCGCCGATCGACATCTCCTCGGAGGCGAGCAGCGCCCGGTCGGCGGTCTGGAACCAGGCCTTGCCCCAGAGCGAGAAGCCCTCGCCCAGGACCTGGGTGCGCGCGAGCTCGGCGCGCAGCGACGTGAACACCCCGTCGCCGTCCTGGCGGCTGAGGTCCGCGTCCCCTGCCCGGCTGGTTCCCAGGATCGGCAGGCCCTGGCGCAGCTCGACCCGCGCCTCGGTGAAGCCGCCCTCGTCGCGCAGCACCGTGTCGTAGCCCAGGAACAGCACGTTGAGCCGGTCGTCGGTGACCAGCGGCCCCACGCCGGGCAGGCCCGGGATCGGGTTGACCACCGGCGAGGGCGTCAGCGAGTTCACCTGCACCGCCTCGTAGCCGCCGAAGAGGTCGAGGCTCGCCGCCCGGGTGCGCAGCAGCGGATAGCGCAGGCCCAGCTCGATCTCGGTCTGGTCGGAGGTGATGTCGAAGGTCCGCACCACGTCGCCCGGCGCGCTCTCGGAATAGAGCGCGCGGACGTAGCCGCTGAGGCCCGAGTCGCCGAGGAAGCGCTGATGCTCGAACTGCAGGGTCCAGCGCTCCTCCCAGCTCGGGCCCAGCGGGTCCTCGTAGTCGGCGGAGTTGAACCAGCTCAGCGTCGAGGTGTCGCCGGCCGGGGACCAGGAGTTGAACGAGCCCACCAGCCCCACCAGCCCCGGCCCCAGGATCGGCGACTGGCGGTTGTCGGCGAAGGCGGTGACCGAGAAGGACTCGCGCTCCATGTTGATGTAGAGCTCGATCGCCCCGCGCTCGTCCGCGCCGATCTTGGGCACCGCCGCGGCGCGGGTCACGCCGGGGATGTCGTTGAGCATCAGGAGCACGCGCTCCAGCTCCTCGAGCGTGGGGTTGCGCAGGCCGCGCAGGGGGGCGGCGAAGCGCTCGGCCAGCGCGCGGACCGGGCCGATGGGCAGCTCCGGCGCCTCGATCTCGACCCGGGTGATCACCGCCTCGACCACCTCCAGCGTGGCGCGGCCGCCGTCGATGCGCTGGGCGGGGACCACCACGCGGGTGAACAGGTAGCCGTCGTCGCGATAGCGGGCCTGGATCCGGCCGGCGATGGCGAAGAGTTCGGTGAGGTCGATCTCCCGGCCCAGCAGGTCCTGGTAGGCCTCCGCCAGCTCCGCCTCCTCGTATACGGTGGCGCCGGCGAGGGTGACGCCGGTCAGGGTGAAGCGGATCTCGCGCGCGTTGGCGGGAGGCGTCTGCGAGGTGAACTGCACGTCGGCGGAGGGGCCCAGGGCGCCGGGTTCGGGCCGCGCCCGCTCGGTCGTCTCGCGCAGCGTCTGGGAGGGATTCGGCAGCCGCGTCGCCAGGTCGGGGGGGCTCTGCGCCCAGGCGAGGGCCGTGCTCGAGGCAAGCAGGATCGCCGCGATCGATGCCGCGCGGCCAAGTCGCTCCCCCCGCGGCGACGCAACGGCCCTGTCCAAATCGTTCCTCGCTGAGCTGCGATGCCCCTTCGGAACCGTTAACACCGGGTAAGCTATGCGGTCAAACGAATGCGGGGTCCGCGACGGCGTCGACAGGCCCCTTAACCTTACGTTCAGAAAAGACTTTTTTCAGTGCGCGGATCGGGCTGCCGGACCGCGGATCGGCGCCCGCCGAGGGTCGTCCCGCCGGGCTCCGGCAGGGGCGCGCGGGGGCGGCGCGGGGCGCGGGGCCCCGGCGCGCCTTCGCTTACTGCTGGTCCCAGGCGGGCGCGCGGATGGCGCCGACCACGTGGCTCGAGTCGTTGCGCTCCGCCGTCAGGCGCTCCAGCGCGCCGGGGGCGTCCGCGCCCGCCTCGCCCAGCGCGCCCGAATAGGGCCCGTCGACCGAGCGGGTGGACCCGTCGGCGGCGATCATCACCAGCGTCTCCCCGCCCGAGAGCGAGACTTTCTGCGACGCCGGGATCACCGAGCCGGGAACGATGGCGGAGACGTTGCTCTCCAGGATCACGAAGTCTGAGGCCGCCGCGGGGCCCGCGGTCAGGGCGCCCAGGGACAGCGCGGCGCCGAACAGGACCGCGCCGGACAGACGGGCGACAGGCCGTTTCATGCCGAAAACTCCCATTTGAAAGGTCTTGCGACCCTCTTGCCTGCAAACGCGGCGAAAATGTGGACGCCGAGGGCGGCGAGCAGGCCCCTCCGCCGAGGCGGCCATCTCCCGCCCTCGTACCGAAGATCGTATCCGAAGGCGGATGACGCAAGGGCACGATACCTCATTTCCGCCTGAATCGCGAGCGCGCCGCGCCCCCGCTCAGGCGATGCGGTCGTCGCTCAGCCCGGCCCGCAGGCGGGTCAGGTGCAGGGCGACCAGCGGATCGCCCTGCCCCGGCGCGCCGGCCTCGGCCAGGGCCTCGAAGGCGGCGCGGGCGGCCTGGGGGTCCTCGGCGAGGAGGGCGAAGGCGCGCCCATAGGCCGCGCGCAGGTCGGCGTCGGCCACGGGATCGTGATTCCACACCTGCACCGGCTCGGCCTTGCCCTTCAGCATCACCCGCCCGACCGGGCGCAGCGCGGGCAAGGGCTTGTCGGGGCGGGCGAATCCCTCGGCCGCGAGGCGCGCGGCCTCCGACACGGTGACGCGGGTGCCGAGCGTCTTGTTGATGCTCTCCAGCCGGGCGGCGGTGTTCATGGCGTCGCCCATGGCGGTGTAGTCGAAGCGCCTGCGCCCGCCGAAATTGCCGACCGAGGCCGCGCCGGAATGCACCCCGATCCGGGTGACGCCCATGCCGAGGTGGGCGTGGCTCGCGCGGAAGCGCTCGGCGAAGGCGTCCATCTCGACGGCGCAGCGCAGGGCGTTGAGGGCGTGGTCGCGCTCCGGCGTCAGCGCGCCGAAGAGGGCCACCACCGCGTCCCCGATGAACTTGTCGATCGAGCCGCCGTGGGCGGCGATGATGTCGGACATGCCGTCGAAATACTCGTTCAGCAGGCCCGCCAGCACCTCCGGCTCCAGACCCTCGGACATGTCGGTGAAGCCGGCGACGTCGGTGAAGATGAAGGAGATCTCGCGCCGCTCGCCCCCCAGCCGCAGGCTCGAGCGGTCCTTGGCCAGCCGATCCACCATCGCCGGCTCGAGGTAGTGGGAAAAAGCCTGGCGGATGAAGGCCTTCTCCTGCACCGAGAAGAACGCCTCCGCAGCCCCCCCCAGCCCGAAGCTGAGCGCGAGCGCGGCGAGGCCCGGTCCGATCGGCAGATAGGGCCCGCTCCACACCCCCGCGAGCGTCAGCGCCAGCGCCAGATACCCCGCCGCCGCCCCCAGCACCGCCAGCCCCCGCCAGTGCAGGCCGATGGAGGAGATCCCGATCAGCGCCCCCAGCAGCGCCATCGCCAGCGTGACCGCCATGCCGCTGCGCTGGTCCACGCTCCAGTTGCGCACCACGCGGCCGTCGAGGAGCTGGCTCAGCACATGGGCATGGACCAGCACGCCGGCGTAGCCCTTGAACTCGGTCAGCCCCGGGTCGACCAGCAGCGAGGTCGCGTGCCGGTCGGTCTGCGGCAGGTCCGCGCCGATGAAGACGAAGCGGTTCCCGAACCAGGCGGGGAACATCGCGCGGGGGAGCGCGGGGTTCAGCAGCACGTGGCTCTGGATCTTCTGGAAGGCCTCGGCGTGGTCGACCGTCTCGCGCCGCCAGTCGACGATGCCGCGCTTCTGGAAGTCGCCCTCGACGCCGGCGGCCTCGAGCATCGCGGCCGACATGCCCAGGATCTCGCCGGTCATGTAGTTGTCGAAGCGCCGGACCACCCCGTCGGGGTCGTAGTCGAGCACGGCCGAGCCCGGGACCGCCCCCGCCTCGGCCCGGAAGGCGTTCATGTACTCCATCTGCCGCGGCAGCATCCCCGCGCGCTCGTCGGCATAGGCGAGCACCACCTTGCCGGGGAAGTTGCGGATCGCCTCGATCAGGCGGGCGTCCTTCGCGGGCTCCGTCGGCTGGTCGATGAGGATGTCGAGCGCGAAGCCCTTCACCCCGGCCGCCCCCAGCAGGTCGATGACCTCGGCCAGGTGCGCCCGGTCGACGGGCGAGCGGTAGGGGAACAGGGCCAGCGTCTCCTCGGTGATGGTGATCACCGAGATCCGGGGGTCCTGCTTTTCGGTGAACGGCGAGAACAGCACCCGGAGGCGGTCGTTGAGCCCCGATTCCAGGGACTTGAACACCTGCACGTTGGCGAAGCCCAGAACGCAGACCAGCGCCACGACGGCGGCGATGACGAGGCCCGCGGACCGGCGCGGAGAGACCAGCGCCCGCAGGCGCGCCGCCGCTCCCCCGCCCGAGGCGCCGTCCTCGCTGGTCGCGCTCACCCCTGTCGATCCTCCCCCCGCGGGGCCGTGGCGGCCCCGTGCAATCGGGGTCGCACGGCCCTCGCGCGCCGTCAACCTTGGCGACGGGGCGGGATCAATCGGCGGGGATGTCGGCCGGTTGCGGCGCGGGCGCGGACATCAGCGCCATCAGCGGGGCCATCTCCGGCCCCCGGTCGCGGCCGGTCAGCGCCCGGCGCAGCGGCAGGAACAGGGCGCGGCCCTTGCGCCCTGTCGCGGCCTTCAGGGCGGAGGTCCACTCCCCCCAGGTCGCCTCGCTCCAGGGCCGGGGCGGCAGGGCGGCCAGCGCCTGGGCCACGAACTCGCGGTCCTCCGGGGCGACGACGGGCGCGGCGCCGCGGTCGAGGATCGCGACCCATTCCTCGATCTCGTCGAAGCGGGTCAGGTTGGCGTGGACGGCGGTCCAGATCGCCTCCGCCCGCGGACCCTCGAGCCCCCTGGCGGCGAGGCGCGTGGCGGCCTCAGCGAAGGGCGTCGCGTGCAGGATCTTCTCGGTCAGGGGGCGCAGGTCGGCCGGGTCCAGCCGGGTCGGCGCGGTCCCGAAGCGGGTCACGTCGAAGCCCTGCGCGATCTCGTGCGCGCGGCGGCGCGGCTCCACCGGATCGGCCGAGCCCAGCCGCGCGATCAGCGACAAGAGCGCCGTCGGCTCGTGGCCCTCCGCCCGCAGCGCCCGCAGCGACAGCGCCTCGGCGCGCTTGGAGAAGGCCTCGCCCGACGGCCCGGTCAGCAGCGAGTGGTGGGCGAAGCGCGGCGGCGCCGCCCCCAGCGCGCGCATGATCTGCACCTGGGCCGCGGTGTTGGTCACGTGGTCCGCGCCGCGCACCACGTCGGTGATGCCCATCTCGGCGTCGTCCACGGAGCTCGCGAGCGTGTAGAGCACCTGCCCGTCCTCGCGGATCAGCACCGGGTCGGAGACCGAGGCCGCGTCGATCGAGACCGGGCCAAGGATGCCGTCCGCCCACTCCACCCGCTCGCGATCGAGCCGGAAGCGCCAGTGGGGCGGGCGCTGCGCGCCGAGCGCCGCCTTCTCGTCGTCGCTCAGCGCCAGCGCCGCGCGGTCGTAGACCGGCGGCAGCCCGCGGGAGAGTTGGACGCGCCGCTTCAGGGCCAGATCCTCCGAGGTCTCCCAGCAGGGATAGAGCCGGCCGTCGGCCTTCAGCCGCTCGGCCGCCGCGGCGTAGCGGGGGAGGCGGTCGGACTGGCGCACCTCCTCGTCCCGGTCGAGGCCCAGCCAGTCGAGATCCTCGCGGATCGCCTCGACGAAGCGCTCTTCGGAGCGGGCCGCGTCGGTGTCGTCGATGCGCAGCACGAAGCGCCCGCCCGCGCGCCGGGCGATGGCCCAGTTGAACAGCGCCGCGCGCAGGTTGCCCAGGTGCAGGAACCCGGTCGGCGAGGGCGCGAAGCGCGTGAGGGTCATTTGCCCTCCAGCTCCGGGCGGTGGAGCTGGAAGCCCAGCAGCATCTGCTCGCAGCCCCCCACCACCATCTGCTTGCGGAAGCAGCGCGCGGGCATGCCGGAGATCGCGTTCATCGCCTTCTGGAACTGGAACAGCCCCACCCGCTTCGGCGGAGTGACCCCCTTCTTGAGGCTGTAGCCGAAGCCCGGCGAGAAGAAGGACGAGACCAGCCGGTAGCTGCGCAGGTTCGCCCAGGGGACGAAGCCGAACTGGCGGTCCTCGATCCCCTCGGGCGTCAGGCGCAGGATCGGGTCGGTCTTGGCGCCCTCGCGGAACAGGATCAGGCCCATCACCGCGAACATCAGCCCGCCCACGCCCGCGATCAGCGGCGAGGGCGGCTCGGCCGGGGTCCGCGGCGCCGCGCCTTCTTCGGGGCTCGGCGAGGCGGGGCCGTCGACGGCGGGCAGCTCGGCGATGGTGGGCTGCGCGGTCTCCAGCGGCGCGGGGCGCGCGCCCTCGAAGGCGGCGGTCACGGCGATCCACAGGAACCAGGCCGCCACCAGCAGCGACAGCAGGCTCATGGTCTTGAGCTTGAAGGTGTTGGCGTGGAACTCGACGACCGGCGGGATCTCCGGCGCCTGGGGGAGGTCGGGGTCGGTCAGGTCAGTCACGGTCGCGCCAGCTCATCGCAATGGGGTAGCGGCGGTCGAGCCAGAAGGCCTTGGGGCCCAGCTTGGGGCCCGGCGCCGACTGGAACCGCTTGTATTCGGCCAGGTACAGCAGGTGTTCCACCCGCTCGACCACCGCCCGCTCGTGGCCCTTCGCCACCAGGTCGGAGACCGAGAGGTCGCCCTCCACCAGCCCTTCGAGGATGTCGTCCAGCACCTCGTAGGGGGGCAGGCTGTCCTCGTCCTTCTGGTCCTCGCGCAGCTCCGCGCTCGGGGGCTTGTCGATCACCCGCGGCGGGATCACCACGCCGGCGGGGCCCTTCATCCACGCCCGATGCTCGGCGTTGCGCCAGCGGCAGGCGGCGAAGACCCGCATCTTGTAGAGGTCCTTGATCGGGTTCCAGCCGCCGTTCATGTCGCCGTAAAGCGTGGCGTAGCCCACCGCCACCTCGGACTTGTTGCCGGTGGTCAGCAGCAGCTCGCCGAACTTGTTCGACAGCGCCATCAGGATCAGGCCGCGCAGGCGGGACTGCAGGTTCTCCTCGGTGACGTCGGGGGCGAGCCCTTCGAAGAGCGGCGCCAGCGTCTGCGTCATCGTCTCCACGCCCGGCCCGATCGGCACGGTGTCGAGCTGGGTTCCCAGCGCCTTCGCCACCCCCGCCGCGTCCTCGAGGCTCTCCTCGGAGGTATAGCGCGAGGGCAGCATCACGCAGCGCACGTTCTCGGGCCCCAGCGCGTCGGCGGCGATGGCCGCGACCAGGGCGCTGTCCACCCCGCCCGAGAGCCCCAGCACCACCTTGCGGAACCCGGTCTTGGCGAGATAGTCGCGCGTGCCGACCACCATCGCCTTGTAGTCGAGCTCGGCCGTCTCGGGCACGGCCGCCAGCGGCCCGGGCACGCAGCGCCAGCCCTCGTCCCCCCGCTCGAAGTCGAGGTGCACGACCTGCTCCTCGAAGAACGGCAGCTGGGCGGCGAGGCCCCCGTGCACGTTCAGCGCGAAGGAGCCGCCGTCGAAGACCTGGTCGTCCTGCCCCCCGGTGCGGTTGAGGTAGACCAGCGGCAGCCCCGTCTCGACCACGCGGGCGACCATCAGGTTGACGCGCATGTCGTGCTTGCCCCGCTCGTAGGGGGAGCCGTTGGGCACGAACAGGATCTCGGCCCCGGACTCGGCCGCGGTCTCGGCCACGTCGGGGAACCAGGCGTCCTCGCAGATCGGGATGCCGAGGCGCGCCGGCCCGATCTGGATCGGGCCCGAGGGGTCGGCCGAGTGATACAGCCGCTTCTCGTCGAAGACCCCGTAATTCGGCAGGTGGTGCTTGGAGACGCGGGCCCGGATCTCGCCGCCCTGCAGGATCCAGTAGGCGTTCTCCGGCCGCTCCAGCCCCGCGAAGGGCGCGCCGATGGCGAGCGCGGGGCCGTCCTTCGTGGCCTCGGCGAGCCTGTCGAGCCGCGCCGCGCAGGCCTTCACGAAGGCGGGCTTCAGGACCAGGTCCTGGGGCTGGTAGCCGGCGAGGAACATCTCGGGCAGCGCCACCAGGTCGGCGCCGGCGGCCTTGCCCTCCTCCCACGCGGCGAGCGCCTTCGCGGCGTTGCCGTCGAGGTCGCCCACGCGGGGGTCGAGCTGGGCGAGCGTCAGGCGGAAGGCGTCGGGCATCTCGGTCTCCGGCGGGTCCGGCGCGGACGTGAGGGTCGTTTTCAGGCCCGGCAGTTACAGGCGCCCCGGCGGGCGAGGCAAGCCCGCGCGGCGACGCGGGCGGCGGGCGGGCGGCGGGCGGGCGCCCCGGTCCGGCGCAATACCCCGGTCCCGCGGCCCCTCCGCCCCCTGCCGCCGCCCGCGCCCGGGCGCCGCGGCCGGTTGCATGGGGCGGGGGGGCCGCCTACTGTCCCCGGCAGCGAACCGCGGCGCCAGGGGACTGCCCCCGCGGCGCCACCGGCCCGACGGCGCGCAGGCGCGCCGCGGCCGCGGAGATCCCAGGGACGCAGCACGAGGACGGAAAGCAGCATGGGCCGAGGTTGGGTCTGGGCGATCGCCGGCGCCGGCGCGCTGGCGGCGGCGAGCGCGGCGGCGCCGCAGTCGAACGTCGAAACCAAGCGCTACGACACCGGCGAGGTCTACGAGGGCCAGTTCAAGGAGGGTCGCCAGCACGGCGCCGGCACGCTCGTGCGCCCCG
>Ga0310345_10001420_pt1 | contig 26702 bp, 30 predicted proteins | sample HC15DNA20500_MG_FD_204667 | JGI IMG/M metagenome (GOLD analysis project Ga0310345, IMG submission 204667) | Marine microbial communities from station ALOHA, North Pacific Subtropical Gyre - HC15-DNA-20-500_MG | ecosystem: Environmental > Aquatic > Marine > Oceanic | place: Pacific Ocean: North... | reverse complement strand
GTAATAGCGCACGGGGTGCGACTCTTTACTGCACACTCGAGCCGTGTTGCCATCAAGGTCGAACCGGTGCGTGTGCACCGCGGGTGGTCTCTGCAGGAATCCGCAGGGTCGTTGTCGCAATGGTGGACCCGAATCCCCTTGTCGGCGGCGGTGGGATCGACTATTTGCGGGGGCTTGGTGTCGAAGTACAGGTTGGTGTCCGTTCCGCAGCCGCGCGTAGACTAAATGCTGCTTTCGAGACCTGGGTCGTACGCGGTCGCCCGTTCGTGACGATGAAAGTTGCGGTGAGTCTGGATGGACGGATTACGGCACGGGTGGGTGAGAGGACGCAATTGACGTCAGAAGCTGCCACGAAGATGGTACATCAGCTACGCGATGAGGTCGACGCCATTGGCGTAGGTTCAACCACTGTGTTGGTTGATGATCCGTTACTGACCGCCCGGGGTGGGGTGAGGGAGCGCCCACTTACTCGTGTCGTGTTCGACCGGCGGCTGCGAATTCCACCGACGGCCCGTCTCTTCGATACGCTGACGGAAGGACCGGTTGTGGTACTGACAACGCACCAAATGCTCACAGCTCATCCTGAGCGCGCCGCGGCCGTGCGCGGTGCGGGGGCACGCGTCGAGGCGGTACGCGAGGGTGATATCGGTTCGGCGACGATGCGCCTTGGTGATCTTGAGATCACTACGCTTTTGCTCGAAGGTGGCACTGATGTGCACCGGGCTGCGTGGTCTGCAGGTGTCGTCGATCGCGTACAGATTTTTATCACGCCGACAGTATTAGGGTCTGACGGTGTCGAGTGGTTCTTGGAGAGCGAGTCGTGGATGGCCGATCTCCATCACGTGCGCGTGTGTTCGTACGATCCTGATTTGTTGATTGAGGGCGATGTTTACCGGACTGATTGAGGCAACGGGTGAGGTGGTCGAGGTTGAGTCGATTCCAGCCGGTGTACGCATTAGGATCAAGACCCCACTCTCGGGTGAGCTTAAACTAGGGGAGAGCATTGCAGTCAACGGTGTTTGTCTCACGGTGGTGTCGTGTGACACACGAGAGTTTCATGCCCAAGTCTCGCCGGAAACGGTCCGCGTTACTGCTCTGGGCAAGTTTAGACAGGGGACAACGGTCAACCTTGAGCGGCCGCTTCGTTCAGACACCCGTCTCGGTGGGCACTTTGTACAGGGCCACGTTGATGATGTGGGATACGTAGGTGAGATTCGCCAGGATTCTGATTTCTACTGGGTTACTGTTCGTTATCCGGCGGTTCTTGGACCATACATTGTACGCAAGGGGTCGGTGGCGGTCGACGGGATTAGCCTGACAGTGGCCGGTCTTGGTGGAGAGCACTTTGATGTGCAGATCGTGCCCTATACCTGGAATCATACTAATTTTCACACGCTGGCTGTCAGCGATCAGGTCAACATCGAGTGCGATATTATCGGTAAATATGTAGTCAAAGCTGTCGCGGCTGTGCGTGACGGTGGTGATTAAGCCGCGACTGAAATAAGGAGATGACGATGCCAGGCAAAACCTCACGGGCACAAGTGATAACCGAGGTGCGGCCTAAACCTTCAAGGCGCCGACGTGCCGTGTTCGCGCCAATCGAAGTGGCGATCGAGGCGTTTCGTGCTGGCCAGATAATTATCGTGGTTGACGATGAAGCACGTGAAAACGAAGGAGATCTGACGATTGCGGCGGAGAAGGTAACTCCGGAGGCGATCAACTTCATGGCCAAATATGGGCGTGGCCTCGTTTGCATGCCAATGGTGGGGGAGCGTCTCGACGAACTTGAAATTCCGATGATGGTGACGGAAAACAGTTCTCGGTTCGAGACCGCGTTTGCGGTTCCTATCGATGCTAAACACATGACGAGTACTGGGATTTCGGCGGCCGATCGGGCAGCGACAGTACAGGCTGCGATCGATCCTGAAACGAAGCCGAGCGACTTCGCTAAACCAGGTCACCTTTCACCGCTTCGTGCGCGAGACGGAGGAGTTTTGGTGCGTGCCGGCCAGACGGAGGCCGCGGTTGACCTAGCCCGCCTGTCCGGTCTGTATCCGGCCGGGGTTATCTGCGAAATCATGAATGAGGACGGCACAATGGCACGGGTGCCGCAACTGCGTAAGTTCGCGAGGCGGCATGGCCTACTGATGATTACTGTTGCGGACCTCATTAAGTACCGGATGCGGCACGACCGGCTGGTGCGTCGCGTTGCAACGGCGCAGCTTCCGACAGAGCATGGTGCGTTTCGTGTATTTGCCTATGAGAGTTTGATCGATGGCGAAACCCACGTCGCCCTTGTACGTGGGGAGATCGGCGCCGGGACGGCGGTTCTGGTACGAGTGCACTCGCGCTGTCTCACCGGCGATGTGTTTCATTCGTCACGTTGCGACTGTGGGCGACAGTTGTCGGTTGCGATGGAGCGTATTGCGGCTGCTGGACGGGGTGTGTTGCTCTACCTCAATCAGGAAGGACGCGGGATCGGTCTTGCTAATAAAATCCGCGCGTACGAACTGCAGGAGCAAGGTCTTGATACGGTAGAAGCTAACGAGCAGCTTGGGTTCAAGGCTGATCAGCGCGATTATGGGATCGGGGCACAGATTCTGGGGGACCTCGGTGTGCGCACGATGCGACTGTTGACCAACAACCCGCGTAAATTTGTCGGTCTCGAAGGCTACGGTCTTGCGGTCTGTGAGTCCGTACCTCTTGAGGTTCCGGCGTCCGAGTTCTCGGAGGCGTATTTGCGTGCTAAGAAGGAGAAACTCGGTCACAAACTCTCGACTGTGTAGGTAGTTGCTCTAGTCATTCCGTTGACACCTAGCTGAGAGCTGGGATACGATAAATGATTGTATTTGAATCGCTTAGAGTGAATTGTGGCTTTGTGCCTTGAATGTACCAAGCAAGCGCGACACGCTCTAGGGACACCCTTACATTCCTTCGCGGAGACGCATTACTAGACCCGGTGGTGCTGCGTCAGACTCGCTGGTACTTAACGAGGTCAACGGCAATTTCAAGGCATAAAGGTATTCGTTAATCATTTTGTGCGCGGTCTTCGATAGTGTGACCGCAGAGTAGCGCGTTATCGGCATCGTATAGGATGAACTGTTGGTGCTCTTTGGCAGCCACGATTCGTGGAAGCTGACTCGAATGGCGACGTTTTCTGACTTGATGGCATCATGCGCTGGGCGGAAGTTGATGATTATCAACCGCAGTTGCCGCAAACGCGTCATCCGGCGGAACGGTGTCAGCGTCTAGGAGATTGTTTCTTGCTGAAGAAGTGTTCTGTCATTTGAAAGATAAGGTAGTCGGTACAGCTGGGCACAAGATGGGAAAGTAGTTGGTTATGGTGAGGTTTACTGCGATCAAGTCTTGATCGGTCGAAACAAGGGAAACTGGATGCTAACTATTCGAATGCGACGGCAGGGGGCGAAAAAGCGGCCATTCTTCAGGCTTGTGGTGATCGAATCGCACAGGGCACGAGACGGCCGCGCACTTGAGGTGGTTGGCCACTACAATCCGACGGCCGATCCCGAAATAGTCGAACTGAATCGGGCTCGGTTAGGGTTCTGGCTTGATAAGGGTGCGCAGCCGAGCGACACCGTGCGTACGTTACTGTCACGTCATCCAGCTGCCGTCGCGACTACTGATGCTGCCACGACGGACGCAGCGACCGAACAGGTAGAGTCGTGAGCAACGTTAAGGATCTAGTCGAGCTAATCTGCCGCGCGCTTGTCGACTATCCAGATGGAATCACAGTATCAGAGCGTGAGCACCGTGAAACGATTCGAATTGAGGTCACGAGTAAGCCAGTGGACTTCGGTAAGCTGATCGGCCGGCAGGGGCGTACTGCTGCGTCTGTGCGTCTACTTGCCCAAGTTGAGGCAGAGCGAGAAGGAATCCGGGCCACCGTTGACTTCTTGGACACCGTCAAATGATAGCGACGACGGAGGAGCGGAGCTGGGAGAGCATGGTGTTGGTCGGACGAATTGCCCGCGCTCACGGCCGATGGGGGCAGGTCATAGTAAACCCGGAGACCGACTTTCCAGTTCGGCGTTTCCGGTCTGGTAACGTCCTTTACACGAGTGTCGACGGCAAATTAGTGGGGCTTCGGATTACCGAGGCCCGTTTTCAAGGTGAACGGCCGGTGTTAGGGTTCGATCGCGTTTCCAGTATTGATGATGCAGAGCGTCTGGCTGGCGTCGAGCTACGTGTTCCGGAATCAAATTTAGAACCGTTGCCGGTTGATGTGTTCTATGAGCACGAATTGGTCGGGTGTGAGGTAACGACCGTTGACGGTAAAACCGTTGGAACGGTTACTGAGGTGCAAGGCACGGCTGGCGCGAATCGTCTGATCATCGGAGGCGGCGATAGCGAAGTCGATGTGCCGTTGGCTGATTCGATCTGTGTCCGGATAGATACCACTGGGCGGACTATTGTGGTCGATCCTCCCGAGGGCCTCCTGGATCTCAACCGGCACGCGTAGCCATTGCGGAGATCCGTGATGAAGTTCGATATCGTCACGATCTTCCCGCAGATGATTGAGGCCATCTTGGGCGCCGGAGTAATCGGACGTGCTGCCGCGCGTGGAATAGTAGACATTACTGTTTCAGATTTAAGAACGTTTGCCGTGGATCGGCACCGTACCGTCGATGATGTCCCGTATGGTGGTGGTCCGGGAATGGTTATGAAAGCGGAACCGTTTGTGCGTGCGGTAGAGCGAATCCGCGCCGAGCGTGGATCACCAGACGCCGTCATTCTGACTTCTCCTCAGGGCCGGCGGTTGAACCATGCAGAAGCCGTGCGGTTAAGTCGACTTCAACATCTGGTGTTATTGTGTGGTCGATACGAGGGTGTGGACGAGCGTGTTCGTGAGCACGTTGCTACAGAGGAACTGTCGATTGGTGATTACGTGCTGAGTGGTGGAGAATTACCAGCGGCCGTGATCGTTGATGTCGTCGCGCGACACGTTCCTGGTGTCATTGGTGATGCGGACTCAGTACAGGGAGACTCATTCGTGCGGCACTTGCTCGACTTTCCGCAATACACCCGACCAGCCACAATTGATCGGCACGACGTACCAGACGTTCTCCTTTCTGGCAACCACGCCAAAATTCGGCGCTGGCGCAAGCGTGAGGCTGTGCGCCGTACGTTCGAGCGTCGGCCTGACTTGCTGGTCGAGGCGAACCTGGATGATGAGGAACGGGAGTTTCTGTGCGAGTTTGATCAGGCACACAAGCGCAAGACGGGAGCAGGCGCATGAAGGGAATCGAAACGGTTGAGCGTGCGCAGCTAGTGGAACGTCCAGACATGCGTCCGGGCGACACGGTACGTGTACACGTGAAGGTTAAAGAAGGCGAGAAAGAGCGCATTCAGGTATTCGAAGGGTTGATCATCGCTCAACATCGCGGCGGATCTCGGGCCACGTTCACGGTGCGTAAGGTATCCTTCGGACAGGGAGTTGAACGAATCTTTCCGTTACACTCCCCGATGATTGACAAGATTGATGTGGTGCGGTCTGCACGCGTTCGGCGGGCAAAACTCTATTTCTTGCGGAAGTTAAGAGGTAAGGCCGCTCGTATGCGAGAGCGTAGGCGGCAGCGCTGACGTCGTTCTCCGATGCGCCCCTCTGCCAGGCGGACGGTCGAGAACGCGGTTCGTCGTCTGGGGTTCGCACGGATTGCCGGGGTGGATGAAGTAGGACGAGGTTCCCTGGCTGGACCCGTTTTGGCGGCCGCGGTCGTTCTCGATGTTCAACAGTCCTTATCGGGTTTGCGTGATTCGAAGCTACTTACGGCAATTCAGCGCGACCGGCTGTACGATCAAATTGTTGCGAAGACTGCATGGACCGTTGCGGCAGTCGATCCGGATGAGATTGACAGGATCAACATTCATCAGGCGTCCCTGAAAGCGATGCGGCGTGCGGTTACAGCGCTGGTTCCCCTCCCGGATTTCGTATTGGTCGACGGATTTCGGATCCCCTCACTCTTTCTCCCACAGCGGCATATCGTACATGGTGATCGCCGGTGTGCTGTGATCGCGGCAGCGTCGATTGTTGCGAAAGTAACGCGCGACCGATGCATGACAGTACTACATGAGGAGGACCCACGGTATGGCTTTGATCGGAACAAGGGCTACGCCACCAAAGCCCACCTCACTGCGGTCGCGCGGTTCGGGTACTCTTCGGTGCATCGGCGTTCGTTCCGTGCTTCTTCCTTGTTTGATAGGATCGAATAGCTACCTGGACTGCTGTACGTTTAGGTCGGCTAGGCTGACCAGCGCGTTGGTCAGCATAGAAGGAACACGGTTTGCTTCTTGAGAAATTGGTTCTACCTGAGTGTCGCGCTCTTTTCGCGGGTTCTTGCCGGAGGTTGGTATCTCCCTCGTCACACGTTAGCCTGGGTGTACACAAAATCTTTCAACCGGACTAATTGTCAATAGGGATGTCATGGGTGGCACGTTGAGTCGCTACCTCTTTGTTGTGTATTTCGTCGAAGTTGGCTTTGTTCTTATCGTGGTCCCGTGGACTACCTTTTGGGACCAAAATATCTTTGTCGAGTCGTTCCCTGTTGCTGAGACAATGCTGACGACGCATGTCGTTCGGGGAGTTGTCTCTGGTGTCGGTGTGATCAATATAGGCGCAGCACTGGCCGACCTGCTCGCACTTCTCGGTCGACCGCTGAACTTGTAAGACGATGCCGTTCTTAGGTCGATGCCCCATTCTGTGCCTCGTTACGGATCGCTGGTCTTTGGTCACGGAGCCGCGAGATGAGGACACCGCGAGTCGCGATCTCATCACTCTGATCGATGCAGCCTGCCAGGCGGAGATCGATCTGATTCAGATACGCGAACAGAGACTGAGTGACCATGCATTGGCCGAGTTAGTGGCGAAAGCTGTTGATGTCGCGCGCGGTACGCCAACGCGTATCATTGTTAACGATCGTCTTGATATTGCACTTGCGGTCGGTGCAGCAGGTGTGCATCTAAAAAGCCACGGCGTGTCCGTTTCTCGAGTGCGGGCGATTGTTTCGCCAAGATGGGTCATCGGATGCTCGGTGCACGGGCTCGATGATGCACGTGTCGTTGCCGCGACCGGTGAGGTTGACTATTTGACCTTGGGGACGATATTTGAAACATCGTCAAAGCCAGGTCGTGTTCCGCTGGGGCTAGAGAGCTTGGGTGCGGTCAGCCGGGCCGTGCCGCTACCGGTACTAGCTATTGGGGGAATGACAGTTGGTCGTGCAGCAGCGGTGGCCCGCACCGGCGCGGCTGGTGTTGCGGCGATCACGTTATTTGCGCATATGGTTGGGGAAGCTGGCTCTGGCACGTTATCGGACGGGGTCCGTGAGCTACGGTTGGCGTTTGACAAGGGCCGGGCGCTCGTCTAATTTCAAACCTTACCGTGACTAGTACTGCTCAGCGGCATGATTTTGGGTCTAGACTCCGTGAGGCACGCGAGGCTCGAGGGATCTCACTTCGTGAGGTTTCTAACACGACCAGGATTTCTATGGCTGCGCTTGAGGCTCTAGAACGAAACGAGCCCGACAATTTACCTGGTGGGATCTTCACCCGATCATTCGTGCGGTCCTATGCGAGAGAGGTCGGGTTGGAACCTGAGGAAACGATACAGGATTTTCTCAATGAGTTTCCGATCGAAGGTGTGGTGGATGGGAGTCCCTACACTAACCAGTCACACGAGTATGCTGTCTTTCACAGCCACCAGCGTATAGCGCGGACTGTGCTTGGCGTCGCGATCCTGAGTGTGCCACTTAGTGTACTCGTGGTGTTTCTCGGGCTTCGGACCAATATGGACCCTCCGGTGATCGATTCGGCTGTGCCGGTTGAGACCGTTACGCCGACCGACGTGATGGAGTCGTCCGTGCCTCAGCCGCGGGTGACTATCTCCACTCCGGCGGTGGCAGCCGCCGTCGGCCCCTTGACAATTGACATTCACCCACGTGCTGATTGTTGGGTTTCGCTGACGGTGGACGGCGAGCGGGTATTGTCGCGAGTGATGCGGTCTGGTGAGCGTGAGGTGCTAGAGGCCAAGCAGGAGATCATCGTCAACGTTGGTGACGCAGGCGCATTCATGTTCGCGATTAACCAACGGCCAGGTCGTTCCCTCGGTACTGACGGAGAGGTTGTCACAGCCCGCATCAATCGGGGCAATTACCGGAGCTTCGTAACACAGTAGCCGGTTGTTAGCGCGGCGGCATGCGTTCAGCGCTTGAGGTGTTTTTTTCGTCGCGCGGTCGGGGCGATTGTCTTGGGGGACACCTTCTTACGTTTCTTTGCGAGTCTCCACTCGGAACGCATTTGCGAGAGTCCGTCCATGTAGACGGCGGCACTGGCTCGCGTGGTCTCGTCGCCGAGTGTCTTCAGAATTGCGACGGCGTCGGCGAGGTCTCGTTCAATCGTGCTGGCGGTCGCACGATAGTAGAGGCGCTTGATCTGTTTGATTTTCTCTTGTTTCATGCCTTGCGACAATACCGACAGCTAGTGTCGACGGAATCTGGTGGCAAACTGGTCAAGCGGTAGAGTACTGCGCACGTAGATAAGGTCGATACAGGCACGGCGGTCCACGGTGTTGTTTCAGTTTACGGGTCGAGACCTTTCGCTTAAGGAGCGTAAGCGTTAAGACGTAGAGTTTTCGAACAGCTCCACGTGATAGCGAAACGAATCACTCTCGACGACATTCCGCGTCCTGACGCCAATGTTCGTTCAAAAAACCAGAACGATCTACGGGCTCGTATCCAACATCTTTCCCGCGTGTTCAACTCGAAGATATCGGTAGTGGTTAGATTTATCATCCGCCGAAACTCTTGTGCCTTGTCAAGGTCATACGCAAAGTTTCATCCGCTTTGGGCATTCCGTCTAGTGGCGTTATTGTTCGATCACAAATACAGGTGTACGCTTTCGGTGCTGTTTGTCAGTCACGTGAGACGAGTCAAAATTAGGTTGTCTCTATGGACAGGCAGAGCTTTACTCAGTAACTACTCTCAAACCGTCCGGATCAATACGGTAGTCAAGAAGAGTAGCGCCGGCCTTGGAAATCTCGCGCTTAACGGCCGGTACGTCCGGTGGATCAGCAAACAAAATTAAGCAGCCTCCACCTCCAGCGCCACAGATTTTTGCCGCGCGTGCACCGGCACGGCGCGCGCGGATGACAAGCGTGTCGATCCGCTCGGTAGAAACTCCGGGTGCTAGACGTTTGCGGAGCTCCCAGTCGAGATCGAGGTGACGGCCCACCTCGGGCCAATTTCGTGTTTCAAGGGCCAGCCGCATGCCAGCGGCAACGTCACGTATTTGATCAAACAGTGTGGTAATTTGTGCGTCCCTATCGAGATGGCGTTTCGTAACTTCCCAGTTATTAATGCTAGAGTCGCGCGATTCCCCTGTATAGGCGAGCACGAGGCGTGCCTCGATCTCATGTGGCTCCACGGTAAGCGGCATCCGTGTTATACCACCTGGTCCCATTTCGAGGGCTGAAAGTCCACCGTACATTGCCGGACGGTAGTCTTGGCATCCCGTAGGAATTCCGATGACTTGAGCTTCGAGGTTGAGAGCTATTTGAATTAACGATTCGGCATCGTAGGTAGCGCCCTGCCAGCGCGCGAGCGCACCGCATAGGGCGATATTCAGTGCTGAAGAACCTGCCAGGCCGGCACCTAACGGGGATCCTGAGCGCGTCGTGATGTTGATCCCGTCTACTTGAAAGAACCGAAGGATACACGTGATCAGTCGTAGATCTGAGTGATCACCAAGCTCATGCCAGTTTGCCACGTCCACCGACGTCCGGGTGTCTTCCGAAAGCACGTGGAGACGTCCGTCGGTGCTTTCGCACAAGGTGCACTCGGCGCGCAGTGTGATTGCGGCGTTCAGTGTCTGAGCGTTTTCGTGAAACAGATAGAGCGGCCAGATATCGAGCGTGCCGCCAGCAAGATCGATACGCGTGGGGGCTGACGAGTGAACCCGCAATCACGCATTATAATAGATAAGCCACCCTTTACGTGCTGCACTTCAGATGTCGAAACGTCTTCGGCGTCACCTGGGTCAGTTGATCGTCGCCGGCTTCGCCGGCGACACGATCCCTCAAGAGCTGCGCTCTTTGGCCCATGAGTTCGATTTGGGTGGAGTCATCCTTTTTGACCGAAACATCGATGCTCCAGGACAGATTGCGGAGCTGGCCTATGACGCACGTAACCTGTCCCGTGAAACGCCTGTTTGGGTTAGCGTGGATCAGGAGGGGGGGCGTGTCGCCAGGCTACGCGCGCCGTTTACGGAATGGCCGCCGATGACGACACTGGGTCTGAGCCAAGACCTGGGACTTGCCGTGCGCTTCGGACGTGCATTGGCTGCGGAGCTCCGTGCTGTCGGTGTCACGTTGGATTACGCACCGGTGCTTGACGTTGACACCAATAGCGAAAACCCCGTGATTGGCGATCGTGCACTGTCGGATTGCACCGACGACGTGGCACGGTTTGGGACTGCGATCGTCGACGCGCTTCAAGGGCAGGGAATTGCTGCGTGCGGAAAGCATTTCCCCGGGCACGGTGACACCACGGTGGATTCGCACGACGACCTGCCGGTAGTGGATCAACCGCAGGAACGACTTCGCGAGGTTGAACTTATGCCGTTTCGGGCGGCTATTGCGAGTGGGGTTGCAGCCATATTGACTGCTCACGTCGTCTACCCGGCGTTCGACGCCGACCTGCCGGCGACGATGTCACCTACGATCATCGGAAAGGTGCTGCGTGACGAGCTGGGCTTTGAGGGGATAGTAGCTACCGATGACCTTGAGATGGGCGCAATCGCCAGGCATTATGAGTTCGGGGCTGCGACCGTGTGTTCTATTCGGGCTGGGTGCGACATGGTCCTGTTGTGTGGGGCGGATACGGCTCGACAGGTTGCAGCCATCGAGGCACTCATTTACGCCCTGGAGGACGGAACCTTGTCCGAGGGTCGAGTCAGCGACTCGCTTGTGCGGCAGAGACGGGTGAAAGAGCGTTTCCTCGCGGCGAGACAGCAGTTGCGGCCGCCGACGGATCGCGCCTTGCGGGATCTGTTGGGTTGCGCAGAGCATCAGGCGGTAGCTGAAGAGATGGAGAAATACGCGTTATGACCAGTCGGGTGCGTAGGCCGCGGGCACTCCGGCCCGGTGATCGGATTGCAATCGTGGCACCTGCCAGTCCATTCGACCGAGACGCGTTCGATCTGGGTGTGAACGAACTACGTACGCTCGGTTTCGCGCCTGTTTTCGATGAAAGTGTCTTTAGTCGTCAAGGATATGTGGCTGGCTCTGCGTCGGGGCGGGCGACAGCGCTCGATGCCGCGTGGCGTGATCCGACGATCGCTGGCGTCATGGCGGTCCGAGGTGGGTACGGTAGCGCGCAGTTGCTACCGCTACTCGACGTGGACGCGGCCCGTGATGCGCGTAAGCCGTTCATCGGATCGAGCGATCTCACTGCACTTCTGATCTTTTTAACCGGGCAGTGTGCGACGGTCAGCTTCCACGGACCGATGGTGGTCAGACTGGGATGTACGGTGAAAGGCTACGATCGGGCATCTTTCGTTGGCTGTCTCACGGAGTCGCGTCCGCTTGGTGAGTTGGCTCCTGACGGTGTGGATGTGCTGACGAGTGGTGAGGCGAGTGGTGTACTACTTGGTGGCACCTTGACGCAAATTCTCGCGTCGTTTGCCACATCATTTGCATTCGACCCACCGGCTGGGTACGTCCTGTTTCTTGATGACATCGGTGAGCGTCCGTATCGTCTCGACCGGATGTTTACACAACTTGCGCAGAGTGGAGTACTTGCACGTGCGTCAGCCGTCGTGTGCGCGGAATTTCCCGAATGCGACGAGATCGGCGATGGACTGACGGCGCGGGCGCTGGTCGCTAGGCTCCTGAGCGGGTTCCCGGGACCGGTCTTGTTCGGATTCCCATCTGGTCACACCAAGGGTTCGATGATTACGTTACCTTTTGGGGTAGAAGTCACTGTTCTGGCTAATAGACGCGGTCGAGTGGTAATCGAGGAGGCCGCTGTCGAGTGAGCACGGTCTATCTGATTGGCATCTGTGGGACTGCGATGGCAACGTTGGCGGCGTTGCTCAAAGCCCGAGGCTTCGACGTGCGCGGGTCGGATGAGAACATCTACCCGCCGATGAGTGACTTTCTTATCGCTCAAGGGATCACTCCACTTTCTGGGTATCGCGTGGGGCACATCACGGACGATCTCGACATTGTGGTTATTGGTAATGCGGTGTCTCGTGGCAATCCAGAGGTGGAGACGGTCCTCGATCGTAAGATCCGATATTGCTCGTTGCCTGAGATGTTACGCGATGAATTTCTGTGGGGATCTCGATCGGTCGTTGTCGCTGGAACCCACGGGAAGACAACCACTGCTTCGATGGTTGCTTGGTTGCTGGTTGAGGCGAACGTGGATCCAAGTTTTTTTGTGGGCGGGATTCCCCTTAATTTCGACACCAGCTTCCGGGTTGGCGATGGGAAGCTATTCGTGATCGAAGGGGACGAGTACGACAGTGCATTCTTTGATAAGACCGCGAAGTTCCTGAAGTACCTTCCGGATGTGGTGGTTGTGAATGGAATCGAGTACGACCACGCAGATATCTATCCTGATATCAACGCGTTACGACTCACCTTCACACGCCTGCTTCGTCTGGTTCCCCGTAACGGTTCCGTCCTGCTTTGTGCGGACGATGACGAAGCACTGGCGTTGCGGGATGCTGCTCATAGTGAAGTCGAGACGTTCGGTCTGAGTGCGCAGGCGGACTGGCGTGCGGTGGATATTAGGTGTGGTCATGACACGACGGCATTCGACGTGTTTCACACCGGGGCGGCCGTCGCGCACGTTACGCTGCCGCTCCTTGGCGCATTCAATGTAAGAAATGCTCTGGCAGCGGTAGCCGCAGGGGCGGTGGTTGGAGTGGCACCTGAAGTGACTGCGCTAGCGCTTGGTCGCTTTCGCGGTGTCAGACGTCGACTTGAAGTGTGCGGTATCCAACGCGGGGTGACCGTCTACGATGATTTTGCCCACCACCCAACGGCAGTTCGCGAAACACTAAAGGCTTTACGTATTGCAAATCCGTCTAGCCGGATCTGGGCCGTCTTTGAGCCGCGATCAGCGACAGCATGCCGTCGGGTGTTCCAGGATGCGTTCGCCGAGGCTCTCGGAGAGGCCGACGAGGTCGTGGTGAGTTCGGTTTTCCGGTCGACACTACCGGAGGCCGACCGGCTCTCGGAAGCTCGTTTGGTATCCGACCTTGAGGCTCAGGGCGTGAAGGCCCGGCATATTGCCACGGTTGATGAGATTGTTGAGTTAATTGCCACCGGCGTCGTTCCGAACGATATCGTCGTCATGATGTCTAATGGAAGTTTCGGCGGAATTCAGGAGCGACTCGTGGAACGGCTCAGGGACGATGAGAGGCCAGGAGAAAGGTGAGTTGGACGCTAACACGTGTTGGCGACTCCGCGCTTGTCGTCGCTTTCGAGCAACGTATCGACCCGACGATTAACGCGCGGGTAGTGCGTGTCGCGAGAGCCGTGCAAGAGTTACACCACGACGGCGTGCAGGATGTTGTTGACAGCTTCTGCGCCGTCACGGTGTATTTTAAGCCGCTGCACACGGACGTCGAATCCCTGGCACGGTCTCTTGAGGAGATCGCTGCTGGGGAAACCGTGGTCCGGGAGGACGGAGTCGAGTCTACGCCTCAAAGGATGGTGCCGGTGTGCTATGGAGGCCCACATGGTCCGGACCTGCGTGAAGTGGCACGCTTTGGTGGGTGCAGTGAGGCGGACGTAGTCGAACATCATGTTAGTCGTCCGTATCGCGTATACATGCTGGGATTCTTGCCCGGCTTCGCGTATATGGGTTCGGTTCATCCACGGATTGCTATCCCGCGCCGCAGTACGCCGCGCCTGAGGGTGCCAGCTGGTGCTGTTGGTATCGCTGGGTCACAGACGGGAATCTATCCGGTTACCGCTCCGGGCGGATGGCATCTCATCGGGCAGACACCGTTACACACGTTTACCCTTGATCGGGCCGACCCATTCCTACTGCGCTCTGGTGACATCGTTCGTTTCAAACCGATTGGTGAAGAAGCATTCCGACGGTTTGTGACTGAGGAGTGAACGCTGTGGGAGTTTGGATCGTGAGGCCGGGCATGCTCCTCACGGTTCAGGACCATGGCAGATGGGGTTATCAACGCTTTGGGGTGCCGGTGTCTGGTCCGATGGACGGTGCGTCGCACAGACTCGCTAATCTACTTGTTGGTAACCGGCCGTCGGCTGCGACACTTGAGGTCACGCTAGTCGGACCGGAGCTCGAATTCGATGACGATACGTTGTTCGCTGTTACTGGAGCTGAATTCGATCTGCAGACTGGTGGCGCAGCGACTGCGATGAACAGCACCGTACGCGCGCGGAGAGGCCATCGTCTGGTGTTCGGAGAGCGTCGCCACGGGGCTCGGGCTTACGTGGCGGTCGCGGGTGGATTTGATGTTCCCTTGGTACTTGGGAGCCGGGCCACCCATCTTGGCAGCCGCATTGGTGGTTTTGAAGGGCGTGGACTTAAGTCTGGAGATCGGCTTCCGATTGGGCAGGAGATTGCCGCCAATGTGCGCGAGGGAGAGACACGATCCGCAACCGTTGCCATGCCGATAGGTGGATCACGTGTTCGGCTACTACTTGGTCCTGATAATGGTCTCTTTGATCCGACCACGTTTCATACTTCGCAGCGTGCTCGCTACGTTTTGACGACGCAATCGGATCGGATGGGGTATCGTCTCAGAGGTGAGAGGCTTGTACCGCGGCGTCAGACGGAACTCATCTCGACCGCGACTCCTGTCGGATCGGTGCAGGTCCCACCGTCGGGTTATCCGCTCGTGCTGATGGCGGACCGGCAGACCTCTGGTGGCTATCCGCGCATTGGCACTGTAATCTCCGCGGACCTGCCAGTGGCTGGACAACTGGCACCCGGGGATTGGATCGAGTTTGAGAGTTGCAGCGATCGACTTGCGTACGCCGCGTTGATTGCACAGGAACGGACGCTCATGGCGTAGTTGACGCTTTCACTGAAAATGTAGCTGTGGTACATGGTGTGTTCGACGACGAGAATCGCACGCGGGTAAACTCAGCCCTTGTGACCTCGCTCGGGCCAGAGCGAGTGCGGTGTCACGAAGCGTTAGGACCACTCACGACCTTTCGGACGGGAGGGTGTGCCGACTGGTTCATCGATGCACGTAGTGCTGCGGAGTTAGTCGAGATCCTGGTGGCGACCCACGGCACAGGCGTACCGGTCACTATGCTGGGTGGTGGTTCAAATGTGCTGATTGGCGACGGTGGTATTCGAGGCCTCGTCGCTCGGCCGCGGCATGGTGGTATTGAACTGGTGCGTAAAGGTGTTGTACGTGCAGCGACCGGAGTGACGCTTAACGGCCTAGTACGGTGGACTATCAACCGCGGACTCGGTGGGCTTGAGGCATGGGCCGGTACACCGGGGACAGTTGGTGGAGCGCTGTTCGGTAACGCGCACTTTCGGGGACGGCTAATCGGCGACTTGGTGGTCGCGGTGGGATTAGCTGAGCGGGATGGAGCGACGCGAACGGTCGGAGTTGACGATATGGAGTTCGCCTACGATCGGAGTCGGTTGCAACGTACTAACGAGGTGGCCCTGTGGGCAGAGTTTTTGGTCAGGTCGGCCGACCCGGGACGACTGCGGGCCAATGCGCGTGCATCACTCGTCTATCGAAAGCGAACGCAGCCCCTCGATGTGCCGAGCGCCGGTTGTATTTTTCGAAACCCGGATCCCAACCGAGACTCCGTCCCGGAGGGAATTCCACTTTCTGCTGGTGCCCTCGTCGACCGGGCCGGCTTGAAAGGCCGTGCGATCGGACGGGCGCGAGTGTCGGATGTGCACGGCAACTTTATCGTGAGTGACGGTCATGTAAGGGCGCGTGATATCCGGGCGCTTATAGAACTGTGCCACGGTGAAGTTGAGCAAAAATTTGGCGTTACGTTACGTCGGGAAGTGGTATTTCTTGGTGAATTCTGACCGAGCCAGTAGTGGAATGAAGGAAGGAGCGACCGCCCTAGTCGTGGAGGGTGGGCGGCGGCTCAGTGGACAGTTGGACGTCGAGGGCAACAAGAATGCAGCCTTGCCACTGCTTGCAGCTTGCCTCTTGACTGACCAACAGTGTGAGCTAACCAACGTGCCCAGGATCAAGGACGTGCACGTCATGGGCTTGCTGCTGAGGGGTCTCGGCGCCGTGGTAGAAGGTTTAGGAAGCACGACCGTGCGGGTCCGATGTGAACGCGTTGTCACCAATGAGCCGGATCCGACGCTAGTGGGACGCTTACGCGGATCGGTGCTTCTTGTCGGGCCGCTGCTAGCCCGTCTGGGGAGCACCCGCTTGGCTCCTCCCGGTGGGGACTTCCCGGCGCGGCGCACGCTTGCCGCTCACTTGCGGGCACTTCGGGCGATGGGAGTGCGGGAAGTCGAAGGTGCGGCGCATGCACTTGACGCCCCAAATGGACTGTGTGCTGCATCGATTTATCTCGAGGAGGCTTCTGTTACAGGGACCGAGACAGCAATTCTAGCGGCTGCGGCGGCTAAAGGGGTATCTGAGATTCGCCACGCTGCCTGTGAGCCACATGTCGTCGAACTATGCACGTTCCTTCGTGGGATGGGGGTTGACATTGAAGGCGGCGGCACGCCGACGATACGCGTTTCGGGTGGCTCACGGATTTCCGGCGTGCGACACCGATTGGAGGGTGACTATATCGAAGCGGGAAGCTGGGCAGTTGTTGCCGCAGTTACCGGAGGCGACCTAGAGGTGCGCGGCTGTCGAGCCTGCGACTTGGAACCTATCACGTCCATCCTCAAACGAATGGATCTCTGCTGTGACGTTACGGACGACCGCCTACGGGTGAGTGCGTCAAGGCCTCACGCCATCCAGCAGATTACTACCGCTCCCTGGCCAGGATTCCCGAGTGACATGGTAAGTCTGCTGACGGTTTTAGCGACCCAGTCGGTCGGTCGGACATTGATCCATGACTGGATGTACGAGCTCAGGTTGTTCGCGCTTGAGCAGCTGAGTGGAATGGGTGCCAACCTATTTCTGTGCGATCCACATCGAATGATTGCGGACGGTCCATGCCAGCTAAGGGGTCGTAACCTCGATACTCGTGACCTTCGGTCCGGGATGGCATTGATCGCGGCGGCGCTGGCCGCGACAGGTGAGAGTCGGATCGGGCCACTCGAAACAGTTGAGCGAGGTTACGCGAATCTGGTTGAGCGACTAAAGACACTGGGCGCGCAGGTCACGGTCGAAATAGAACGGTAATGTCCTGCGTTGGTGCTTAGAGGGTCAACCCGGTCCCAGCATTGGACACCGGTAGTTGACAGTAAGCTACCGCGGCGGGTTTGGTGGTGGAACGATCGGCTGCTGCGCGCCAGGTGGTGGCCCAGGAGGAATTGGGACCACTGCGCGCGGTTGGGGTTGTGGTGTCTGGAGCTGCGGAGGCGAGACTGTCTCTGTCGCTAGCGCGGACACTGTGTCACGGTCGATACGAAATGGGATGAGATCATCCTCATCGATATCGAGAACCCGGATGATGTGTGGGGTTAGAGTCAGGACGATGTCGGTTTCTTGCGTCTCGGTCTTGGTACGTCCGAAGAGGCGCCCGAGTATCGGGACCCTACTCAGTCCTGGAATTCCTTCTAATACCTCACGCTCGTCATCTCGAATCAGGCCAGCGAGGATGTTCGTTTCACCGTCACGAAGTCGGATTGTCGTCGTGATTGACCGATTACCGAACTGCGGTAGATCCCCGAAGCCGGTTCCCGAAATGTTGCTGATCTCCACACCAAGTGTAAGCGAGACGTCGTCATTGTGATGGATGCGTGGAGTGATCTCGATGTTGACGCCGATGTTCTCGTAGTTGAACGACGTGATCGGCTGCTGGCTGATGCCACCGGCAGCAATCGGAGTGAAGGTCGTGACCGGTACCGGTACCCGCTCGCCAAATCTGGCCTCGGCAGTCATGCCATCCGATGTGCGGAGGTGGGGATTGGCTAGGATCCGTGTACTGGAGTTGCTTTCCAGCATCCTGACGAAAAGGCTTGAGAGGTTCGCGATGAACACGTCCGAGCCCGATAACCGGCGGACGTCATCGAGCGTGAGGGTTTCGCCGACACCGAGTACGGAGTTGACTCCGATGCTTCCTGGCGACGCGAACTGTAATCCGTATTCACGCAGGGTTTGCCGGTCGGCCTCGAGCAGCTTGATTTCGATGACGACCTCAGCCCTGGCCTTGTCAATAGCCTTGATGAGTTTTGCTGCGGCTTCGATACGTTCCGGTGTGTCCTTGACCGAGATTGCATTCGTAGCAGTAACTGGTGCTAGACGCCTCAGATCGATTACTAACCTGAGCAAGTCGACCGTTTCATCCAGGCTAGCGTTACTTAAGTAAAACGTCCGCACGATCTCTTCTTCGTACTCGCGACGCTTCGCGGGAGTATCGGGGATAATCGTCACCGTCCGCTGCGCGGTTACGCGAAAGAAGTTACGCGTGCTCATCACTACAGAGGAGAGAGCTGTGTCGAATGTAGTGTCACGAAGATCGATCGACAGGATCGAGTCTCTGAATGCAGGGTCGAACAGGATATTGATGTTTCCGAACTGACCGAGCGCAGAAAAGATAGCACGAGCACTAGCGTCTCTGAACACGACCGAATCGGGTAGTTTAATGCCACGAGGGAGCTCGAGTCCGAGTGGTCCCGCGTCGCTCGTACGGTCAATCAGAGCCTCGAGCTCAGTTTGCCCCTCGTCGCGCGTCGCGAGCTTTATTTGAACTTTCGTCCGCGTCTCCCTCAACTCGCGCTCGATATCGCCGTCTGAGGGATTTAGTTCGTACGCAACCTGAAACTCGGACAGGGCTTCTTCATATCGTGAGAACCTAGCCAGTCGGCGCCCCTCCGCGTAATGGGTTTGGGATGCGCGCATCTTGGCCCGTTCAAGTCCCAGTTGCGCGTTCCGATCGTTTGGGCGCTCTTGGAGCACCCGGGTGTACTCGACGATGGCACGATCGTAATCACGGGCTCTCTCGGCTTGTTGGCCAGCTCGGAAGGACGTGGTGGCACAGCCGATAGTGGCAAGCACCAGAGTGAGCGTCAGGACGAGACCGGTGACTGTGTGGAACGGGCAGTGCACGACGTTCAGATATAGACGCTTAGCGTGGGAAGCTCTCATCAGTGATGACGTCGGTGTCACGGGGAATCTCGAATACAAAAAGGTTATCGGACAGACCTTGGTTTTCCTTGAGGTTCAAGAACGTAAAACTGGAATGAGCTCCCTGGAAGTCGAAGGCGACCATCTGGCGGATTGCAAGTGTGTTCGGGTCGAGGGCAAGGGTGAGCCATTCGTAGTCTGTGTCGCCACGGGTTGGTGTTAGGCGGACGAACCAGCTATTAGGTGGTACTTCGGTTGTGTCTGGATAGGTAACGGTGAAGTCACGTGCCAGGTCGCCCTGGCCCGCCAGGAACAGCGCTGGGGTTGAGGCACCTGTATCAGGCTCCATCTGGCTCACGATAACCTGTCGGTCGGCCGGAAAGTAAGCATGGAGTGTCTCGCCGTCCGAGACATAGAGTTTTTTTTCAGGCGCAGTGTAATCGAAGCGCCATTTGCCCGGTTTCTTGACGTAAACGGTACCGTGCTCCACGGCGGTGGTGCGCAGAACGCCGCCCGAGTAACGGTGTTCGAAATCTGTAGAGAAATCGTGAACGGTATCGTACCGAGCCTGTATCGCTGCAACCAAGTCGTCAACGGGCGGTGGAGTGGAATCTTGGCCACGGGTTGCTAGTCCCCCGAGCAAGACACACGCGACCACCGAAGCGATTAGCCTTTCAGCGAGCCGGCTGTGGGTGGCTTTTGCTTGGGGGCGTCCTTGGTTTCGGTCGGAAACTTGGCTGCCAGCCACTCGGCGATGCCTCCTTTGAGCGCACTGGCGCGGTATCCCGATCGGATAAGCGACGCCGTGACCTTGGCACTAACGATTTCTTCGGGGTCCGAGTCGTACACCACGATTTCACGGTCACTGGGTAACGTCGATGGGTCAAACTCGGGAGGTATTAACCGCATTGCGCCAGGTAGTTTGACGGTGCTGTGCTCGTATGGGTACTTCAGCCGGACGTCGACGACGATGGGTGGCTCAGGCTCACCGGTGTCAAGCCGGTCCTTGAGCGTTTCTTTCGTGATCCGAGGGATCGACATGTTGTTTTCCTTAATGCATCGAACAAGACCCCTGACCTCTGGGGTCACCGCAGGTCCCGCACTGCCGGATCGCATCGGACGCTCTTTGGCCGTTCGTTTTAACCGCGAAGACTGAAAGCTGCCGGACTAGCGACGCACTGTTACACTTGGGACAGTAAGGAGTGTGATGGCCACGGACGATTATCTCAAAAGTGTGTGCGCAGTCGCTACAAGCGTACTCGTAAATGGGCATCTTACGTTTCACAAAAATCCAGTTTGATACTTATAACATTAAAGATAGCATTCTTACCAAAACGAATCACTGTTGCCGTCGCGTCGTGGCATGTTTGGGTAATCACGTCGCTGGTCATCCGCCTGTTAATTCCGAAACTGCTTTGCGCACGCGGTCGTAATTGTTCGGTAGCTCGAGCGGTCTGTTCGCGAAACTAGGCATGAAATTGGCCGTCTGCGCACGATGGTAGCTTAGTTTGAAGTCGGTGAACTTCAATCCGTTAGCCGTTGACACAACCACCACGCGGTCTGAGCGGTTTATGACGCCACGCTTGCGAAGCTTAATGAGAACAGCCAGTGCGACGCCGGTGTGCGGGCAGTTGTACATTCCCGTTCGGTCGGCCCGTGCCGCAGCATCGGCCAGTTCCAGTTCGGTCGCCTGCTCGACAATTCCGTTGTTCTCCTTCAAGGTTCGAATCGCCTTGTTGATCGACACAGGGTTGCCGATCTGAATTGCCGAGGCCTGGGTCAGATTGGCGGTTATCGGCTCGAATTTCCAATCGTTTTTGTACGCACGGTAGAGGGGGTTTGCCGCGGCCGCTTGGGCCACAACGATGCGCGGTCGTTTCGCGATCACACCGAGTGCGGACATCATGGCAAAACCGGCACCAAGGGCACTGACGTTGCCGAGGTTGCCACCCGGGATGATTATGACGTCTGGCACCTCCCAGTCGAACTGTTGGATGATCTCAATCGCGACTGTCTTTTGTCCCTCTAGTCTGAGACTGTTCATAGAGTTGGCGAGGTAGATCCCTTCCTCGTTCGCGAGTCGCTTAACGATCGCCATGCATCCGTCGAAGTCAGTGTCAAGCGCAAGAACGTGCGCGCCGTTAGCAAGTGGCTGGACCAATTGTGCTGTCGAAACCTTTCCACGTGGGAGAATCACGATCGCGGGGATGCCTCCGGCCGCCGCATAGGCGGCCAGTGAGGCTGAAGTATCACCGGTAGAAGCACAAGCCACCGCACGTATATTACGTCCCTCGTTTATCATTTGCCGCACCATCGACACGAGTACGGTCATCCCTAGATCCTTGAATGAGCCGGTGTGCGAGTTGCCGCAAAGCTTCACCCAGAGATCCGGGAGATCGAGTTCCAGGCCAAAGCGTTCAGCCCAGAAAAGATTGGTGCCTCCTTCGTCCATCGACACGATATTCTCGTCGTGGAGGTTAGGACAGACCCATTCTTTTTTCCCCCAAACCGCTGAACCATAGGGCCACGTCGTGCGTTTGTATCGGTCGTCGAACAACCGCATCCACGCAATTGGTGAGCGATCGCGCAGTGCCTCGATGTCGTGGGACACTTCGAGTAAATCACCACATCGCGGGCAGTGATAGATCGGCTCTATTAGGGAGTGGTTTCCCTCACAGCCACCAATACAACGAAATACTGCGTTTTGGTGCATCTGACCAGTTTACCCGCAGCCGCAGGTAAAACGCTGTGAGTAGGACATTAGGGCATCTCGCTAAGGATGTTCTGGGAGATTGCTTGAAGGAATGAGCGCAGTTCCGGAAGAAGTGAGTCAGGCAGCCGTCAATTCCTTTGCCAAGCCGGAATCTGAGACTGAGACGTTCTAACTAACCCCATTTACGTAGGAAAGTCTTGTCTGGGTTAGTTCTCTAATCCGGATGTTTAAAGGACATTGATTGGCTAGCCGACGTAGACGGGTTCACCAGAAACTTGGGCGTGTGTTTGAAAGCCGACATGTTGCCGGTGATGTTGAGAGGAGTAAATTCCAATTGTGGCTCGGGAGTGGGTCCTGACACGTTTACGTCACTCGTATGATCTTTGGTGAACGGACACTTAGGTGACAACGTGTGTTAGGTTGAGTGAATGGGTTCAACAATGGTGGACCGCATGGGATTCGAACCCACGACCTCCGCGTTGCGAACGCGGCGCTCTCCCAACTGAGCTAGCGGCCCGTCTTTTGGTTTAGGGTACTGGTTCTCACGTGTTTACGCGAAACCGGATCAACATCTTACACTAACGTCTTGCCTACGAACGCCAAGCGAGGTCGCCATCGGCCCGCCGTACTAGCATTGAACGTTTGCTCTGTTTTGTTTCCCAAGTCGCTCCACGTGCTATGCGCGATACCCATGTTACGTCGCGTGTGACTTGTAAACGTTGGCATGCCGGTCGCAGCAGAATTCCAAGAAGTAACCGGTAAGGAATCGAACTCAGTTATTCTCGGATATTTTCAACTCGGCGGTGTGCCGACCAGCTTCGAACGAGTGTTGGCATCGCGCTTACAAGGGAAAGTATTCGAATCGATTCAACGTGCAACTTCGAGGTCACAGTCGGGACCCGGCCGTCTCACCTTGTGTCGATTCCGCTTTCGGATATCGTGGAGAGGGCAAAGTAGGTGCCGCTCGATTTGGATCTCGTACGACCGCGCGCGCGTTGGACATCTTATTCGGTGATTAACCGGCTACGCCTAGATAAGGTCCATATATTTCAACGCACCGCCTGTGTTGAACAAGACGACACTCTCCGATTTTTTAATGGTGCCCTGCCCAACCAGGCGGCGCAGAGCGGCGAGAGTGGCTCCGCCTTCGGGTGCGGCACTGATCCCTTCTGAGCGACCAAGCTCCTTCATTCCGGAGATCATCTCATCGTCGCTCACCGCGAGGGCTGTGCCTCCACTCTCACGCAGTGCGCGCAGGATAAGAAAATCGCCGACCGCACTTGGCACACGCAACCCGTCGGCCACAGTGCGGGCGTTTTTCCAGGGAGCAGCACGGTCGGTACCCGCTGCATAGGCACGTACGATTGGAGCGCAGCCAGCTGCTTGTACAGTGACCATCCGCGGCCGTGGCCGATCCACCCAGCCAAGTGTCTCCAGCTCATCGCAAGCCTTCCACATCCCAATGATGCCGGTTCCACCGCCGGTGGGATAGATCATCCAGTCCGGCCATTGCCAGCCAAGCTGCTCGACGATCTCGTAGGCCATCGTTTTCTTGCCTTCTACGCGGTACGGCTCTTTGAGAGTTGAGACGTCGTACCAGCCGTGCGCAGCACTTTCCTTAGCGGCGACGCGACCTGCGTCGGTGATCAGGCCGTCGACGAGTGTCACTTCAGCACCGTAGAGTTCGCACTCGCGAATGAACGGGGTTTTGACGTCGCGTGGCATGAAAACTTTTGCTGCGAGTCCAGCCCGAGCAGCATACGCAGCCAGAGCATCCCCGGCGTTTCCGGCCGACGGGAGCGAAAGGGTCTTGGAGCCTAGGCGGCGGGCACAGGTTACCGCTACTGAAAGACCGCGGGCTTTGAATGAATTGGTGGGATTGGACGACTCATCCTTGATATAAACCGTTTCAAGCGCCAGGTCACGTTCGAGTCTTCGTGCTCGTACCAGTGGTGTAAAGCCTTCGCCAAGGCTGACCGGCTCACCGTCGGCATCTGGCAGCACCTCATGGTATCGCCACAGCGTCGGCGGGCGGCCCACGAGTGTTTCGGGGCGCCACGATTCGGCAAGGGAGGCGAGGTCGTAGCGTGCGAGCAGCGGCGCTCCGCAGGGGCACAGGTGATGAGGCATTCGGGGGTCGAATGGTCCGGCTCCACACGGCAGGGCGCACTCGAGGTGAGAGAGGGCGGACACAGGTGTCTTAGCGACCAAGAAGTTCGTTGTCCTTAGTTTTCTGCAGTTCGTCGATTTGGTGAACGTAGTTGTTAGTGATCTCTTGGATATCTTCGATCGCGCGCCGTTCATCGTCTTCTGACAGATCGCGGTTCTTGAGTAGCTTCTTGAGTGCGTCGTTGGCGTCACGCCGAATCTGTCGAATGTTGTTACGTTTTTCCTCAGAAAGTTTATGTACGAGACGTGACAACTCTGCGCGCCGTTCGTCTGTCAAGCTAGGGATTGGGATACGGATAACCTTGCCATCGTTAATTGGATTCAACCCTAGGTTCGCGGTCTGCACCGCCTTTTCGATAGCACTGGACTGTGAGGAATCGAAAGGCGTTGCCACTATTAATGTTGGTTCGGGAACGGCGAGGCTGGCGACTTGATTCAAGGGCATTTTGGTCCCATAGGCCTCGATTTGCACCGAATCCAAGATGTTAATCGACGCACGTCCGGTGCGCACGCTAGAGAGATCGCGTCGGAGTTGCTCTACGGTGCTCTCCATGCGCCGGCGCGCTTCGTCGCATGCGGACCTGGGGTTAGTGATCTTCATATGAGGTTCCTCAACTAACGTCTATCAATACCAGATCAAACAGTGACGAGTGAACCGACAGGCTCGCCGAGGACGGCGCGACGAATGTTTCCGGCCGTGCGCAGGTTAAATATAACGATTGGCATACGGTTGTCCATGCAGAGCGAGAGGGCGGTCGAGTCCATTACTTTAAGGCCTCTCTCGATGACCTGGATGTGTGAGATCTTGTCGAGTCGTGTCGCCGACGGATCGGTCATTGGATCAGCCGTAAAGACGCCATCTACTTTGGTCCCTTTAAAGATGACGTCAGCACGCATTTCCATTGCACGCAATGATGCGGCTGTGTCGGTCGTGAAGTAGGGATTGCCAGTGCCAGCCGCAAAGACTACAACTCTCCCCTTTTCTAGGTGACGAATGGCTCGCCGTCTGATGAATGGCTCCGCCACTTCACGCATCTCGATCGCCGTCACCACACGTGTGGTGGCACCGTGCCGCTCTAGTGCATCGGACAGGGCCAGTGCGTTCATCACGGTAGCGAGCATACCCATATAGTCAGCGGTTGACCGATCCATCCCACGAGCGCTGGCCGCTAGCCCGCGAAAAATATTGCCACCCCCGATGACAATAGCTATTTCGACACCGAGGGTACGAACATCGGCAATTTCTGCGGCGATCCGATCTGCGATGACCGAGTCGACGCCGAACGATTCATCCCCAACCAACGCTTCGCCGGAAAGTTTGAGGAGCACACGCTTATACGTTGGGGGAGGCATAGCCGGAGGGATTATAGATCAGTGGCCTGATCAGTTCCCGGTACACAGCTTGTTGGACAGGCGAGGTTATTCTGAACTCCCGCCGATTTTGAAGCGGGAGAAGCGGGTCACGGTGATGTTTTCGCCGAGCTTGGCAATTGCCGCAGTAACCATGGCGCCGATTGTGATCTTTGGATCGCGGATCGACGGCTGGTCGAGCAGTACTACCTTCTCGTAGTAGCTGTGAATCTTGCCTTCGACAATCTTATCGATCACTTGGGGTGGCTTGTTCGTGTTTTCGAACTGCGCGCGGTAGATTACCTTCTCGTGCTCGAGGTTCTCCGTTGGCACTTCCTCCCGAGTGACACAGGCCGGGTCGGCCGCCGCGATGTGCATTGCGATCTCTTTGACAAGTGTGATGAAGTCATCGGTCCGGGCGACGAAGTCCGACTCACAATTCACCTCTACCAAGACGCCAACCTGGCCACCTTGATGGATGTAGTTGCCGATCAGTCCTTGCGACGTACTGCGCCCGGCCCTCTTATCGGCCTGCGCCTGGCCCCGCGTGCGTAGGATCGTTATTGCGTCGTCAAGGTTGCCGTCAGCTTCTGAGAGTGCTGACTTGCACTCCATGAATCCTGCTCCTGTCTTGTCACGTAACTCCTTGACCTGCTTCGCGCTGATTGTCATCTTGTGGATCTCCGATATTGGTGTGACGCTGTTGGCGCGTCGTTTCCGTCAAGTTATTGGTCCGACCCAGAATAGATAGCTAGTCGCTGATGCCGCGGTGAGCTGCTAGTGTCCCGTCCCAGTAAGTCGTGGCACGCGGTGTCCGATGGGCATATGTGACCAGGGTGCAATGTTGCCAGCCTGGATACCCCGTCCGGAAGCTAAGTCGCGATTTGCTGGGACGGGACACTAGGCCGAGGCCGGGGATAGTACTGCCTGTGCGGTGGCTGGCTGCCCCGGTTGCTTTTCCTCGTGTGTACCGGGCCCGCCCTTTCCATCTGATGGTGCTTCTGAGGCTTCCTTTAGACCACGTCCGGAGATCACTGCGTCGGCGAGGCGCGACGCAAACAGCCGGATTGATCGCAACGCGTCGTCGTTCCCCGGGATGATGTAATCAACGTCATCCGGATCGCAGTTTGTGTCGACGATACCGATGATCGGAATCTTGAGCTTCCGCGCTTCGTCGACGGCAATTTTTTCACGCCGGGTGTCGACGATGAATACTGCGTCTGGTAGA